>JAAUXY010154250.1_pt1 | contig 17221 bp, 13 predicted proteins | sample 7278121 | NCBI WGS metagenome assembly JAAUXY01 (sample SAMN14350117, study PRJNA611818) | marine sediment metagenome | isolation source: surface marine sediment (1.8m) | place: French Polynesia: Moorea | collected 2018-08 | reverse complement strand
GGCCCTCGGCTTCGATCAGGGTGGCGTCGAGTCGGACGAGACCGCCTCGGCGGACTCGGCCCCGGTGGCGGGCGCGGATATGCTGATGAAGCTGCGTCAGCCGCCTGTGATGATCGGCGCGGCTGTGGCCCTGGTCGCGGTGATCCTGATCTTCGTTTCGCTCGGATCGGACGACGAAGCGCCCGGCAATGCCGCAGCCTCCACAACCTCCCCCGAAACCTCCGCGCCGCAGCCAGCCGCCGTGCCGGAGCTCGAGGCGCCCGATAGCCAGGCAGATGCGGCGGTAACGCTGGCTGAAGAGCCGGATGTGCAGGCTGCGGAAGCGTCGCGCCCGGAACCTGAGCCGGAACCGGAGTCGGATGCGGGTGCGGTAGAAGCCCAGGCTGCCGCTGCAGAAACGCCGGTCGCGGCATCGCTTTCCGTCGAGAGTGCCGGGAGCACGGATCCCGCGCGGCGTTTGACGCCGGACGGTGACGATCGCCTGGCCCTCGTTTTCAGCGAAGACTGCTGGGTCGAAATCAAAGACGCAGCCGGCGTGCAGCTCTACGGCGATCTGGGCCGCGCGGGACAGACGATCGAGTTCGTCGGCGCTGGCCCGTTTCGTGTGCTGCTTGGCTATGCGCCGGGTGTGGTGCTTCTATTCAATGCAGAGCCCATTGCGCTGACGCCGCACACGCGCAACAACGTGGCCAACCTCGTGCTGGGGCAATAGGGCGGCGGCGATGGTTCAAGCAGTTCGAGGCATGCGTGACGTTCTGCCGCCAGAGGCGCGGCGCTGGCGCGTCATCGAAGACGCTGTGAGAGACGTGATGCTCGGCGCGGCTTATGAGGAAATCCACCTGCCGCTGATGGAGTTCACGGAGCTCTTTGCCCGCGGCGTCGGTGAAGCGACGGACATCGTCGAAAAAGAAATGTACTCACTTGCGGACCGCGATGGGGCGAGTCTCAGCCTGCGCCCGGAAGGCACGGCCAGCTGCGTGCGCGCGCTGCAGGAGAACGGTCTCCTGTACAACCAGACCCAGCGGGTGTTCTACAGCGGCCCGATGTTTCGCTACGAAAAGCCCCAGCGCGGCCGCTACCGGCAATTCAATCAGATTGGCGTCGAAGCGTTTGGTCTCGCCGGTCCGGATATCGACGCGGAGCTCCTGGCGCTGAACGCGTCGTGCTGGCGCCGTCTCGGCATCGCGGCACAGGTCCGCCTCGAGATCAACACTCTGGGCGCAGCGCCGGCGCGCCAGGCATACCGCGATGCGCTGGTCGCCTATCTGACGCCGCGCAAGAGTGAGCTCGACGAAGACAGCCAGCGCCGTCTGACGACCAATCCGCTGCGTATTCTGGACAGCAAGGTCGCCGCGACACAGGCGCTTCTGGCAGAAGCTCCCAGACTGCCCGAGTTTGTCGATGCGGAGAGCCACGCGCACTTCGCCGAGCTCCTCGACATGCTCGACGCGCTGGGTATCGACTACGTTCACAACCCGAATCTGGTACGTGGCCTCGACTACTATACGCACACGGTGTTCGAGTGGATTACTGACGACCTGGGCGCCCAGGGAACGCTGTGCGGCGGTGGCCGCTACGATGGGCTGGTCGAACGTCTGGGCGGCAAGCCGACCCCGGCGGCGGGATTTGCGATCGGGCTCGACCGTACCGCGCTGCTGCACGAGGTGGTGCACCAGGATCCCATGGCTGCGGGGGCCGACGTCTACGTGTGCAGCCTGGACAGCTCGCAGGCCGCCGCGGTGATGCGCATCAGCGAGCATCTGCGTGCAGCAACGGCAAAGCGGGTGCGCATGCACATGGGTGGCGGCAACCTCAAGAAACAGATGAAGCGGGCCGACGCCTGCGGGGCACAGTGGGCAGTGCTCATCGGCAGCGACGAGCTGGATGCGGGCACGCTGACGCTCAAGCATCTGGTGAACGGCGAACAGCAAACACTGTCCGAGAATGAAGCAATTGCGTGTATAGTCGCGGACCAATTTCCCGGTTCTACCGGGTGACGCGCGTGGCAGAGCTGTCAGCAGCAGGCAAAAACAGGAACAACAGCGATAGAGGTTTTTGGTGTCGGAGTATCTGAGCGAAGAAGAGCAAATTGCCAGAATGAAATCCTGGTGGGACGAAAACGGCACTTCGCTGATCGTCACGCTGGTGGTCTGCGTTGCGGCCGTCGGCGGCTGGCAATGGTATGGCAGTCACTCCGAAGCGCGTGATTTCGAAGCGGCGCGTGTCTACGCGGAATATCAGGAAGCGCAGGGTGAGGCCAGAACCGCCGCCGCTGCAACGATTACGTCTGACCATGCAGGCTCTGCCTATCACACGTTCGTGTTGTTCGATCAGGCCAGCGAGGCTGCCGAAGCGGGTGACCTGGAGGCGGCCGCCGGAACGCTGGAGGCAGCGGTGGATACAGCCGGCGACGACCTGCTCGCGGATCTCGCCAGAGTCCGGCTCGCCAAAGTGCAGCAGGGGCTCGACCGTTCGCAGGCGGCTCTGGCAACGCTTGCGAGCATCAAGAGCACGGGCTATCGCGCCCTTGCGCTCGAAGTGCAGGGTGACATCCATGCCGCGCGTGGTGACATGTCCGCGGCACACCAGGCTTATGAAGCGGCCGTTGCCAGCCTGTCGGAGGGTGACGTGCGACCCGTGCTCGACATGAAGTTGAAGAACGCAGCCCCATTCGAAGGCAGCTTCGTGCCGCAGACCGACTCCCTGGCGACGGCCCTGCAGGAGGCAGAAGCAGCGCTGGGCGCGGATGCAGAGACCGGCACGGCGGAAGAAACGGCGGAAGAAACGACGGAAGAAACCGCCGCGGAAGCGATTGAAGAAACTGCGGCTGATACGACAGCGGCGGCGGTTGACGCTGCGGCAGAGCAAGCATCGGACGCAGCCGATACGCCCGCAGAGGCGGACGACGAATGATGTTGCGAGCGGCAGACTGGGCATCCGCGGTGGCGCGTGCGGGCTTCATGGCCGCAACGCTCGTGCTGCTGAGCGGCTGCAGCTGGTTCAGCTGGCTGCCCTGGGTTGATGACGATGAAGGCGAAGATCTGACAAAACCCGCGGAGCTCGTCAAATTCAAGGCGGAGGTGAAGCTCGATCGCCAGTGGCGGGCTGGCATTGGCGAAGGGCTCGGTAAGAAGTATCTGCGTCTTGCACCTGCAGTCGTAGCGGACCGCATCATTGCTGCTGACGGTTATGGCGTGGTCGAGGCGCGTGATCGATTTTCGGGCAAACGCGTCTGGCGTGGCGAGGTAGGGCGTCTCGATCGCGGTATGTTCTCCGCGTTCAATTTCGTCGATCGGCGCGATCCCAGCTTCGTATCCGGCGGCGTCGGCGCGGGCGAGGGCCTGGTGCTCCTCGGCACGACGAAGGGTGAGGTGGTGGCGCTGCAGGCCAGCGACGGCGCAGAGGCATGGCGCGCCGCGCTCGGCAGCGAAGTGGTATCGGCGCCAAGCGCGGGTGCGGGTCTCGTCTATGCGCAGACGATCGATGGCCGTCTGGTGGCGCTTTCCACCGACGACGGCAACCCTGTCTGGTCCTTCGATAACCAGGTGCCGATCCTGACCCTCAGAGGCACGAGCAGCCCGGCATTCAACAACGACATCGTTTATTCCGGGTTTGCGAACGGCAAAGTTTCCGCGCTTCGCGCAAACAACGGCGAACCCATCTGGGAGCATCGGGTGATGCTGCCTGAGGGCCGCTCCGAGCTGGAACGCCTCGTTGACGTCGACGCCACCCCGCTCATCAGCGGTGCGGTGGCCTACGTCGGTTCTTATCAGGGCCGGGTCAAAGCGCTGTCTCTACGTGACGGACGACCGCGCTGGGAACACGAGATCTCCACCTATCTCGACCTCACAGAGGGATACGGCCAGGTTTACGTCGTCGACGATGAAGACGTGATCACGGCCATTGACCAGCTCTCGGGTGAGATTGCCTGGACCCAGGAAGACTTCAAGCGCCGGCGCCTGAGCCCGCCCATTGCATTTTCCAACTATCTGGCTGTTGGCGACGAAGAGGGCTATCTGCACGTCATCGCGCAGCGCGACGGACGTCATCTGGGGCGCCGCAAGATCGACGGTGACGGTATCCGCAGCGCCATGCTGGTTGCCGACGGCACGCTCTACGTCCTTGGCAACTCGGGCGGACTGCACGCCCTGACCGTCGAGCTGAGGTGAGCCGTGGTCCCCACCATCGCCCTGGTGGGCCGTCCCAACGTCGGTAAGTCGACCCTTTTCAATCGCCTGACGAAAAGCCGTGATGCCCTCGTGGCGGACGTGCCGGGTCTGACGCGGGACCGACGGTACGGACGCTGTACCCTGCATGGTCAACCGGTCACGCTCATCGATACGGGTGGACTCTTCGGTGATGACGTGCTGTCTGACGTGCTTACGGAGCAGACCAAGCTGGCCGTTGCCGAGGCTGACGTGGTTGTGCTGCTGCTCGATGGCAGAGACGGGGTCACCGCCGCTGACGACGACGTCGTCAACTATCTGAGGCGCCAGAACGTCAACTTCGTTCCCGTCATCAACAAAATTGATGGCATCAACGCGGATCAGGCTACGGCTGAGTTTGCGCAATTTGGTTTTGTCGACCCGCTCCTGATCTCGGCGAGTCACAGCCGTGGCATCCGCACGTTGACGGAACGGCTTCTCGATGCGCTCAACGAGCTGCCATCGGCAACGAACGGTGATGTCGTGGAAGAGCTTGTCGGCACCCGCGTTGCGGTTGTGGGCCGTCCCAACGTCGGCAAGTCCACCCTCGTCAACCGCATGATTGGCGAAGAGCGTCAGGTGGTCTTCGACATGCCGGGCACCACCAAAGACGCAATTGACGTGCCGTTCAACCGCGAGGGCACCGACTATGTTCTGATCGACACTGCGGGAGTACGCCGCAAAGGCCGCGTCGAGGAAATTACCGAGAAATTTTCTGTGGTCAAGGCGCTGCAGGCAATGGAGCGCGCCCACGTGGTCATACTTGTCGTAGACGCCACCGAAGGCGTGGTCGAGCAGGACCTGCATGTCCTGCAGTATGCGCTCGATGCGGGCGCTGCGCTGATTGTGGCGGTCAACAAATGGGACGGTCTGGACGCCGACCAGCGTGAGCACGTGAAGCAGACCGTAGATCGCCGCCTGGCCTTCGTGCCGTGGGTGCCGCTGCAGCGGATATCGGCGTTGCACGGCACCGGAGTTGGGCATCTTTTTGCGTTGATCGACCGGGTCTATGAGGCAGGCGAGTTCGACGTCTCCACGTCGCTGCTTACCCGCCTCGTGCGTAATCTCGTGGCCGCCCACCCGGCACCCTCTGTGCGTGGACGGCAGATCAAGATCAAGGTTGCCACGCGCGCGGGCGCACATCCGCCGCGGGTGGTCATTCACGGCAATCAGCTCGAGTCTCTACCGGCGAGCTATCGCCGGTATCTGGAAAACGGTTTCCGCGAGGCGCTCGACCTCGTCGGCAATCCGGTGAAGCTCGAGTTCAAGGGCGCGGATAATCCGTTTGCCGGGAAGCGCAACGAGCTGACGCCGCGCCAGAAGGCGCGCCGCAAACGGCTGATCAAACACCGCAAGCGCAGGTAGCTACTCGGCCCCGGCGAGGGCCGCGTTCAGCGCTGTGACAAACGTCGGTGGATCCACCCGGTTGCCGTTGAGGCTCACGGTCCAATGAAGATGCGCGCCGGTGACGCGGCCGGTGGCGCCGACCAGGCCAATGATGTCGCCCTGCGCCACGCTGTCACCGACGGCCACGGTGATTTCACTCAGGTGGCAGTACATCGTGATCAAACCCTGACCGTGATCGACAAAGACCGTATTGCCGTTGAAATAGAGATCATCCGCCAGCGTGACCAGGCCCGCCCCGGCTGTGGCCACCGGGGTGCCTGTTGCCGCGGCGATGTCGAGGCCGCTGTGGGGACTGCGCGGCTGCCCGTTGAAGAAACGGCGGTGACCAAAAAGGCTCGTGATGATGCCCTCGAGCGGCTGCTTGAAGCCGGCCGCTTCGCCACTGACGAGCGCTTCCGGCACGTCAGCGAAACTGGCGTACAGTCGGCGCTGGCGGGCGCCTTCTTCCCGTATGCGGGCCAGGGTTTCCGCGGGCGGATTGACCATGGCTTGATTGGCAATTTGCAGGTGCTGCTCTGTGTAAGCCTTGCCGCTGACACCAAATACATGAGTTTGCTCGCCGCCGTTGGCTGAGTAGGTGAGGTTGGCCTCGCCCACTGCCTGCGACAGGGGTATGCCAATCAATGCCGTGCCGTTGACGACCATGACGGGTTTACCGGCAAACTGGACGTTGTCGGCGCCGTCCGGCACGGACCAGCTGTACACGCCGCCCGGCACGGCTTGCGCCAGAGCGGTGGTGCTCAGTGTGAGACCGGCAATGCAGCAGCATACAGCGGTGAAATTGCGGATTAAGACGATTTTCGATTCTCCAGGGTTGCCGCCGGGTCGACGTGCTCGATGCGCGAGCTTATCGCACCTTCTTCGAAATACGTATGGACGACATCGCCTGGCGAGAGTTCGCTGGTGTCGGACACCACCTCTCCCTCGGCATCGGTCACCAGCGCATAGCCGCGCGCCAGTGTGGGCAACGGGCTGACGCTGTGCAGCATGCGGGACAGGGCTTCCAGGCGCCGCTGGTGTCGCTCGAGGCCGCTCGCGGCGGTGGCGCGCAAGCGCAGCGTGAGCTGCGCGAGCTGACCGCTGGTGGCCTGCAATCGCTCCGCCGGTCCATGCGCGCGCAGCTGTCGACTCAGTGCGGTGAGTTTCAGGTTAAAAACCTCCAGCTGGTGCTGCTGGCGGCGCTGCAGTCGTCCGCTCAGGTCGTCCAGCCGCTGGCTGGCCTGCTCGAGCACGGTGCGGGGACTCGCCACCTGCAGGCTGAGATTACGCACGGTCAGCTGCAGGAGCTGGTGCAGACGCTGCCAGGTGTTGATGAGGTCGCGTTGCAGCGCGCCGAACTGTGCCATCAGATGCCGCGCGTCAGGAACAATCAGCTCAGCGGCGGCGGAAGGGGTTGGCGCGCGCACGTCGGCAACGAAGTCGCAGATGGAGACGTCGATCTCGTGTCCCACGGCGCACACGCTCGGCAGCGGACAGGCGGCGAGGGCCCGCGCCACGCCTTCCAGGTTGAAACTCCAGAGGTCCTCGAGGCTGCCGCCGCCGCGGGTCAGAAGCAGCACGTCCGCCGGGATTGTGCTGGCCCTGCCGATCGCTGTAATCAGCTGCTCCTCCGCCTCGGCGCCCTGCACCGCGCTCGGAACGAGAATGACCTCCAGCGCCGGATAGCGGCGCTGCCACACCGCAAGCACGTCCTTGATGGCCGCCCCTGTGGGTGAGGTGATGACCACACAGCGGCGCGGATACTCCGGCAGCGGTTGCTTGCGCGCCGCGTCAAACAGACCCTCGTTGGCAAGCTTGGCTTTCAGCTGGTCGTAAGCCTGGCGCAGCGCGCCGGCGCCAGCGGGTTCCATGTGATCGACGATGATCTGAAATTCGCCGCGGCCTTCATAGAGGCTCACACGCCCGCGCACCATCACCAGCTGCCCGTCACCGGGCTGCATACGCACGGCGCGGTTTCTGTTCACGAACATTGCGCAACGTACCTGCGCCTGCTCGTCCTTCAGTGAGAAATACCAGTGGCCGGAGCGCGGCTTGACGAAATTGGACATCTCGCCCATGACCCAGACCTGATTGAAGCGCTCTTCGATCGTGATGCGTGCCTGGCGGTTGAGCTCGCTGACGCTGAGAACGGTTTTTTCGGCTGTGACGGACATAGGCGCAGTGTACGGAGAATTCTGGGGTCAGAGTCAAGTGCCAGAGTCGCTTACTCCGGCACTTGACTCCGACCCCGTGAGCTTCGAATTTACATATCTGATACGGGCCGGTAGAATGCCGCTTTTGCGGGGTTCTAAATGCTGCGTATCGCCAACGACGCACTCACGTTTGACGACGTTCTCCTCCTGCCTGCCCATTCCCAAGTCCTGCCTTCCGAAGTGTCGCTGCGCACGCGATTGACGCGTGGGATACAGCTCAACATACCGCTGATGTCCTCGGCCATGGATACCGTCACCGAGGCGCGCCTGGCGATTGCCATTGCGCAGGAAGGCGGCATCGGCATCGTGCACAAGAGCATGTCGATCGAGCAGCAGGCCAAAGAAGTGCGGGCTGTGAAGAAATTCGAGTCCGGCATCATTCGCGACCCGATTACCATCACGCCGGATGCCACCATCCAGGAGCTTTACCAGACCACGCTCGAGCACAAGATATCCGGCGTGCCGGTAGTGCAGGGCAACCGCCTGGTCGGCATTGTGACCAGCAGGGATCTGCGTTTCGAGAGTCGTGTTGATGCGCTTGTCAAAGACGTCATGACGTCCAAGGACCGGCTCGTCACCGCGTTGGAAGGCACGAGCATTGACGAGATCACGCAGATGCTTCACGAGCACCGCATCGAGAAGGTGCTGCTGGTGGACGAGAGCTTTGCGCTGACCGGCATGGTGACGGTGAAAGACATTGCCAAGGCGCAGGCTTATCCCAGCGCGTGTAAAGACACCCACGGTCAGCTTCGCGTCGGCGCAAGCGTTGGCACCAGCGCCGATACCGATGAGCGGGTGGCGGCCCTCGTCGAAGCGGGTGTGGACATCGTCGTGGTCGACACGGCGCACGGCCATTCCCAGGGTGTGCTCGATCGCATTCGCTGGATGAAGCAGACCTATCCCGACCTCGACGTGATCGGCGGCAACGTTGCAACCTACGATGGCGCCCGCGCCATCATCGACGCCGGTGCTGACGCTGTGAAAGTGGGCGTCGGCCCCGGGTCCATCTGCACCACGCGGATTGTTGCGGGTATTGGCGTGCCGCAGATCACCGCCATTGCCGAGGCAAGCCGGGCTGCAGAGGACGACGACGTGCCGGTCATCGCCGACGGCGGCATCCGTTACTCGGGCGATATTGCCAAGGCCCTCGTTGCCGGGGCCAGCGCCGTCATGGTCGGCAGCCTGCTGGCCGGTACCGACGAGGCGCCGGGAGAAGTGGAGCTCTACCAGGGGCGTACCTATAAGTCCTATCGAGGTATGGGTTCCATGGGCGCCATGTCCCAGAGCAACGGCTCGAGCGACCGCTACTTCCAGGAAATCGAAGGTGACGGCCGCAAGCTCGTGCCGGAAGGAATTGAAGGCCGCGTGGCCTACCGCGGGCCGGTTGGTCCGATTGTGCATCAGCTGATGGGCGGCGTCCGCGCCTCCATGGGCTACACAGGGTGTCCAGACATCGACACCATGCGGTCCGAGCCGCAGTTCGTCAGGGTCAGCTCCGCGGGCATGGCGGAGTCCCACGTGCACGACGTCAGCATCACCAAAGAAGCCCCAAACTACCCGGTCAGCTGAGAAATAGTGCATAACATTCACGATCAGCGCCTGCTGATAATCGATTTTGGTTCGCAATACACCCAGCTGATTGCCCGTCGCGTGCGCGAGTGCGGGGTGTATTGCGAGATTCACCCGTTCGACGTGCCTGACGACTTCGTCGGGGAGTTTGCCCCGCGCGGGGTGATCCTCTCCGGCGGACCGGAAACGGTCACCGCGGGCACCACACCCCGGGTCAGTCAGGCGGTCCTCGATCTCGGCGTGCCGGTGCTGGGTATCTGCTACGGCATGCAGACGCTGGCCGAGCAGCTTGGCGGTGCCGTTGCGAGCTCCGATCAGCGGGAATTTGGACACGCGCAGATTGTCGGCGCTGAACCGAGCGATCTGCTCCCGGCGCTGGGCGTGTTCCCCGGCAAGGGCGCTGACGTCTGGATGAGTCATGGTGACAAGGTCACCAGCCTGCCGGACGGCTTTGTCGTGACTGCCAGCACCGACAGCGCGCCCATTGCAGCCATGGAAAACACGGAACGCCATCTGTACGGCGTGCAGTTTCATCCAGAGGTCACCCATACGGCGCAGGGCAAAGCCTTGCTGCACCACTTTGCAAGGGACATCTGCGGCTGTGACGGTGACTGGACCGCCGCGAATATCGTCGAAGATGCCATCCAGCGTGTTCGCGAGCAGGTGGGTGATGACCACGTAGTGCTGGGTCTCTCGGGTGGCGTCGACTCGTCTGTCGTTGCGGCGTTGCTGGCACGCGCGATTGGCGATCAGCTCACCTGCATTTTCGTCGACAACGGTCTCCTGCGCCTGGCGGAGCGTGATGAGGTGGAAGCGGCGTTTGCGCCGGAGTCCGGCATTGGCAACGTGCTGCCGCTCAACATCAAGACCATCGCTGCAGAAACCGAATTCATGGACCGCCTGGCCGGTGAGGCTGAACCCGAAGCCAAGCGCAAGATCATCGGCAACGCGTTCATTGACGTGTTCGAGCGGGAAGCCAAAGCGCTGTCGGGCGTAAAGTGGCTGGCGCAGGGCACCATCTATCCGGACGTCATCGAGTCCGCGGCTTCCAAGTATGGGAAAGCGCACGTCATCAAGTCCCACCACAACGTGGGTGGTCTACCCGAGCGCATGGAGCTTGGGCTCGTCGAGCCGCTCAGAGAGCTCTTCAAAGACGAGGTGCGCGAAATTGGTCTGCACCTCGGCCTGCCGCGCTCGCTGGTCTTCCGTCACCCGTTTCCAGGTCCCGGCCTCGGCGTGCGTATCCTGGGTGAGGTGCGGGCCGAGTATGCCCACACGCTGCGACAGGCAGATGCCATTTTCATCGAGGAGCTGCGCGCGGCGGACCTCTACGATCAGGTCAGCCAGGCGTTTGCCGTTTACCTGCCGGTGAAATCGGTTGGCGTGGTGGGTGATGCGCGCCGCTACGAGCACGTGATTGCACTCAGGGCCGTCGAGACGGTGGATTTCATGACTGCGCGCAGCGCGCGGCTGCCGTATGAGTTCATCGAGAAGGTCTCCAACCGCATCATCAACGAGATCGCGTCGGTATCGAGGGTGGTTTACGACATCTCCTCGAAGCCGCCGGCGACGATCGAGTGGGAGTAGCTACCCGGGTTGGCGCGATGAAAACGTTCATTCTCTGCCTCGGTTCGCAGAAGTGCGGTACAACCTGGTTTCACAGCTATCTGAGTCTGTACGAAAACTTCAGTGCGGGTTTCGCCAAGGAATACCACGTCTGGGACGCGCTGGATCTGTCCGCTCAGGCACGCTGGCGGGTGCCGCAGCCCGGTCTCTTCGACGTCGTGACGAAGCGCCCGGCAAAGCGGCGACGCAACCGGCACCTCTACAAGATGCAGAACGAGACGGGCTATTACTTCGATTACTTCAACTCGCTGTTGACGGGACCCGTGAACATCACGGCGGACGTGACTCCGGCGTACGCGGGCCTCGGTGCCGATCGTCTCGGCAGCATCCGCTCGGGATTCGAGGCGATTGGTGTCGAGTGCAAGGCAGTGCTCTTCGTGCGCGAACCCGTCGAGCGGGACAAGAGCGCCGTGCAGTTTGCGCTGGAAAACGGCAACTTTGAGGAAGGCATATCGCCCGGCAACGAAGACTTCTGCGCCGCGCTCGAGGAGTACTATCTCTCGGAACATGCGGCGATGAGGTCCTCTTACCACCGCACGATCAGCCACATTGAAGCGGTTTTCGATCCGGGACAGTTCTACATCGGCGTCTACGAGAACATGTTCGACCAGGCGTCGGTTGGCGCGTTGTCCGAGTTCATCGGGGTGCAGCCGCGCTACGACTTTGCTTCCGTAAGAGTCAACGAGACCGCGCAAAATGCGGTTTCCTGCCCGGATCTGGAGCGCAGAATTCGATCGCACTACGCCGAGGTCTACAGTTATTGTCACGACAAATTACCGGCCACCAGAACGCTGTGGCATTGAGCTCGACGAATAAGATCAAAGTGGACAACGCCGAAGACGAATACTGGATGACACGCGCGCTGCGTTTTGCCGAGCGCGGCGGCGGTGGCGGCGAGGTGCCTGTTGGCGCGCTTGTCGTGAGGAACGGTCAGCTCATCGGTGCGGGATGCAATCGGCCGATTTCGGGTCAGGATCCCACGGCGCCCGCCGAAATCATGGCGCTGCGCGCCGCTGCCGCGAACGTCGGCAACTACCGCCTGCCTGGAGCAACGGTGTATGTCACGCTCGAACCCTGCATGATGTGCGCGGGCGCGCTGGTGCACAGCCGCATCTCTCGCCTCGTCTACGGCGCCAGCGAACCCAAGGCCGGTGTCGTGGACAGTCATCCGCTCCTCGACAGCGAGTGGTTGAACCACAGTTTCGAAGTGACCGCGGGGGTGCTTGGCGAGCGCTGCGGGTTACTGCTGTCGCAATTTTTCAGCAACCGTCGGGCGGAGGCGTCGAATGAGTGAAAGTCTGCTGTTGGCTCTGGCGGGCAAGGCAGTCTGCAGCACCTTTGCGCTGTCGAAAGTTCAGGCGCGCCTGCCGCAGGTATGCTACGCGGAGCACGTGCATCTGCTCGAGCTGAGCGCACCTCTCACAGAGGATGAGCTTGCGAGGGCGCAGGCGCTTCTCGACTACGGCCCCAACGAGAATCTGCCCCAGGCACGCGGTTCGCGTCTCGTTACCGTGCTGCCCCGCACAGGGACCATATCGCCATGGTCCAGTAAAGCCACGGACATCTTTGCGATCTGTGAGCTGGACAAAGTGCTGCGCGTCGAGAGAGGCGTGCGCTGGTTTGTCGAAGACGGGGTGACCCTCGATGACGTGGACATCGGGCTTCTGCATGATCGCATGACCGAGACCGTGCAGGCCGAGGAAAACTTCGACGAGGTATTCCAGCATCGCGAGCCGGCGCCGGTAGCCCACGTTGGGCTTGGCGCTGAGGGGCGCGCAGCCCTCGTTCAGGCCAACGAAGCGCTGGGCCTTGCGCTCTCGGATGACGAGGTCGACTACCTCCACGAAGCGTACGCGGCGTTGGGGCGCGATCCAACGGATGCCGAGCTCATGATGTTCGCGCAGGCCAACTCCGAGCACTGTCGTCACAAAATATTCAACGCGGACTGGCTCGTCGATGGTGAGCGCCAGTCGAAGTCGCTTTTTGCCATGATCCGCAACACCTACAATCAGGTGAACGGTCGCGGCATCTTGAGCGCGTACAGCGATAACGCGGCAGTCATCGAAGGCGCGGTCGACGATCGCCTCTGGCGTGATCCCGTTTCCCGCCGCTACTTCTTCAGCTCGGAGCCCAATCACATCCTGATGAAGGTGGAGACTCACAACCACCCGACGGCCATTGCACCCTTTCCCGGCGCCGCCACCGGCTCCGGGGGAGAAATCCGCGACGAGGGTGCGGTCGGGCGCGGCTCGAAGCCCAAAGCCGGGCTGACCGGGTTCACCACGTCACACCTGAACATTCCCGGCTTGCCACAACCCTGGGAGCTCGACACCGGCAAACCGGCGCACATGGCGTCTGCGCTCGACATCATGCTGGAAGGCCCGATTGGAGGTGCCAGTTTCAATAACGAATACGGCAGGCCCGCCATCAACGGCTACTTCCGCACGTTTGAGCTCGAGGTGGACGGAAGGGTGCGTGGCTATCACAAGCCGGTGATGATTGCCGGTGGCGTCGGCAGCGTGCGTGAGGATCATGTGCACGCGAAAGATTTTCCGGCTGGTACGGCGCTGGTTGTGCTCGGTGGACCGGCAATGTTGATTGGCCTCGGCGGCGGCGCGGCTTCGAGCATGGCGTCCGGTACGAGCTCGTCAGACCTGGATTTTGCGTCCGTGCAGCGTGGCAACCCGGAAATGGAACGGCGCTGCCAGGAAGTCATCGACGCCTGCTGTGCGCTGGGCGAGGACAATCCCATACGGCTGATTCACGACGTCGGCGCCGGTGGCATGTCGAACGCGCTGCCGGAGCTCGTGCACGATGCCAACGCCGGTGGCGCCTTTGAGCTGCGCGCCCTGCCGATAGCCGACAGCGGCATGTCCCCACTGGAAATCTGGTGCAACGAAGCGCAGGAGCGCTACGTGCTGGGTATCGATGCGGGCGCGCTCGCCACCTTCGAAGCGTTCTGCGCCCGTGAGCGATGCCCCTACGCGGTGGTAGGCCGGTCCACGGCCGACGGTCGGCTCAACGTGCACGACAGCCACTTCGACAACCACCCGGTGGATCTGCCGCTCGACGTTTTGCTCGGCAAACCGCCCAGAATGGAACGGCGTTTCGAGCGTGAAGAGATTGTCACCCCGGCGCTGGATCTCGAGGGAGTCAGCTTGCCTGAAGCGGTTGATCGCGTGCTGCAGTTTCCGGCGGTTGCCAGCAAACAGTTTCTCATCACGATCGGCGACCGTTCGATTACCGGGCAGGTGGCCTGTCAGCCCATGATTGGCCCCTGGCAGGTGCCGGTGGCGGACGCGGCGGTGACGATCCGCGGCTACCGCAGTCACCGCGGTGAAGCGTTTGCCATGGGCGAGCGCAGCCCGCTGGCGCTGATCAATCCCGCCGCCGCTGCCCGCATGGCCGTTGCGGAGGCCTTGACCAATCTCGTCAGCGCGGACCTCGAAGACATCGAAAGGGTGGTTCTGAGTGCCAACTGGATGGCCGCGGCGGGCAGCAACGTCGAGGAACAGAGTCTCTACGATGCCGTCCATGCGGTGGGGGAGTCGTTCTGTCCGGCCCTCGGTATTGCGATTCCGGTTGGCAAAGACTCGCTGTCCATGCAGACCCGCTGGCAGGAGGACGGTCGAGACAAGGCAGTCACCTCGCCGGTGACGCTGATCGTTTCAGCGTTTGCACCCGTCAGGGACGTCAACCTCACGACCACGCCGGAGCTTTCGCTCAGAGAAGCCGGACGCCTGTTGCTTCTGCATCTCGGCGGCACGCGTCTGGGCGGCAGTGCGCTAGCGCAGGTTTACCGCCAGCTCGGCGACGAGGCGCCGGATGTCGAAGACCCGGCGGCGTTGCGCGCGCTGCTCGAGTTTGTCATCGATCAGCGACGCGCGGGGCACATCACGGCCATGCACGATCGCGGCGACGGCGGCCTCCTGGCAACGCTGGCGGAAATGGCGTTTGCTGCCCGCTGCGGCCTGCAGATCACGTTGCCCGATGACGTTGATCCGCTGTCCTATCTCTGCAACGAAGAGGTGGGCATTGTCGTGCAGGTGCCTGCAGAGGCGGTGACCGACTTCGTGGACGCCTGTCCCGTTGCGGTGGCGGATCTTGGCGAGGCGCAGGAGGACGAGACCATTGTCATCTCCCGCGGCGCCGACGTTCTGCTCGAAGGCACGCGTGCGGGCTGGCAAGAGACCTGGTCGAGAACCAGCCATGCCTTGCAGCGTATGCGTGACGATGAGCGTTGTGCTGACGAGGAGTTCAGCACTATTGCTGCCACGCGTGTCGCCGATCCCGGGCTCTCGGCGAGGCTTACTTACGAATCGTCCGAAGACGTTACGGCGCCGTTCGTTGGCGGGACACCGCCACGCATTGCGGTGCTGCGGGAGCAGGGGGTCAACGGCCAGATAGAAATGGCGGCGGCTTTTAGCGCGGCGGGATTCGAGTGTATTGACGTGCACATGAGCGATCTCATCAGCGGCGCAACTGCGCTCAGCGAATACCAGGCGCTGGTCGCCTGCGGTGGTTTTTCGTACGGCGACGTCCTGGGGGGCGGTGGCGGCTGGGCCAAGTCGGCGCTCTTCAACGACGGCGTGCGCGAGCAGTTTGCGGAGTTCTTCGCGGCGGACAATCTCGTGCTTGGTATCTGCAACGGTTGCCAGATGCTGAGTCAGATGCACGATCTCATCCCGGGCGCCGAGCATTGGCCGCGATTCGTGCGAAACCGGTCCGAGCAGTTCGAAGGCCGGGTCGTCATGACGCAGATTGCCGACGTCGCCTCACCCTGGCTCGACGGCATGCAGGGCAGCGTGCTGCCGGTGGCCGTCGCGCACGGAGAAGGACGCGCCGAGTTCAGGAGCGCGGGGGACCTTGCGGCGCTGACCGGTGCGGGGCAGCTTGCGCTCCAGTATGTCGACAGCAGTCATGCCGTCACGGAAACCTACCCGGCTAACCCCAACGGCGCCATCAATGGCCTTGCTGGTGTCACCGCCGCGCAGGGGCGCGTGCTGATCATGATGCCGCACCCGGAACGGGTGTACCGGAGCTGTCAGAACGTCTGGCGCGATTCCGCCTGGGGTGAAGACGGGCCGTGGCTGCGGCTCTTCCGCAACGCCAGGGCGGCGCTCGGTTAGAGATACCGCTCAGCGTCGCCGCTGAATGTGAATCTCCCGGCTGCGCACCGGGAACGCGCCGGTTTTTCGATCTTCGAAATAGAACTCGAGCGACTCTTTGATGACCGGGAAGGCGAGCTCGCCCCAGGGAATCTGCTCCTCGCTGAATAGCTCAACCTCGAGCGTTTCCATCCCGCTCGAGAAATCGAGATCGGCAAGCTCAGCGCGGAAGAACATGTACGCCTGGGAGATGTGTGGCAGGCTGAAGACGGTATACAGCTCGAGATCGCGAACCCGCGCATTGGCTTCCTCAGCCGTTTCCCGGGCAGCGCCCGCTGCAATCGTCTCGCCGTTCTCGAGAAATCCTGCGGGGAGGGTCCAGTAGCCGCGGCGTGGCTCAATGGCGCGCCGGCACAGCATGACGCGGTCCTCCCACACCGGCAGGCAGCCGGTGACGATGCGCGGATTGACGTAGTGGATGGTGTCGCAGTCGGTACAGACGTGTCGCTCGCGGTTGTCACCTTCCGGCACCGTCCACGTCAGCGCTGCGCCACAGTTGCTGCAGAATTTCATAGCGCCCGCAGTATAGCGACGTCCTGCCGATTAGTCTTCGCGGGCACCCGGGAAGGACAGTACGGTGGCCGACTTCTCGGGCTCGTCCTCCGCCTCGCTCACGAGCGGGGTGACCATGGAGCGGTGTAAATCCGCCAGCGAGTGGCACATCATTTCGGAGATCTTAATCGTGGCAGCCAGGGGTGAGCGCGCACGCTGGCGCTCCATGTCGACACGGAATTGCAGACCTTCGAGACGGCGGCGCTGCTCGTCGGTGCTGGCAGATTGGATGACCGTGTTGGTCAATCTACGGCGCAGATTCTCCAGGCTTTGCGGATCGTTACGCGCCATATCTACCAGTACGTCGAACGCTGGCAGTTTCTGTTTCATATGACCTTTTTTGTATGCCCCCAGTCGAGCGTTTCACTATGCAGTAATCGCCTCTGGGGCGTGTAATGACTTTGTTATGCGGATGCGTGCCTGGTGTTGATCGCGAGGACTTCAGCGCTTTTGAGATTTATTCAGAGCTTCCTTACCATGTAAAAGTTTGTGAATTGGGGGG
>JAAUXY010090558.1_pt1 | contig 17223 bp, 13 predicted proteins | sample 7278121 | NCBI WGS metagenome assembly JAAUXY01 (sample SAMN14350117, study PRJNA611818) | marine sediment metagenome | isolation source: surface marine sediment (1.8m) | place: French Polynesia: Moorea | collected 2018-08 | reverse complement strand
TTTGCGATGCCATTATTCGCCGGGCTGCTGTTGGGAAAAACTACGGTGTGATTGTCATCCCGGAAGGTGTCTTGGAGTTTATCAACGAGATTCAGGTATTTATTATTAAATTGAATACCATCATCGCCGAATACAACCGGACCCATGACATGGACTTCCATTCGTCCTTTACACTGCTGGATGATAAGTTGGAATATTTAAGGCGGCTTGCCCAGCGGTCGCGGGAAGATTTGACATTCACACTATGGAATACAAGGGATGATGATCTGTTTAACGATATTCCTGCATTCTTCCAGGAGGGTCTGTTAATGGAAAGGGACAGTCACGGAAATTTCCCCTTTTCTCAGGTTGAAACTGAAAAAGTTTTATTGGATCTCGTAAAAGATTACCTCAACATTTTAAAAGAGGAGGGACGATACCGTCTGGGTGTCAAACAAACCTATTACCAAAAAACATTGACACAGGCGGATTTGGATCCCGATTTGTTTGGGCGTGCCTTATTTGAAAACTACGGGCAGAGTGAATTCCTGTTAAGGAAAGGCGCGATTATATCAGCAAAAACGTGTAAACAGGCGCTGGTAAAAGCAGGACTGATAAAAAAAGGCGATGACATTCCGGCCGCGGTTGATAAAATATATAAAAAATCGGTTCCTTCATTTAAGACCCAGATTCATTTTTACGGTTATGACGGCCGGGGCAATGATCCGACCCGATTTGATTGCATCTATACGTATAATTTGGGGCTCACCGTGTTCAGTCTGATAGCCAACGGGGCAACCGGGCAAATGGCAGCGATCCGAAATCTGGAGAAGGATTTTTCAGAATGGGAACCGATCGGGATTCCGATTGCGCCGTTAATGCATCTCGAGGAGCGTAAAGGCAAGCTGGCCTTGGTACTGGAAAAAAGCATCGTCGATGTCAATTCAGTGGCTTTTCAGGTGGTCAAGGCCAATCGGGAGAAATGGCTGGCGGTGGATTCGGACGCGGATCACTTTAGAAGACCCGGTCCCATTCGGTTTACCGGCAAGAGTGAAGAAGATAGACCGATTACACTCGAGTTAAATGCGCTGGCGGAGTAAGGTGATTAACCGTTTCATTCATTTCAATCTTAGTAATACTTGGATTCCAGGCGATTCTTATTCTCTTCGTTGAGCATTCTCAGTTTTACGAGAAGATCGCCGATACCGGCCTCCCGCAGGTAGTCAACCTCCATAATGACCGCAGGATTTTTGTGCTTTATACTGTAAAAGGTGTAATGCATGTGGAGCGAATTTTTCTTTAACAGATGTATATTCATTCCGTTGAATATGAAGTGATGACTCAAAATGAAATATCCCGCCGCCGCTGCGATCGCAATAAGGATATATTGCTTAATTCTTATATTCATTATATTACCCTGTTTATTCAGTTTAAAAAATGTTGAAAAATCGATATAGTTGTTCTAGAAATTTTACCAAAATGAGCTTTTTGGGTCAAGAAAGGCGCATTTTGCAGATTTTCGGGCTTTAATTTTTTCAGGCAATGATTCCATGAGCAAATTCAAATCGCTTTTTCGTAATCGCATTGACATGGCCGACTATATGGTGCTGACCGGCATCTTCCTGGGGGCTTTATACTGGGCGCTGGAATCGCTATTAAACGTTTTTTCTCCAGATGAGATCAGCTTTTATGAAGAGATATTCGGACCGAATATCAGTGAGGTCTGGCCCCGATTAATCGTATTCTGTCTTTTTTTGATGTTTGGTTCTCACGTACAGTTTACCATTAATGAGCGCAAAAAAGCAGTGGAAGCGTTAAAGGAAAGTGAGGAAAAATACCGCAGCATTCTCGAAAGCATCGAAGAAGGCTATTATGAGGTCGACTTTGAGGGTTATTTTGTATTTGTAAATGATTCGTTGAGCAAAACATTAAATGTTCCCAAAATAGATCTCAGATTCATGAACTTCTGGGATTTTATGGATGATGAGAATGGCGGACTGGTCTATGAAACCTTTTTGGAATGCCGGCGCACCGGCAAACCGGTAAAAGCCTTTGACTGTGAGTTTAACATCAACGGAGCAACTTTGTTTATTGAGGCCTCGGTTTCTCTGTTGCGGGACTCAAAAGGCATGCCCATCGGATACCGCGGGGTGCTGCGGGATCGGACCGAAAAAAAGAAAATGGAAATGGACTTGCTGGAATCTTACCGTAAAGTTCAGGAAGCGCGGACCGCAACCATTCTGGGTCTGGCGAAACTTGCCGAATACCGGGATGAAGGCACCGGGACCCATCTGGAAAGAATCCGGGAGTATGCCCGAATTATCGCGCAGGAACTTTCAATGAACCCCAGATTCAGCGACCGTATCGATCAGCAATACATTGACGATATTTACCAGTCTTCCATTTTGCATGATATCGGCAAAGTCGGCACCCCGGATGCCTTGTTGCTGAAGCCGGCTAAGCTTTCCAGAGAAGAGCATGATATCATCAAGCGCCACACGCTAATGGGAGGCAATGCAATTCAGGCCATCGAGTCACAGATCGAGGGTCAATCCTTTCTGGCGATGGGAAAGGAAATTGCATACAACCATCATGAAAAATGGGATGGAACCGGATATCCACGGGGGCTAAAAGGAGAGGCAATTCCCTTGTCCGCCCGTATTATTTCGCTGGCCGATGTCTATGATGCACTCACCACCAAACGATTTTACAAAGAAGCTTATTCCCATGATAAAGCCAAGAATATGATCATCGAATTAAAGGGTAAACATTTCGATCCGGAGGTTGTGAACGCCTTTTTGGCCGTACAAGAAAAATTTAATCATATACGCCGGGAAAAGCTCAAACAAGAATCAAAATTGCAACACGAGCCATCGGCTCAGGCCATTGGCAGGTGAAATACGCTGGATTAATGTCACGCCATTTTCTCACCGGCTCCACGGGCCTGCCTGAAACGCCGGACGGCTATATTTAAGGCCGGCGACGATCCTGCTGTCTCAGCAACTCCGGGTCACATTTGGGGTATTCGAACCTTCGAAAGCTAAACCTTCCAGATTTATCCAAATTCTCGTCATTATTAAAAATTCCATTCAAGTGTCTCCCCATTCTGCCGATATATTATTCAGATTTTAAGCAGATCGGACGGTGATTCGTTGGCGGTGGTTAGGCACGGTGATCCTCTTCAGATTTTAGAGATGACAAATCAAATCGTATCGTTGCATTAGATCATACCGGTGATCCGGACTTGAATTTTAATCATGACAGAATTTGAGCCACAAAAATTCGGTAAATATCAGCTGTTGGACAAAATTGCTACGGGCGGTATGGCCGAATTGTATCGTGCCAAAGTAATGGGCGATTATGGTTTTGAAAAACAGGTTGCCATAAAGAAGATATTGCCGCATCTCTCCGACGAAGGCAATCTGGTTAAGGCCTTTATTGATGAAGCCAAGCTCGCCGCGCTGCTACAGCATCAAAATATCGTTCAGATTTATGACTTTGGGAATATGAATGGCGAATACTTTATCGCCATGGAATATCTTTTTGGCAAGGATCTTCGCAAGCTGACTCACAAAGCCAAAGAAAAAGGGGTGTCGTTTGATCTGGAAAACACCCTTTACGTTATTTCCCGTGTTTGTGCCGGACTTGATTACTCTCATAATCTGAAGGATTTAAAGGGCAAGCCGCTGAATATCATCCACCGCGATATCAACCCTCAAAATATTTTTATTACCTATGAAGGCCAGGTAAAAATTATTGATTTTGGAATCGCAAAGGCCGCCAGTCACAATAGCACTACCCACGAGGGGCTGATTAAAGGCAAGCTGGCCTACATGTCACCCGAGCAGGCCAACGGCCAAACCATTGATCACCGTTCCGACATTTTTTCCACCGGTATCATTCTATATGAACTGCTGGCCGCCCAGCGCATGTTTCAGGGTGAAACCATGCACATCTACACCCAGGTGCGTGATGCCGTGTATGAACCGCTGGAAAAACTGCGGCCGGATTTGCCCGCCGATCTGCATCAAGTTGTGCAGCGAGCCCTGGCCAAAGCGCCTGATGAACGCTATCAGAACGGCGGGGAAATGCTTGCCGATTTAGAGGATTGCATCTATCAGCTTTCTGTTCGTCCGAATGCCAGGAACTTTGCTAACTACGTTAAAGATCTTTTTAAGCAAGAATTGGCAGCTGAAGAAAACGCATTGTTCGGCAACACCCAGATTTATGAGGACGCGGCCACCGATCCTGACAAGGAATCTACTGCCGGTGGATTAACGCAGGACAACACCATTATACTGGCCGATCCAAAAATCTCCGAGCAATTGCGACCCAACCTATGGCGATTCGGCTTGGTGGCCGTCATGGTCATCATTGGCTTTATATTTGACCTGAGCTTGACAAAAATACCATTTACACCGTCTGATCGCTCGGTCTCGGCGCATTCTCTAAAGTTGCTGTCACCAGAAATGGCCGCCAACCCCAACGAAGAGAAGATTAATGCAGCCAGGGACGCTCTGCAGGCCAAAGACTTTTCACGCGCCCTGACGCTTTTTGAAGAAGTTTTAGGTGCCGATTCATCCCTGGAAAAAGAGATCGCCGATGCTTACCTGCAGACTTTGCAGGGTTTGGCAGCCCAATTGATGCCCGATGACCCCAACGCGGCCCACGTCCATCTGCAAAAAGCATTGGCATTGAACCCTGACAGTATACCGGTATTATCCGATCTCGGGTACATTTACGTTCAATATAATGATTTTCCGCATGCAATTGAAATGTATCAAAAAGCCGCTGACCTCGATCCCAAACGGGCGGATCCCTTTTTCAACCTTGGATACATCTATGCGGTCACAGAAAATTATCCCAAAGCAAAAGAGATGTACTCCCGGGTGGTTGCGCTTTCCCCGGAATATCTTGATGAAGCGCTATTTAATCTCGCGATGGTCCAAGCCGGACTTGGCGAACGCGAGAATAGCATCAAAAGCTTAAAGCGGGCGCTTGAGATCAATCCTGCTAATGAGACTGCTTTGGCATATTTAGAGCAACTAAAGCAAGAGAAGGAGTAATTCCCATGAGGTATTTTAATTGGAAACGATTTCAATCCGGCATCATCGGAGCGCTTGTCGTATTATTCATTTTTGGCTGTGCCAGTGTTAAAGAAATGAACGTCGGTCAAAAATATGAGGACTCTAAATCATGGCTTAAAGAAAAATGGAACGCGATAGGATCCAAATCATCATCCTCAAAGGATGGTCAGGCATCCCTGAAGCCTTACGATCAAAATCGTGAATATCTGGTTTACGAGACCCAGGGGTCCTATGAGACGCTTCCTGTTATTGCCGAGTGGTTTACCGGAAATGCGAAGAATTGGAAAAAGCTTTCTTCGGCCAATCCGAGAATCAGGCCGAATCACATCGAAGCGGGCACTCTGATTCTCATCCCGGCTAAGCTTGCAAATAAGCGTAAATATCCAACACAGGCTTTTATAAACAAACATCGTCCGGATTATTTCAAGCATAAAGTTCAATGGCCTGGAGAAACACTGTCCTTAATTGCGAAATGGTACACGGGACGATATGGAAACTGGAAAGCGCTGGCCCAGGAGAATCCGGGTCTCAATCCCAATCGCATTGGGGTCGGGAACATCATCAACATCCCCACCGAAATGTTGAAATCGAAAGAGCGATTGCCCCGCAAGGTCGTCGCCAAATCTTTATCCGGCTATTATGCCCATACGGTTCGAGAACCGGATGAGAAATTGACCGATATTGCAAAGTGGTATACAGGCAAGGCCGGGAATGCCAAACTGTTGGCCAAGGCCAATCCGGATATTGATCCTAATTTTTTGCTGGTAGGCAATGAAATTTATATACCATCGAATTTGCTTAAAACGCGCAAGCCCCTGCACAAAAAATCGATTCAGGCTTCGGCACCCAAGCCGGCAAAGAAACCCTCGATATCTAAAAAACCGGATCCGGCACCCCCGGCGCCGAAACCAAAAAAAATGCAGCTATTTGGCCCCAAGAAATTTCCAGCCAACTAGGCGCGTTAAATTTGCATCACAACCGATTTTAAATTCAAATGACCGGTCCTGCCGCCGCGGGGCCGGTTTTCTTTTTGAACACACCCTTCAATTATGCCGTATGAATGAATTATTATTCAGTGGCCATTTTTTTGATGATATTTTCATTTTGAGAGATGTTTATCATTTTTAAATAAATAGAATATTATAATAGTTTGAAATTAATTATAAATAATTTTTTCCATATTTCATGCAATTAGGGATTTTTGCTTGACAGGTGATTACTGACTTTGTTAGATGAATGAATATTCATTCATTTCATATATTCAACATCACGAGGAGGTTATTATGACGAGAATGATCAATTCTGCTGCCGTGATTGGCTCGGGAATCATGGGAGGCGGTATTGCTGCTCTGTTGGCCGGAGCTGGCATAAAAACCTTATTATTGGATATTGTGCCTTTCGATTTAAAAAAAGCGGAGGAAAGCGATCCGCTGGCGCGCAACCGAATCGTGAAGGCCGGCCTGGACGCTGCCTTGATGACGCAACCCGCCCTGTTTATGTCTTCTAAAGATGCCGCGCTGATTACGATCGGCAATTTAGAGGATGATTTCGACAAGATTGCAGAATGCGACTGGATTGTCGAAGTCATTGTTGAAAACTTAAAAATAAAACAGGACCTTTTGAAACGCATTGAGCCGGTCTGTAAAACAGAGGCGATTGTTTCCACGAATACGTCCGGTATTCCGTTGAGCGCCATGTCCAAAGGGCGCAGCAAGGCATTCAAAAAGCGGTTTCTGGGAACCCATTTCTTTAACCCGGTACGTTACATGAAACTGCTCGAAATTATTCCGGGTGAGGAGACCCGGCCTGAAATCCTTGAATTTATGGCCAACTTTGGTGAACGGATTCTGGGCAAAGGAATCGTGTGGGCCAAAGATACCCCCAATTTTGTCGGTAACCGCATCGGCGTGCAGGGCATGGTCAAAGTCATGCAACTCATGCTTGAAGAAGGCATCAGCATTCCGGAGGCGGATGCGTTGTTTGGTCCGGTTATGGGCAGACCCAAAACCGGCATGTTTAAAACCGCCGATATTGTGGGTCTGGATACATTGGCCCATGTGGCGCAAAATACGTATGAGTTGATCGAAAATGATGAGGATCGCGAGAGCTTTGTCCTGCCTGAATTTGTAAACACCATGATCGAAAAGAATTTGCTGGGTAAAAAAAGTCAGAGCGGATTTTATAAAACGGATTTGACGCCGGACTGGCAGAAAATCCGCAAAGTGATTGATCCGACGACTTTTGAATATGAGGAGGCCCAGGTCCCCGAACTGCCTTGTTTGGCGGCTGCTCAAAAAGCAAAAACCCTGCCGGATAAGATGCAGGCCATTGTGTATGGTGAAGATAAGGGCGCTCAGTTTGCCTGGAAAGCGGTGGCCAACAATTTGATTTATGCCGCCAACAGGATTCCGGAAATTTCCGATACTATTGTGGATATTGACAATGCCATGAAGTGGGGTTTCAACCTGGAAATGGGCCCATTTGAAACCTGGGATGCCATTGGTTTGGAAGCCTCGGTTGCGCGCATGCAAAAAGATGGTTTTAATGTGCCCGACAAAATTCAAAAGATGCTTGAGAGCGGTCACCGCTCTTTTTATAAATCTGAAAAGGGCACCACTTATTTCTTCGATTTTGAGTCCCAAAGCTATCAAGAATATAAGGTGAGCGAAAATATCGTTTCGCTGGCATCCCTGAAAGCCCATGAAAAGGTTGTCAAATCCTCTGACTCTGCATCGCTGATCGATCTTGATGACGGTGTTTACTGTCTGGAGTTTCACACCAAGCTGAACTCATTGGATCAGAAAATCGTTGAAGCCATTCATGAAGCCGGTGAATTTGTTAAGACCGAAGGAATCGGATTGGTCATCGGCAATCAGGCCGGCGGCATGCCGGGAGCATTTTCGGCCGGGGCCAATCTGGCAGCTGTCGTTGCCGCTGCAAAGGCAGGTCAATATGAGGGTATCGAACAGATGGTCAAAGATCTGCAATACGGACTGCAAAATCTCCGCTATGCGTCGTTTCCGGTCGTAACGGCACCTTACGGCCTCACACTCGGCGGCGGCTGTGAAGTGTGCCTGGCCGCTGACAAGATTGTGGCCCACGCGGAACTGTATATGGGTCAGGTTGAAATCGGTGTCGGGCTGATTCCGGCGGGTGGTGCCTGTTTAAATCTCATGAAAAAATTTCAAAATTCTCTGCCCGATGTGGTAACCGATTTTGATCTGGCCAAATTTTTTCTACCCGTGTTCATGGCGATTGCGATGGCCAAAGTTTCCACATCAGCCGCAGATGCCCGAACCAACGGCTTCTTAGGGCCTTGCGATCGAATCGTCTTTAATCGCGACTATCTCATCGGTGAGGCCAAAAAGGATGTTTTGAAAATGGTCGATGAAGGCTATGCGCCACCGCACCAAAGAAAAATAAGGGTTCTGGGTCAGGCTGCTCAGGGCATGGTAAACGCGGAAATTTCCAATATGCTGAGCGGCAAGTTCATCTCCGAGTATGATGCCTTTCTGGCCAAAAAGATTGCCTATGTGATTAGCGGCGGCGACGTAAGGGACAACAGCGAAGTGGCTGAGGATGTTATCCTGACGCTCGAGCGTGAGGCTTTTATGGCGCTTTTAAAAGAAGAAAAGACATTGGCGCGTATTGATCATATGCTGGCCACGGGCAAACCCTTACGTAATTAATGGAAATGGCTAATTTTCCGATGGGCTGTGTTCTCCGCGGGTTTATGCCTTCAACGTACTAACAGTACGCCTCAGACATAAACCCTTGTGCGGCCTTGCCCACCAAAAAATTATCACATTTCCTAATAAAAGGTATTGAGAGAATCATATAAAAATTAAAAGTGGTGAGTCTTCCAGTCCACCAAGCAAACAAAGGAGACAAATAATGAGAGATGCATATATCGTTACATCGATTAGAACACCGGGCTGCAAGCGCAGCAAAGGGGCCTTTAAGGATACCCGGCCCGAGGATCTGCTGTCATTTATTCTAAATGCGGCCGTTGAAGGCACTGAAAATCTGGAAAAAAAGGATGTGGCAGACATTATGATCGGATGCAGCTTTCCGGAAGCGGAGCAGGGGCTGAATATCGGTCGGATTGCCTCCCAGATTGCCGGCTTTCCGGTTGATGTCACCGGCGCCACCGTCAACCGCTTTTGCGCCTCCGGCTTGGAGGCCATTTCGCAATCCGCTTTGCGCGTGATGGCCGGCTGGTCTGATATCGTCATCGGCGGCGGCCTGGAATCCATGACCTATGTTCCCATGGGGGGCAACCTGCCGCGCCCGCATCCGGAATATACCCAAAAAATGGCCGATTTATATGCATCCATGGGCATTACCGCTGAAAATGTGGCCCATCGCTACAATGTTGCCCGGGAACCCCAGGATGAATTTGCCTATCAATCGCAAATGAAAGCCGCTGAAGCAAAAAATAAAATGCTGTTTAAGGAATTGGTGCCGACGCCTGCCACCCGATATGTGAAACAGGAAGATGGGACATATAAAAAAGAAACCTTTTTGCAGGATTTTGATGACGGCATCCGTGAGGATACAACACTTGAAGGACTGGCCAATCTGAATCCGGTATTTGCCGCCGGCGGCACTGTTACGGCCGGCAATTCATCTCAAATGACCGATGGGGCGGCTGCCACCGTCATTATGAGTGAAGATAAAATCAAGCAGCTCGGTGTGAAACCGATTGCCAAGTTTAAATCCTATACCACCGTGGGCTGTAAACCGGATGAAATGGGCATCGGGCCGGCTCTGGCGATTCCCAAACTCATGAAACTGGCCGGCATGGATTTAAAAGAGGTCGGCCTGTTTGAAATCAACGAAGCTTTTGCCTCCCAGGCCCTTTACTGTATCAACGAGCTGGGAATCGATCAACAAAACGTCAATATCCATGGCGGCGCCATTGCCCTGGGCCATCCGCTGGGGTGCACCGGCGCCAAGTTGTGTGCGACCCTGCTCAACAACATGCAACAGCGCGGCGCCAAATATGGTGTGGAATCGATGTGCATCGGCGGTGGCATGGGAGCGGCGGCGCTGTTTGAGTTGTGTGACTGATGTTCATCTAGCGGCGATCTGATGAATTAAAAAGGCTGCTCGTTAGGGCAGCTTTTTAATTGTAATTTGTGAGTCGGATTGATTTACGATTTCCGTTCAAGTGCGACCTGTAAGAATATCTCGGTGTTTTCCCAGTTCAGGTCTAAAAGCCCGTCGACCTCTGCCTCTGCATCATTTAAAGAAATAGCGAGGCACACGGCTTGTAACGCTTCGAAGTTGCGCTGCAAAAAGTCATGGAATGTATTGCCTTCAAGGTAAACGCCTTTCTGCAAAAATGCGGGCCCCAGTTCCTTGGCAATCAGATTGAACAATTTGAGCTTGATCCGGATTTGGCGGTCGCGATCCGCTGCAGCATCTGTCACATGGGAAATCTGACTTCGCATACCGGCAAAGACGCCCCCTTTGCGAAACGTAGAACCCACCATTCCCGGCATGGCGGCCGAAAGTGCCAAAGTGGCCCCCTTTTGTAGCTTTGCATTTCTGCTGTCATCCACCGCTTTCCCGTTGAGGAAAATCGTTTGAATGCGATCATCGATGTACGCCTCTGATATGCCGTATTCTTGATCGAGAAAATCATTTATGCTGTAACCTGCTCTGGCAGTAACTGAAAAACCTGCTGAAAGCATGCTAAAAAAACACGATGAAGACGTGACCGTGATGCTCAAACCAAGGTGCGTTCTGGATGATATGTCGCCTGAATTTTTGCCTCTATTAATGGTATGCTCTTCCATCTTTATTGCATCTTTCACACGATCCGATTTATCACGCGTGCACAGAAAAATGGGGAAACCCGCAAAGGCCTCCCCATTTATAACTAAACAAATGCACGCCGAATTAATAGTTATGAACCTGGTCTAATTCCTCATCCGAAACCGCAAAGGTGACGTTATGCGGTGGGAGCGGCTCTTTTTTGAAGTAATCCGGCAGGCGGTCGTCTTTGTCGGTCAGCCCCGCTGCGGCGTTGAAATCTCTTTCCAGCTTGAGGATTTTCATCCCCAGATCATTGACATCATCGCCGGTCAGGTCCGCCCCCAGAAATGAATTGATCAAATCCAGCAATGCCTGGAATGTGTCTTCCTGGTCCAAAATGGCAAATGCAATGAACACGCACATTCCAGTTGCATCGATGGCGGCCGTCGCAATTTGCAGATTTTTGGAAAGCTCAACCTGTCCCTCGGGTTTCAATGGATCGACGGATCCTCCGATACCCAGGATGTTTGTGGCCACTGCATACCCCGCAGTGTGGTCGGCACCCATCGTCGCGGTGGCGTAAGTTACACCGATACCCTGCACGGATCTGGGATCATAGGCCGGCATGGCCTGCCCTTTGACGACCGGCACTCTCTCCACGCCAAACACCTTGCCGGTGACCGCCGCTCCGTTACCCAGGATGCGCCCAAGATGGGTCCCTTCGCCGACTTCCTTTACCATCTTGATCGCTGCTTCGGCATCACCAAACTCTGCCAGACCGGCTTCCATGGCGACCGCGATGGTGGCGCCCATTTCAATCGTATCCAATCCAAAATCATCATCCATGCGGTCGATTTGGGCAATGGCGTCAAGGTCATCGATGCCGCAGTTGCCGCCGTGGGCCCAGACGGTCTCGTATTCGGGTTGTTTGGTAACATAGTGACCGTCTTTGTCATAATAGGTTCCTGAGCAGCGAATCACGCACCCCCGATGGCATCCGTGGGTGGCCGAGCCCTCGCCACCACGGGCATTTTCAGTTTCGGCCAGGGTTTCACCACTTATTTTCTGACATCCATCAAACTGGCCAAGTTGAAAATTTTTGGTCGGATACGCGCCGGCTTCGTTGATGACATTGGTCAACACGTTGGTACCATAGGCGGGGAGTCCTTCACCGGTGGTGGGATTTTTCCTTAGACCGGCGACAAAGGCCTTGTTGGCTTCTCTAAATTTATCCGGATCCTGCGGGCTTCTGGCTTTTGTTCCGGCATCATCGATGACAATGACCTTAACCCCTTTAGATCCCATAACCGCACCGACACCACCGCGTCCGGCGTGACGGGTCGGTCGCAATTCCATATCGGTGAATGCAACTGAGGCGGCGGACATTTTCATTTCTCCGGCCTGCCCGATGGAGATACAACCAATTTTTTCACCGTATGCGGTTTTCATTTTCTCGACGGTATCATAATTGCCGAGCATGCACAGGCTGTTGTCTTCCTGAATATCGACGCCATCTTTGTTGATTAAAACTTTATAAAGCGTATCGCTTTTGGGTTTGCCTTCCAGTACGATGGCGGCATATCCCAGACGGCCGAGCAATTGTGAGGCTTGCCCGCCGGAATTGGCTTCCTTGATACCGCCGGTCAACGGGCTTTTACAACCCACGGATATACGGCCGGACATTGCCGCTGTGGAACCGCTCAACAATCCAGGTGCGATCACCAGTTTGTTATCTTCCCCCAGGGGGTGACATAATGGTGGAACTTCCTTTGCGACGATGGCCGACGTCAGCCCGCGACCGCCAAAGCCGGCATAGTCGCCCAGGGGCTCTGTCGTAATCGCCGGTCCACCATCTGCACCCATGTTGATTCTTAGGATCTTGTCCATGTGCACCTCCTTTTTTGAGTTAAATGATAAATCTCCACAGATCTACCGTATTTAATAATGACAACGTGTGAACGTCTCTAAAATGCGTCAAAATGGTTATCCTTAATTTCAATATTCGTATTGAAGTGCAATGTCAAGACCTTTAGCGGTTATTGCTTGCAAAGACCGGCCTAAATCCTCTATATGTATTTTAACCGTTCAGTGAATACCCAAAAAGAGGAAATCAACGCCTATGAGAATATTCAATTTTCCATCGCGTCCGGCCCAGCAGCGGATTGCGCGCATTGTCAATCGCGGACTTGCGTTTGAAAAAAAAGATATCGCTGCGGTCACCCGCATCTGCGAAAGCGTCCGCGAACGCGGTGATCAAGCCGTCATTTCCTACACCCGGCAATTTGATTCAGCGCGGGTATCTGTTAAGTCGATGCGGGTGTCCAAAAAAGAATTCGCCGATGCGTCCCGAAAAGTCGATCGGTCCTTTGGGCGGGCCCTGAATCGAGCGGCTTTAAATATCAGACGCTTTCATGAGCAACAACGCCGCAGATCGTGGATGCAGGCGGAACGGCCCGGTACTTTGCTGGGACAATTGATCAACCCCGTTGATGCAGCAGGGATCTATGTGCCCGGTGCCCGGGGTGGTAAAACGCCGCTGGTGTCTTCGGTGCTGATGGGTGTGATTCCCGCCAAGGTTGCGGGCGTCAAAAAGATCGCCATCGTGACGCCGCCAACGAAAAGCGGCCGTGTGAGCCCCCATCTATTGGTGGCGGCCAAAGCGGCGGGCGCCGACGCCGTTTTTAAAGCCGGTAGTGCCTGGGCGGTTGCCGCCCTGGCCTATGGAACCGAAACCATTCCTAAAGTGGATGTAATTGTCGGTCCCGGCAATATTTACGTGACGCTGGCCAAGAAACTTCTGGCCGGCCTCGTCGGCATCGATATGATTGCCGGGCCGAGCGAGATTCTGGTCATTGCCGATGAAAAGGCCAGACCTGAATTCATCGCGGCGGATCTGCTTTCCCAGGCCGAGCATGATGTCCTGTCTTCGGCCCTGTTAATTACCGATTCGCAAAAGCTGGCCAAAGCAGCTGTTCGGGAACTCAAAGAACAGCTTGCAAACCTACCCCGTGCGGCCATTGCCGAAGAATCGTTGGCCAAGTACGGGGCTGTTTTTGTTGTCCGCAGCATGGATGTGGCCATTGAACTGGCCAACCGCATCGCCCCGGAACATCTTGAACTTCAAACGCAAGATCCGTTTGAGATGGTGGGAAAAATCCGCAACGCCGGCGCGATATTTGTAGGCGACTATACCCCTGAGCCGGTGGGGGATTACGTGGCGGGACCCAACCACGTCCTTCCCACAGCGGGAACGGCCCGATTTGCATCCGCCCTGTCTGTGGATAATTTCATCAAAAAAACGAGCTTGATTCAGTACACGAAAAAGGCCTTTGAGCGCGAGGCCCCTGATATCATTCGTCTGGCGGAAATTGAGGGGCTGGGAGCACATGCCGGCTCGATCAAAGTCAGATTATGAATCCGAATATTGATGCGATCATTGAAATTAAGGGTGAACGGGAATGCCATTCGGAGCTAAAAGTGCCGTGTTGTTAGGGCTGCTGGTGTGCACCTTCCTGTTCTGCGGCACGGACACGCCTCTTAGCGAGTACGTCCCTTCCTCCGATCAGGAAGCGGCCGTAAAAGATGTGTTGCTGGACTTTCAAGACGGCGTCAACCGACGGGAAGCCCAAAGAGTGGCCGCTCTTATCCATGAGAACGCGACCCTCATGCTGGGCCGCGAACGGAATCGGCTGTCAAAATCCGATTACATCAAAATTCTTCCTCAGCGCCTGGCCGATCAACCACCCATTGCGCTGGGCAGACCTAAAATGGATATCAAAAGCAACGCGGCGGATGTACATATTTACCTGACCCGTGGGAATGCGCGCGTGCTCATCACGTATCACTTGACGCGGAATGATGATCGCTGGACCATCAGCGGCTGGACCTACTAAGATGCATAATCAGGAGATAAGCCCGTGCCCACTATTATGACCCATTCGGTGGTCGCTCTGTGCGCGAGTTGCGTTTATAATCGGAGAGACGTTTCGAAACGATTTTGGATATTGGCCATCGTTGCAGCGGTGCTGCCAGATTTGGATGTCATCGGCTACCAGTATCTTTACATACCTTATGGCCATATTCTGGGTCACCGAGGCTTCTTCCACTCCCCGTGTTTCGCCGCCCTGTTCAGCCTGTTGGCCGTGAGTATTGTTTTTCGTGAGGTGCGGATACTGTCCCGCCGCTGGTGGGCTTATGTTCTATTTTTCTTTATTGTGGGTGCCAGCCATGGACTGATGGATGCCATGACCAACGGCGGCCGCGGCATCGCGCTACTGTCTCCCTTTTCGAACAACCGGTATTTTCTGCCATGGACACCCATCGAGGTCTCTCCTTTAACGGTCCGCAGATTCCTCAGCCCGCGCGGCCTGACCGTAATGATAAGCGAAATCCTGTGGATCTGGGCGCCGTTGGTGTCCGTAGTCATTATCGCTTGGATCGTTCGAAACAATAAGCCCCGGCCGTCAGGTAGAAAAATTTGATCCAATCCTGATTCACCCGTTTCAATCCCACCATTTGCAAACCAGATTACGTATCTTCGGATTTTTCCCGGATATTCTTCGGCGAAGGCGCTTCACCGCCGTAAACCTCGACATAGGCCTTATGGGAAATACAGCCTTTTTCCCAGTGTTTTCTGACTTTCTTGCCTAAAAAGGAATTCGGATATTTGCGTCCAATGTTACAGGTGGGACAGATCTTGCCCCATCCCGCCAGCACCTTTTTCATTTCCATGGTGGTCTCCTTTTTCTATTGAATTTTCACAATCACTCCTTAATCACGAGAGTACTTTGACGCTGGCGGTTGACCGTTAACTGGGTCACATCCGGCCGTGAGTAGTGGCCGCAGGGATCAAAGTTCTGTCTTTCCTCGCGCACCCGGCGGTGATCAATCGTGGCGGTTAAAAGCACTTCCTGATCCACAACTGGTTCAATGATCCATTCGCCATCCGGGCCGGCCACACAGGATCCGCCATCGGCCAAAATTTCCGGGCAATCTTCCATAATGACTTTCAGGTGCGGCGTGTCAGGAGGAAAATTTTGTTTACGCATAAATCCCGAAACCGAAACGACATACGAACGGGATTCCTTGGCAATAAATCTGGTTATATCATGGGTATTGCGAAGGTTGCCGGGCCAGATGGCTACATGCAAATCTTCACCCTGTGCATAAAGTGCCGTGCGAACCAGCGGCATCCAATTCTCCCAGCAATTTAACCCACCGACAGTAAAGGCACCCAGGCCATGCACCCGCAGCCCAAAACCATCGCCGGTCGCCCAGGTCAATCGTTCTTCATAAGTCGGCATCAGCTTGCGATGCACAGAACCAATGTTGCCCTTTTGATTCACATAGACCAATGAACAGTAAAGGCTGTGACCGCCCCGATCCCCGGCCCGTTCGATGCATCCCAATACCACCGACATCTCGCTGGCGGCCGCAATCTCACATAGGCGATCTAAATGACCGGCCTCAATTTGCACGGCCTGGTCCATATAGTGCGCATGAATTTCTTTTTGAACCGATGCGTTAAAGCGTGCACCATCTGTTAGTTCTATCCAGAACGGATAACCGGGTAACAGGGCTTCCCCGAAGGCAACCAGCTGGCATCCCTGTTTGGCGGCCCGGGTCGCATAATCCAGTATCTTAGTGAGTGTTTGTTGGCGATCCAGCCAGACCGGTGCAATCTGTGCGATTCCAACATTTAATCGTTCAATATCGCTGCTATTTTTCATTTGCGCCATGATCATTCCCCTGACGGTTTATTCGACATCCTGCGGACGTGGAATTTTGGATTCGCAGGGCACTTTTGTCTGGCATAGACCACAGCCGTAGCCTTTGAATCCGTAATGGGCTTTAACATAATCTTGGGTCGCCGGTTTGAGATGATTGCGGCACTTGATCTTGTCGTGGCCGGTTTCGCTGAGCGCTTCAACCGGGCAGCGAGAGATACATTTTCCGCAGATGCCCCTTGTAAAAAAAAGGCAATAGGCATGATGATCGTTATAGGGCCGCTTGGTTGGAGTGATATCCATGCAGGCAATGACAGATCCGGTTCGCATGGCCTTGCCCCGCGGCGTAATAAGCCCATCACAGAGGCCAAATGTTCCCAGTCCGCAAGCATAGGCCGCATGTCGCTCAGACCAGGTGGAGGCAATTACATAGGCGTCTGACTTTTTCTTTTTCCATTTGTCTGAAAGCATTGGCGACAGGGCCGGATATCCCTTTTTTTTAAGGAGCGCTACCACATGTTTGCGCAGCTCGACGTTGAACGCCTCACCGTAGATGCGGGCCCGGGCCCAGCGTTCAGCAGGGTAGGTCGCTTCTTTTCGATTATCAGCTTTGGTGGTCTTGGTTTGCGGGAGAATCCAGCTGATCACCGTCAGCTCATGCGGCTTGA
>JAAUXY010046179.1_pt1 | contig 17228 bp, 12 predicted proteins | sample 7278121 | NCBI WGS metagenome assembly JAAUXY01 (sample SAMN14350117, study PRJNA611818) | marine sediment metagenome | isolation source: surface marine sediment (1.8m) | place: French Polynesia: Moorea | collected 2018-08 | reverse complement strand
GCGACGAGGAGGCGGCCGACGAGAGTCCGGTTTCGGCGTTCGGAGCGAGTACCTCGTCTCCGAAGCCTCGAATGCTCTCGGCGATCGGCGTGCTTGCCGCGCTCGTCGTCATGACGCTGATCTGGGTACTGATACCGAACACCGCGACGTCCGGGTCGGTACGTCTCGCGATCCTCCCGGTCGACAACCAGACGGGCGATATGGAATACGACTGGACGCGGCTCGGCCTGATGGGCTTCGCGCGTGAGGTGGTCGCGCAAAGCGAATCGCTCGACGCCGTAGCGGCATCCGACGTGGTCCGGTTCGCCGAGGTCAACGGTCTCCCCGATGACGACTCGGCCGTGGCGGCGCTTCAGGACATGCGCGGCTTGTACGGCGCAAATCACATGCTGACGAGCAGACTGGAAAGCGACGCGAACATGCTGCGGCTGACCTACGCGCTGTACGGTCCGAACGGAAGCGTGGAGCGCGGCACGATGGTCGGCGCTGAACCGACGCAGCTCATGCGCGGCATGATCCGCAGCGTTACCGGATCGCTGGGTGATCGAGTCGGGGGAGCGGAAGAGATTACCGTCATCTCCGAAGACCCCTTCGTCAACGAGGCTTTCTCGCGCGGTCTGGCGCTGTCGCTCGAGGGCCGCTGCGCGGAGGCGCTGGAACTGTTCGATGTCGTTCGGCGCAACGTCAGCGGCGTGACGCGCGCCGACTACGAGTGGGCAAGCTGCGCCCGGATACTCGGTCAGTGGCAGGAGGCGCAGGCGGGCTTCGAGCGGATACTCGAAGAGACGCCCGCGGAACCGTCGTCGTCGCTCAGGGCATCCGCGTATCTCGGACTCGGCACTGTGTTCATACGCACCGGGCGCGCCGAAGCCGCGCGTGAGACCCTGGCGCTCGGACTCATCGAAGCGCAGCAGGCAGGTGACCGGGAGCTCGAGGGAAAGATTCTCAACAATCAGGCCATCGAAGCGCGCGACCGTCGCGAATACGACGAGGCGCGCGAATTGCTCGCGCGGGCGCGAGTGGCCCACAGCGAAGCGAACGCAGGCATCATTCCCGGTCAGCTACCGGCCGCGCTCGCCAACATCGACATGTACGAGGGCAAGCTCGACCAGGCCGATATGCATCTCACGCAGGCCCTGGAGGCGTTCCGTGCTCTGGGCGATCGCCGCAACGAGGCGATGATGCTGAACAACACCGGTTATCTGCGCGGCTTGCAGGGGCGGGTCGACGAAGCAGAGCCCTACCACCTGCAATCGCTCGAGATCCGACGCGAGATCGGCGACCGGGTCGGGCAGGGCCGCATCCTCGGCATGCTGTCGATCCTGTACCAGGGGTCCGGCCGGCTCGAGGAGGCGGTGGCAGCCGCGTCGGAGGCATTCGAGATCGCGAGCGAAGCGAACGATCGGCTGTTCATGGCGACGAGTCTGGCGCAGCTCGCGCAGGCGATGCTCGTGTCCGGCGACGTGCAGGACGCGCGTGATGCGTTCGCGGACTCCGGCGAAATATTCAGAGAGATCAACGACTATTCACGTGCTGCGCAGACCTCGCTCAGGCTCGCCCAGATCGATATGCGGCTCGGCGACCTCGAGTCGGCAGAGGCGGGGGCGAGCGAAGTACTCGAGCTGTCGCTTCGCGAGCTGTTCCACGAGCCGGCGATCGAGGCCATGGAAGTGTTGGGTAGTATCGCCGTCGAGCAGAACGCACCGGAGCAGGCCATAGCTCATTGGCAGGACGCGATCGAGCACATCGACGAGACGGGCTTCCTCGCGCGCAAGGACGACATCGTGCTCAAGCTAGCCGACCTGCACCTCGACCGCAACGAGGTAGACGCTGTCGAACCTTTGATCGGCTATCTGATCGAGCACGACGAATCACCGGCGAGCGTTCGGACGCAGGCACGCTACGCGTATCTGCGCGGCGACACGACACGGGCGGTCGAGCTGATGGAGTCTGCCGAGGCGCTTGCCGGCGACGCGTGGCGCGATGAAGATGCGGCGCTGCTGACCGAGTACCGCGAGGCGGCGCAGGACTAGACCGCGTATCCATGACTTCCGCAGGCAGGCATCGGGCGTGAGCCATTCCGCGCTCCGCAATCGCAACTACGCGATTTACCTCATCGGTAACACGATCTCGCTGCACGGTCTGTGGGTCTATCGCGTGGCTCTCGGCTGGTTCGCGTGGGAGCTCTCGGGCTCCGAGTTATGGGTCGGTATCGTGGCGTTCACGCAGTTCGCGCCGGCGGTGATCTTCGGGCCGATATTCGGCGTGCTCGCCGATCGTTTCGATCGCCGCGCAACGTCGATATTCATCAATACCGGCAGTCTCCTGAACATGTTCGCGTTGGGGGCGCTGACGGCTACCGGCAACATCGACATTCTCGGCCTTGTGATGCTCTCGTCGGTGCAGGGCACGCTGGACGGCGCGCATGCGCCGGTTCGAATGTCCATCGTTCCGAACCTCGTGAAACCGGATCAGCTGCACAGCGCGATCGCGTTTACGTCCGTCGCGTTCAATCTGTCCCGCTTCGTCGGTCCCGCAATCGCCGGTTTCGTTATCGCCGTATGGGACGTCGCGACGGCGTTCCTGATCAACGGCGTCAGCTATGTGACCATCATCGCGGCGATGCTGATCGTCAGGCTCAACGAGCGCGACGACGAAGGCACCGAACGCAAGCATCCATGGCAGGAACTCATTGACGGTGCACGTTACGCGTTCAGCCATGACGTCATCCGCGCGCTGCTATTGCTCGTTGCGCTGGCATCCGTTTTCGGGCGCGGTGCGCTGGAGATGCTCCCGGCGTTCGCCGACGCCGTGTACGCGGGCGGACCTACCGCGCTCGCGACGCTGACGTCGGCGATCGGCGCAGGAGCCGTCGCCGCTGGCCTCGCCTTGTCGCGCGGCACGAAGTGGCTGACGGTCGCGGTCGTCCAGTCCGCCGTGGTCGCCGGTGGCGTGCTGATCGTCGCGCTGGCGGGAATCGGCGAGTTCGCCGTTGCCGTCGCGATCGTCGCTTTGCTCGGCGTCATTCTCTCGATCTGCAGCGTCGGCGCGCAGATCCTGATCCAGACTCAGGTCAGCGACAGCATGCGCGGCCGCGTCAGCAGTTTCTGGGGGATGATCGCGTTCGGCGGGACGTCGCTGGGCAGCCTGATCATCGGCGCATCGGCCAGCGCTTGGGGTCTGCAGGCCGCCGTGGCCGGCGCCGGGATCGTCTGCGCGATCGTGAGTCTGCTCACGCTGCTCCGGCGAGCGTCAGGTGCGTCGCGTGCGTGACGCAGGCCTTCGTGCTATTCCTCTGTCATGAGCAGTGAGACGGGATCGAAGCCCGCGCTGATCCGCGCGATCCGCGGCCGCGGGATTGCGTTGATCGTCATCAACTCGATGGTCGGTGCGGGCATCTTCGCGTTGCCGGGAAGCGTCGGCGCGGTCGCCGGATCTTTGAGTCCCTGGCTGTTCGTCGCGATCGGCGTGTTGTTCATCACGATCGTACTGTCGTTCGCCGAACTGGCGAGCTACTTCAGGGATTCGGGCGGACCCGTTCTTTACGCGCAGACCGCGTTCGGGCCGCTTGCCGGCTTCAGTTCTGGCTGGCTGCTCTACATCAGCAGGTTGGCGGCGTTCGCCGCCAATACCAACGCGATGGCTGCCTATCTTGGCGCGATGTGGCCGTGGGTCGGTTCGGGCGTCGGTCGCGTGACCTTTATGAGCGTCGTTTGTGTGGGCCTCGTCGCGGCGAACTACGTCGGTGTTCGGGACGGTATCCGCACGCTCGCCGTGTTCACTTTCTTGAAGATCACGCCGATCGTGATTCTCGTTCTGCTCGGCCTCAAGGAGGTCACCGGCGATACGCTGCTGCCGGACAGCATGCCGACGATCGACGATTTCGGCGGGCTGACGCTCTTGATCATCTACGCCTTCATCGGTTTCGAAGTCGCAACAGTGGTGTCCGGCGAGACTAAGAATCCGACGAAGACGCTGCCCAGGGCATTGGTGGCCACCGTCGCGGGAACGTCAGTGCTCTATTGTCTGATCATGCTCGTCTTCGTCGCCGTGATCCCGGAGGGCTCTCGCGAAGGCAGTTCGCTGTCCGACGTTGCTCGCGAGCTTGCCGGTCCGATCGGGGCGGTCGTTATCGCGCTGACCGCGGTATTCAGTATCGGCGGCAATCTCGCGTCGAACATGCTGTCGATGCCGCGGCTGTCGTTCGCGCTCGGGGAGCAGGGCATGCTGCCCGCGTGGTTCGCCAGGATTCATCCGCGGTTCTCGACGCCGGGGAATTCCGTCATCGTCTTCGGTGCGGTTGCCCTGTTGCTGGCGCTGCCCGGAACGTTCGCGACACTGGCCGCAGCGGCTTCCCTGGCTCGAATCTGTTCCTACATGTTGAGCATCGCCGGCCTGCCATTGATCAGGCGCCGCGCGGAACCCGAAGTGGCGGCGGCGGCGTACAGACTGCCGTTCGGGCTGCTGATTCCTGCAATCGCGCTCATGTTATGCGTCTGGATCGCCCTGGACGCGCCGGGGATCACGTGGCTCATCATGGGCGGGCTACTGGCCGCCGGACTCGTGATGTATGGGCTGACGCAGGTGTTTGCCCGCGGCAACGGTGCTACTGCGCAAACTGGGCCATCAGAGCCGCTTTCGTAGCTGCATCTGCCGGGAACATCAGCTCGATCTTGAGATCCGCAAGCGCGATGTCCTCCGCAGAACCGAACTGCGAGATCGTCGAGAAGAACTTCAGCGTCATCCCGTTCGTGCGGTAGTTGGCCGTGATGACGGCAGGCAACGAGCCGCTGTATTCCGTCTCACTCGAATGGAGACTCGCGGACAGACGAGCGATGGCGTCATCGAGCACGGGGTCGCCGCCCGCGTGTGCGCTCTCCGTCCTCAGCCTCGCGATCAAATGGTGCGAGATCTCCGCCCAGTTCTCGATGGACTCGCGCAGCGGACCCGGTTCGGCGAACGCATCTAACAGGCTGGCTCCTTCGCCGATCCCGAGGTTCGCCAGCATCGCCGTGGCGCTGATATTGGCGCGAAGTATCCGCCAGTGCCTGTCGAGGGCGATGGCGGGGTACGGATCGTGCCGTTCGAGCGTCCAGTTCATCGCGGCATTGACATACTCGAGCTCGTCGTCGGCCAGATCGCGCTTCTCGTAGGCGACAGAGAAGCCGGCAGCGTTCAGCAGACGATTGCGAACCGTTCTGGGTATGTCGAGCGTCTCGGACAGGTGCATGACCATCGCCTGGCTCGGCTTCGAGCGGCCCGTCTCGAGGAACGAGATATGCCGTGCGGAGACGTCGGCGGCGACGCCAAGGTCGAGCTGACTCATGCGGCGCTGGCCGCGCCACTCCTTCAACAGCGATCCGAAAGTATCCGACATGCCGGTCTCCGCTACTTTTTGCGTCGGCGACCAGTCTAGTACATGGCATACAGAAAACACTTACCTGCGACGTAATTGTTTCCCGTCACGAGCGCCGCTAGTTTTGAGATCGACAAATAGTCGACAAATGGTCGACCAATGGTCGATAACTGGAAAGGTGAACGGAGCTGATGATGAAACAGGAAACCACCGTACTCTGGCTCAAAGCAGGTTCCGCGCTGACGGTCTTCTTCGGCGTGCTGATCGCGCTCGCATCGATTCCGGCGGCCAACGCGCCGGTCGAGATACTCGCCGATCTGATCTTCTTCCCCGTCGACGGTGCGCAGAACGTCGGCGCGCCGGAGACCCGACTGATGAACGCGATCGGCGGCGGCGTGATGACGGGCTGGGGCATCATGATCTGGATGCTGGCGACGCGGCTCTATCCGAGAGAACCTGCGCTGGCGAAGCAGCTGATCGTCACCAGTGTCGTCGCGTGGTTCGTGGTCGACAGCGCCGGCTCGCTGATGTCGGGCGCGCCGCTGAACGCGCTCTTCAATGTTTCGTTCCTGCTGATCTTCTGCGTCCCGCTATGGCTCGCGGGGCGTCAACAGGAAGCGGTCGCCGGGTAAGCGGCCGGTTGTGGGGCCGGCACGAGAGGAGGCTTCGGGGCGCGCCGGGGCCTTTTCTCTCGATCAGGCTGCGGTGACGGCGTCGCCGATGCGTACATCGCCGCCGCTGATCACCGTCGCGGTAATCCCGCCGTGGCCGCGCATGGCGTTGTAGCCGCCAGGACCGAGCACTTCCTCCATCAGCGAACACGGATGACAGAGTCCGGTGTACTCGAGGACCGCGTCGCCGATCCGGAACTGCTTCTCCTTCAGCGCGAGCAGATTGATGCCGCGGACGACAATGTTCCGCCGGACGGTCGCGGGGTCGACGGCGCCGATGCCGAGCATCGAGGCAAGGCCATCGAGGTGCTCGCCCTGGATCAGGGTGACCTGCCGTTTGCCACCGGCCTTCGAGTAGCGGTCTCCGTCGAGGCCCGAGTCCTTGTCGATATTAGCTGCCTCGAGCTCGTCCATCGTCTCACGCCGTGCGGGGCGAACGCCGATCCAAACGACCGCGCCGGTCTGCGGCAGCGTGTCCATCAAATCTTCCAACGTCTGCATTTCGGGGCTCCGATCCAGGAGCCCCGACGTTAGCAGGTTTCGGCTGGTGGCGCGTTCAGGCGGCCCGGAGCATGCAGTCGGAAAGCTTGCTGCACGCATCGCGGAGTGCCGTCCTTAAGCCCTCCTCGACGACCGGGTGGTAGAAAGGCATCGCGAGCATGTCGGCGATCGTCATGTTCGACTGATGCGCCCACGCGAGCAGGTGTCCTATGTGCTCGGCGCGCGGTCCGACCATCTCGGCGCCTAAGAACCGGCCGCTCAGGCCGTCGGCGTAGATGCGCAGCATGCCCTTGTTCTTCAGCATGACTCTGCTGCGGCCCTGATCTTCGAACGAGACTTCGCCGATGACGATGTTGCGTCCTTGGAGTTCCGCAAGCGTCGAGCCGACCATCGCGATCTGCGGATCCGAGAAAACGATGCCCAGCGGCGAACGTCGCTTACCGGGCTCGACGGTCGGGTAGCCCCCGGCATTCTTGCCGGCGATACGGCCTTCGTCGGACGCCTCGTGCAGCAGCGGCTTGTCGTTGGTCGCGTCGCCCGCGATGAAGACGTGCGAGTCGCCGACCTGCAGCGTGAGCGGATCGAACACCGGTACACCACGCTCATCGAGCGTGAGGCTCGTGTTCTCGAGACCGAGATTCGCGACGTTCGGCCGGCGGCCGGTGGCCGCGATCACGTAGTCCACGTTGGCTTCCGCGTCGTTGCCGTTGAGGTCGACATATCGAATCCGAACGCCTTCCTCGGTACGCTCCATCGAAGCAACGGATGCCTCAGGATCGAGATAGAACTCATCGGCGAACGCGGCGCGTGCAGCGTCGCGGACCTTCTCGTCAGTCAGCGGTCCGACGACCTTGTCGATACCGAACATGCGCACCTCGACGCCGAGCCGATGCAGTGCCTGGCCGAGTTCGAGGCCGATCACACCGGGACCGAAGACGGCCACGGAGCGGGGGAGGTCCGTCCAGTCGAAGATGTCGTCGTTGACGATCAGGCGATCGCCGAGTTCGGCGAACGCCGGGGGATACGACGGCGAGGAACCGGTGGCGATCACGATTCTCTGCGCGTTGACGATCAGGTCGTCGCCGACGGACAGCCGATGGTCGTCGAGGAACGACGCCATGCCCCGAAGGCGATCGTCTTCGGGGATGTTGTCGACGCCCTCGACGACGAAGCCCACAAAGCGGTCGCGTTCGCGGCGGACGCGGTCCATCACGGCACGGCCGTCGATGGTGACCGACCCCGCGGTGATGCCGAAGCTCGACGCTTCGTCGACGGCGTGCGCGGCCTCGGCCGCGGCAATGAGGAGCTTGGAAGGCATGCAGCCGACGCGCGCGCACGTCGTGCCGTAGGCGCCACCTTCGATGAGCACGACGCTGTCAGTCAGCTTCTTTGCAGCGCGATAGGCCGCGAGCCCCGCGGAGCCCGTTCCGATCACGGCGACGTCGACGATTCGTTCCTGCATGGTCCTTCTCCTTGAGACAGCCCCGGCGCGACTCGCGCGAAGGCTGTGCGATTTGAATGTTCTAGCGAGGAGACCGAAGCATGGCGTGGAATATTACTTCCGAGCAAATAGAATAAATCGAACTTAACGATCGGTTTGGCAGAACACCGTGGGTTCGGGTCCGCGGTCTCCCGTCAGGATTGCGGCCGGCGGCCAGAGCCCGAAATCGCGGATATCACATGGCCGGTCTCGCAAAGTGTGAAACAGGGATAGACGCTGACCATCAAATGTATATACACTTAGCTATACCTTGATTTCCTTAACACTTTGGAAACAAGGCGGGGCGGGGCACGGCAATAATTTCAAGGAAAAACGCCGCGCAGACCGATCACCACTAACTGGGGCGAATCCCGGGCTGTGTGAGCGCAGCCACCGCTGTAGTGCGGTAATGGAAAGCCGGAGCGCGCGTGGATCCCACGGCAACGAAAGAGACAGATTTGGCCGAGCCCTCGAAGAAAAGGAAGAAGCGAAAGTCCAAGAAGGACTCCCAGCTCGTTCTGAGGCTGAACGGCGAACTGCGCAACCGCTTCGTCGAGGCCTGTCAGGACCTCGACACCACCGCCGCCCGAGAAGTTCGACGCTTCATCAAGCGCTTCCTGAAGCGCTATGAGCGCGGAGATTTCGACGAATAGTCGAATCGCCCGCCGCAATCTCAACTCCCAAAACCCACTGAAACCCGCGCCAGCCGTGGCCTCCAGCCATTGGCACAGCATTCGTATACGCTTTTTGCAGCAAAAGGCTATACAAATGAATTTCAATCCATATACAATGTATATACGTTTTGGGTGCAGGAGATTGGGTATGAACGGACTGACACAGAAGCTGAAGACCACACTGGTCGTAGGCGCCGTAGCCGCTCTGGCAGGCTGTTCGGCGGCGCCGCTGATCGATTCCGGCGATGCGCTCACCGAGGCGTCGACAGAATCGACCAGCACGCTGGTGTTCGGCAAATTCGAGCTGGTGCGCAATGGCCATTCGGCCAGTCTCGGCAACGGGCTGTTTTCCAGTTCGGCGACGCTGCACGTCGACGCCGCTGACGGGAGCCGCGCGATCGTCGGTCAGGTCGGCGATGGCGGAACGTTCGAGTTCTCGCTTCAGCCCGGCGAATACCGCGTTACGAGCATTGGCTTCCATAACCGAGGCGAGAAAGTTGAGACCGACGTCAGTCTCGCCTTTTCGGTACCGAAAGGATCCAACGCTGTTTACATCGGCACGCTTACGCTGGAGACGGTTTTCGACTCCGGTTACTACGGTCTGAATGGCGCCGTCGAAGACTTCACCGTAAGTGACGACTGCCGAACGGACTGCGCCGAACGGCTCACGCAGCTCGATCTTTCCACAGACGCTGCTATCGTCGCGCTGATGCGCGCCGATAGCCACGTTGCAAGTGCAGACTAGCGACTGCTGAGGCGCTGGTCTCATTCAACCGCGGCACTGCACCCAGTGTCGCGGTTTTTTTTGTCTGCGATTACTCGAGTGTAGTGAGCACGAAGCGGTAGAGCTCGTCCGCGAGCTCGCGCGCCGATGCGTTGTCGCTGTTGGCGAGGACAACGACACCGACGCCGCTATCGGCATCCAATAACAGATGCGTCCGGTGGGCCGCGAACCAGCCGTCATGCCGCGCCACTTGCCGGCCGTCGACTTCCCCGAGCTTGAATCCCAGCCCGCGTCCGGTGGATTGCCGTTCGCGCATCCGTAGCCGCATCTCGGCCGACAAGACGTGTTCGTCTTCATGGCCGAGCAGGAACATGATGAGGCGGCCCATGTCGTTGGCGCTGGACCAGGCGCCAAAGGCGGGGCTCATTGCACGCGCGTCGTGATACTGACGTTCATGCCGTCCGTCGACGGCGGCGCCAACGCCGGCGAACGGCCGGGCCGCACTCGGCAGAATCCTGCCGCGCGGCGTATAGCCTTTCACGATGTCCGGCGCCGGCCCGCGGGCGCCCGTGTTCGTCATTCCGAGAGGCTCGAGGACCCGAGCGGTCAATGCCTGTTCGAACGTCCGATCCAGCGTGCGCTCGATCACGAGTCCCAGGGCGGCATACCCGGTGTTGGAGTAGTGCAGGCGGGCGCCCGGGGCGGAGCGCAATGTGGTCGTCGTGAGCCAGCGCTCGAGCGCGTCGTTATCCGGAAAGTCGGCCGTGAACCAGTATCCGAAGTCGCCTTCGCGCCCCAGTCCGGCTGAGTGTGCGAGCAGGTGTTCGACAAGGACCGGCTTGTCGCGCGGCGCATTGACCACGAGGCCGACGCGATCGTCCATAGACAGCTCGCCCGATTCGACGAGATTGAGGGTGAGTATCGCGGTCAGCACCTTGCTGATCGACCCGATATACAGCACAGAGTCCGCGGTCATGGGCTCCTGATGCGCGATATCGGCCAGACCGCTGCCGCCGGCAAAACGCATCTCACCGCCGCTGACCACGACCGCGCTGACGCCGGGAATGTCGTTCGCGGCGCGAGCCTCGTCCAACCAGGCCTCGATGGGGTCGGCGCGATCGGCGGAGTCGGCGATAGCCAGGGCGGGCATCAGCACCATGGCGGCAACGCTTAGTCGGAACAGCATGCCCACTACGACCCGGTGTACACCCATTGGTTCGTTCATCCAGAAAGCGTGGATCATGCCAGACAATCGCCGGACACAAAAAAGCCCTCGCAGGGGAGGGCTTTCTCGTTTCATGGCCCGTCAGGGCTAAATCTTACTGTCCTTCATCGAGCCGGTGAGCTTCTTGAGGTCCATGTCGTAGAGAGCACACACGATCCTGCGCTGGTTCTGTGCCCAGCTCTCCCGCGTGGGCGTCATTGCGAAGTAGTCGAGCTGCGACGACTCATAGTCGCGGCCGACGAACTGTTCGAAGCGGTTGTAGCAGCCTTCATCCGCGATTTCCCACAAAGCATCGTCGCCTGGATAGGAAGAACCCGTAGCGTTGAACGTCGCGTACGCCTCATTGTCATGCGGCTCGCTGCACGGGACGGCCGGCAACGTGCTGACTTCTTCCTCATAGACGTTCTCGTCGTCGAAGCAGTCTCCGACTCTGATATCGAGAACGTCGACCTGGCCTGCACCGACGATCGCGCCGGAGGCGTCCCGGTCAGCGGCGTTATACATGTGATAAGCCCCGACTCCGATGGCCAGTAAGATATATACACCCCAATTTTTCATGACAGCTCCCTTTGCGCCGACGGAAATCGAGCGTGGCCGGCCGAAATCAGATCAAGCGTTGGCCAGCGCACATGTCCCGCAAAGCGTTGGCCGTATACCGAGCCTAAGTCTCCGGTTTTCGCTTGACCGGACAAGGACATAGGTCTCGGTTTGGGCCTCGTTATGTCGCAGGAGGAGAGCCTGCTTTACATAATGCGACTAGCGGCCAGGAGAGCCGCGCACGGAAGAAAGGGGGCGGACGAGCCCGGAACCGAGCTCGTCCGCGAACTGAAGACTGCGGCCTACTCGCCTGCTACGAAGACCGCGGTGGTACGCGCCGGCACGTAAAAGGTCTGAGTCTCTTCGTAGTACCACGAATCTCGTACTGTCCGGTCGCCGGATCGTTCCTGCACCCGGTGGAGGTCGAAACTGCAGTCCTGCCCGAGATCGAGATAGAAGTGCTGGTCCTCGTCGGACGCGTTGAACAGCACGACCAGCTCCACGTACTCGTCGCCGCGCAGGCTCATGACGATGAGGCCCGGAACCTGCGACGGTCCGGTGTTGTGGAACTCGAGGCTTTCCATGACGTCCTCGCCGGTGCGGAGCCGGAACAGCGGGGAGCTTCGCCGTATCCGCAGCATCTCCCGGACATGTCTCGACGCGCGCCGCACATCCCGGCGATCGACGTCGTCGAGTGCCGGATTGCCGAGCAGGGCTGAGATCTGCGGCCAGCTCGACTGATTGTCGCCGAACGGCGGCATGCCGCGGCCCCAGCCGTTATCCCTGCCGGTGAAGTCGAGGATGTTGAACCAGTCGCCGGAGTTGTAGCTGTTCCGGTCCATCGACTTCGACCTCAGCATGTCCTGACCGGCGTGCAGGAACGGCACACCCTGGCCCAACAGGATCAGGCTGTTCGCCATGTTCACGACGCGGACGCGATCGGACGTGCTCGTGTCCACCGGGAGCTTGTACTGGCTGACGTCAAACAGAGTTTCGTTATCGTGCGCCGCTGCGTAGTTGATGGCTTCCTGCGGATCGCTCGTGTAACCGGCGCCGGGATTGCCGAAGTAATCGACGTTGCCCGCGGTAACGAGGTTCCCGTTTCGATCGACGAACTGGAAGTCCTCGATACTGCCGGCGAGGCCGATGCGCAGCCAGTCCGTCAGCCGCAGCAGTTCCTCCCGCTCGCCGTCCGAGCCGCTGTTGAGGGCATTGGGGTCGTAATACAGGCCGTTGATGAAGCCCTGCCGGCGGATGTGATTGTCGCCGGTGTCGAAGGGGCCGCCGCCACGCACGGCGTCGCGGATACGGTCGTTGAACGAGCCGACGCCGGTGCCGTCACCCATGTTCGCCTGGGTGGCCTGCTCGAAGCGTGCATTGTTCGCGACTTCTCCGAAGTTCCAGCCCTCGCCGTACAGATAGATATCCCTGCCGTCGACGCCGTCGTCGTGTTTGGTCAGCGACTGCAGCATGTCGCGCGCGTTCTCGATGTTCGCCCGCGAGTGATGGCCCATGAGATCGAATCGGAACCCGTCGACCTTGTAGTCCGTCGCCCAGACCCTGAGCGAGTCGAGCATCAGCTTCTCCATCATGTTGTGCTCGGTCGCGGTGTTGGCGCAGCAGCTGCTCATCTCGATGTAGCCGGCGTCGTTCAGGCGGTGGTAGTAATCCGGCACGATGCGGTCGAGCACTGAGTTGTCTGCGCCCAGGCTGCTGCTGGTGTGGTTGTAGACGACGTCCATGACCGTGCGCAGACCAGCGTGGTTGAGGCCGGCCACCATCTCACGGAACTCGAGTATGCGCGCGACGCCGTCCGCGTCGGTTGCATAGCTGCCCTCGGGCGTCGTGTAGTGCTGCGGGTCGTAGCACCAGTTGAAGCCGTCCTCGTCGCGGATCGCATCGATCGCGGCCTGCTGCTCCTCGCCGTTCGGCGCGAAGTTGGACAGATCGCCCGGGTCGGCATGCGCGTCGCGATCCTCCTCGATCGTCGCGCAGTCGAAGGCGGGCAGTACGTGCACATGGGTCAGGCCGGCACGCGACAGCCGTCGCAGGTGGAAAGACCCCCAGGTGAAGGTCATATTGAACGCGCCGAACGTGCCGCGCAGATGCTCGGGAACGGACGGGTCGTGCATGCTGAAATCGCGCACGTGCAGTTCATAGAGCACGATGTCCTCGGGCGCGCGGAGCCGCGGCTTGCGCATCTCGTCCCAGCCCCACGGTTTCAGGTCCTCGTCGTCGAGATTGACGATCTGACTGCGCCGGCTGTTCTCGGACAGGCTCAGCGAGTACGGGTCAGTGACGAGGAACGTCTCGACCGCGGTGGAGTAGCGCGCATAGACCTCGACTTCGAACAGGTAGTACATCCGGTCCCACCCGGCATTGCCGGTCACGCTCCAGGTGCCGTTCGCCGGGTCCGCCGTCATCGGTACCACGTCGATGGCTGCATTCGCTTCGTTCGAGTCCGCGAACAGATGCAGGTTCACTGACTTCGCCGTGGGCGCCCAGACGCTGATCGTCGGCGCATCGCCGTCGAACGTCACTCCAAGAGCGCCGTCGTAGGTGTAGAGATCGTCGAGTACGCCAGCCGGCTGCAGCGCCGTGGCGTCGCGAGGATCGTCAGCGCCGTCGCGTGCAGCAACGGCGAACTGCCCTTTGAGAATCTCGGGCACGAGCGGCAGATCAACGGCGCCGATGCGATAGACCGGCAGCCCCGCGAGGTGCCGGAATTTGTCGGCGATCTCGCCGTCGACGACGCCGTCGCGGGTCAGTGCGATCGAGTCGCCGCCGATCATCCCGTCTACAGTGACCGCGAGGCTCGCGTCGGCGCTGTAGTGCAGCCGCACGTCGCTGTCCGCCGCGACGTTCCATGCGATCGTGTCTTCGGCCAGCCAGTGGGCACGTGCTTCCGTGACGTTGCCTTTCGGCCCCTCACTCGCAATTTCGAGCAAGCGTGTGTCGGGGTTGTAGGAGAACACGACCAGCGCGCCGTCCTCGGCGACCGAGAACGGGATGTTCGCGCCGCCGGGCGCGCCACCGGCGCCGTAGTTCTCCGACCAGCTCTCGTTGTAGGCGACTTTCGTCTCGTAATCGCCCGCCGGAATCGCGCGGGTCTCGAAGCCGTAGATACCGTCGCCGTCCGGATCCTGCAGCCAGGAGCGCAGACAGTCGGGTTGCCAGTCGCCCGGGCAGCCGAGCTCGCTCTGGAAGCTGCCCGGAGCCGTCGCGATGAGGGCATTCTGATTGCTGGTGATCCAGTTGGTCACGTCGTCGTAATAGAACTTGACGTCCGTCGCGCTTCCTAAGCTCATGCCGATGTTGCCGCCGTTCGGCGTGGCGTTGGTGCCGTAGTTCTCGTACCAGTCGGCGTTGATGACGGCTTTGTACTCATAGTCGCCGGCGGGCACGTTGAATACGCGCTGCCAGATGCCGTCGCTGAGATCGAGATCGAGGAAGGTTGCGGCGCAGGTCGGATCCCAGTCGCCGCCGCAGCCGAGCTCGCTCTGCAGGCTTCCTGCGATCGTGACCGAGGCCGGAATCAGGTCCTCGCTGATCACGTGCGACCGGTGGTCGTACGTGAACGTGATGTTCGACGGACTTGCGACGCTCAGGCGGATGTTCGCACCGCCCGCCGCTCCGCCGGCGCCGTAGTTTTCGTCCCAGCTATCGTTCAGCGCGACCTTGAATTCGTACAGTCCGGCGGGCACGGCAAAGGTAGCCGACCAGACGACGCCGTCGGTCGTGAGCAGCTCCGTCGCAGGGCAGTCGGGCTGCCAGTCACCCGGACAGCCGAGTTCGCTTTGCAGATTACCGACGAGTGCAACACTGCCTGGATCGGCGGTGTGGTCGGCGAGTGCGGACGTGCTTGCGAACGTGAGAAGAAGTGAGAAAAACGCGAATCGTGCATTGCTCTTGAACGAGCCAATGTTCCCCGGTTCCACAGCAACAACCCCCATTGTTGGTTGGATTTATTTTTCATTTTTTACGTTAGGTAGGGGGCAACAACGAGTCAATGCAATGAATTCGTATTCATTGCCGGAGGACAAAAATCCTTGGTGACCAGCGCTCGCTGTCCTCTCTGCGTTAGGTACTTTCGCGAATTGAAAACCGTGCACGCCGTCTACAAGCAACACAGGTTAAGGGCAAAACTGTCGAAAGGCAGAGTCGCAAAGCCACGGGTCCTCGCTGCCTCCGGGACGCCATGGAAGGTCCCCGCCGGTGTGCAGGATCGCCGGGCTGCCGTATCTCAGATCAACCACGGGAGACCTCAAATGAGACGCAAAATAGAGCGGTTGCCCGTCAGAGGCATCCGTCTGATAACTACTGTCTGTACGATGTTCGCACTGGGCTTCGCAGGACTTGCCCATGCGGAATACATTTTCCGCGTCGATCCGAGCGGTGACCTCTCGGGCGAGACCGACTGGGCCAACATCGTCCAGGCGTTCGACGACGCCAAAGCAGCGGGTCCGGGAAACACGGTTCGATTGGCCAGAGGAACCTTTTACATTCCAAGACCGCTGCAGATCGCCAACTTCAGCGGCACCTTCAAAGGTGCCGGTAAGGGCAAGACGATACTCCGCATGGCGCCTGGGATTGAATTCGGGCTGCTCGAGCCGCCGATGGAGCGGATGGGCGCCTTCATGGCGTTCTGGCTCGATGGTAGGGATCCGACTTCCGATACGTACTGGCCCGCCGATCGGGTGCAGGACATCACCGTTTCGGGCTTCACGATCATTATTGACGGACCTGTCCAGGAGTGGTGGCCGTACTGTGCACCGGTGGGTGCCGGCCTGAGGTCGATGAACTTCATCGATGTGCGCGGCCGACACACGGTGTTGCAGCACCCGTGGTGGGAGTTCCACCCGGACGACATCATGAAGACGTCGCTGGTCAACGCGACATTCGAAAAGCTCGAACTGATCGCCGACGGCGTCCATGGGCAGAACGGTACTCAAGTGTGGGGTGAAGGCGTCACGATCCCATGCCCCGACGACCCGGGATTCCAATGGGTCTACACGAATTGGATGTCAGGCACGCAACTCGTCCGGCGCAATAGCTACGACTCGCACTGGGGTAACGCGATTGGATTCTACAACATGGTCGACTCGTCGATTACCGTGGGCGGGAGCCGGCGGAACGGCATCAAGGTTCGGAATGGGCTAAGTCCGCTTTACACGTGGGAGCTTAGCAACAGTTTCCTCCATGCATCGCATATCAGAGCTGTGGATACCGCGAGCGGCATCGCTTTCGAGCAGGGTATTGAAGCCTTCTTCGGAGCGCCGGCCATTCGAACTCCGGAACCTTCCGATTTCGAATACACACACAATCGACTGCGGCATAGCGACGCGTCGAACATCGGCAGTTTCGAGTTGTACGACTATGCTGCCATGATCGGACTTGAACCGGCGGTTGGGAGCGTCGTTGTTGCGGACAACAGGGTTCGCACCGACGGTGACGGATCCGCAATGGGCGTCTACAGCACGTTTATCGACGATCTAGCGATCATCAACAATAGGGTCAACGGGCGTGGATTCGGCGCGATCGTAGTGGATGCCGGTCAGGACTGCGTCATCGACGGTAATCGTGTCCATCGGTTCGAGTCGGTGCCGGGTCCTGAAGAGATCCGTCTCGGCGCTGGAACCAATAACTGCACCGTCGTGGTCGACGAAGGCGTCAGACTAATCGTCAATGGCGAGCTCGTCCATCCGGGCGACGACCACAAGCCGCCTGTCGTCGAGGTGCTCGACATGGGTACTGGAAATCAGTTTGTCGTTGAAGACTACGACGACTGCGATGACGAAGACGACGACTAAGGATTAGTCGCCGCCAATACTGAATCCCCGCCTCGGCGGGGATTCTTTTGTGCGGATCCCAGGATGCCTTCGGTCAGATCCTGTAGTCCGTTATCTGCACTTCGTCGCCGTAGTCCGCGTAGTCGCCCGCGTGTCGCAGCGTGCGGAACTCGCGCCAGTTGATGGCGCGGTAGCGGGGCGGGTTGTCCGCGTCGATGGCGCTCGGCAGCGGCGCGTAGTCGGTTTCCCAGCCGGGGTTGAAGAAGAACGG
>JAAUXY010158331.1_pt1 | contig 17232 bp, 16 predicted proteins | sample 7278121 | NCBI WGS metagenome assembly JAAUXY01 (sample SAMN14350117, study PRJNA611818) | marine sediment metagenome | isolation source: surface marine sediment (1.8m) | place: French Polynesia: Moorea | collected 2018-08 | reverse complement strand
GCATCGAGGCCTACGACCACTACCTGCTCGGAAATCACTATTACTGGCAGCGTGGCAAGGAGCCAGTCGAAAAAGCGATTGCGGAGTTCCGGCAGGCCTTGGCGCTGGACGACGAATTCGCGCACGCGTGGGCGGCGCTCGCTGCAGCGTACAACAGTGCGCTGGCGCATGGCGCCGAACTGGGCGATGCCGATCCGTGGGCACTTGCAGATGCCGCAGCCGAACGTGCGGTCGAACTCGACGACAACCTGGGGCTTGCCTGGATGGTTCTCGGCAATGTCAGGGGAGCTCGGCACGGCGACCTGGAACGCGGCGCACAATATCTGACGAGGGCGCAGGCCACGTCACCGAACGAGCCGACTGTCGTGCACTGGCTCACGGAAGCAATGAGTTCGGTTGGCCGAGTCCGGGAGGCAATGGAGTATGCCCGGAAAGGATACGAGATGGACCCGGCAGTGCCGCTTCGTAGCGTCATGCTTGGGTGCACCAGCATGCTGTCCGGGCAGTATCGAAGGGGGCTTCGTTTCATCGACCATGCGCGCCAACAGGGGTTCGCCGATCGTTTGACCTGGAGCTGTGGGCTGTGGGGGACGATCGCCGGCGATGAGCCGGAAGCCGTAGCGGATTGGCTCGAGCGAAAGCCGTTTGAAGACAGTCATGCTGCGATCCTGGCGGAGCAGTCTTACATGCTTGCCTACAGCAAACCCTCGGCTGCCAGCGTAGACAGGGCGGTCGCGGAGATTTTGAACGCATACGGCAGCCACGAGGATGCCCCGCGCATCGACAGCGGCCGCGCGCTTGTCTACCTCGTGTCGCTGGGGGCGATCGACGCAGCTTACGAGGTAATGGATCGGCGACACGCGTTAGGAGCCGCGTTGCCGTTGCGGGAGTGGTGGTTGCCCGAGTTCAGCGCCTTTCGCCGCGACCCGCGTTTCATCGAACTTGCCGAAAAGTCGGGACTACCGGGATTCTGGCGTGCCTATGGTTGGCCGGATGCCTGCCAGCCAAGCGGAGTCTCTTTTGTGTGCGAGTAACACTCGTCCGTTTGCCACCGCGCAAACAACGACATCATTCGAGGCTGGCGCTCGCCAGGTTGGCTGTCAGCGCCGATCGCCGTAGTTGACGACGCCGTCTTCGTCGACCCACTTCTCGATGCCGGGTACATCAGGTCCCTTTGGCGCCAGGCCGCCGGAGTTCACCGAAAAACGGCCCGCGCGGTATTTGCCCTGGAAGGTATCGACGTCCTTGCCGGTGATCTCGCGAACGGCGCGCTCGAGGCGCGTGTAGTTGCCGTCCTTTTTGTAGGCGAAGACGCTCGCTCCCGAGGACGCCGACTGCAGGTTGGTGTAAACATGCGCGCCCGGCGGTGCGTTGACGGTTTGGTCGTGGTAGCCGAATAACAGTATGTGGTCGACGAATACGCCGCGGGGTATGACCGTCCACTCGACCGGCTCGTAGGCTGTTAGTACGAGTACGGCACGCCCCGAGCCGCCGACATTGACGACGACATTGCCGGTTGCGTGCTCTCTAAAGCCTCTTCTCCTGCCGTCTGGCAGCTCGCCCTCGTAGACGCCGACGACGTGCACCTTGGTATCGTCCGACAACTCGCCCAGCGTTGAGGCCTGCCGTCTGCCGGACACGCCAAGTAATTCGGCCAGCGCCTCGTCCGGGCTCTGGAGATTCGCGAGCGCGCCCTCGGCGAGGCTTTCCATGTTGTAGAAACCGGCTGTATCGGTCCCGACGCGTATCGATGCCAGTTTGTTGGCATCGGCGATGAACAGGGTCGCCGCGGCGTCAGCCAATGCAATGATCGGTGCGTTCGTGCGCGCGTTCTCGTAGAGCGTTTTCGTGAGCCCGGCAGCCAGGTCGACCGCGAGCACTTCGCCCCGGGCAGCACGATTCCCGTTATTGCCCGACAAGAACAACAGGTCGCCGCCGCGGGAACCGATGGCCGATCCGACGTATTTGAGTTCACTGTGTACGCTGGATACGTGGTTGAGTTCTGGCACAGTCCACTGGCTGATCGCGCCGGACACGGTGACCGAGGTCAGCGTCGCACCGTCGGGAGACGGGAAAAGGCCGGTTACAGGTCGCCCCGGAACCGAGGCCGTCGCGCGCCCCTCGGGTTCCAGCTCGATGCCGTCGCCCGCGTAACTGACCGTGAACGAAACCAGCTGGGCACTCTTGGAGCCCACGATGACGTGATTGCCTGCAACGGCGATTGCCGAGGCGTTGCCAGGCCCTGCCAGGACCGTCTGTTTCACGCCGGTCTCGAGGTCGATGACGAGTAACCGGCGTGCACCGACTACGATGTGCCGGCCGTCCTCGAGGAAGGCGAAGGGTGCATCTTTGCCTTTGATGTCGTATTCGCTCAGGAAGTCGCCGGACTGCGCGTCCCACAAGCGCAGCAGCTCGTCGTCTTTCGAGCTTGACGCGACAATCGTCTTGTTGGGCGAGAGTGCGATACGCGTATTCGCGCCCTTTGCAGCCCCGGCGCGCCATCGCGTGTGTCCCTGCAATGCATCTAGACTGTAGACGCTACGCTCGCCTGCAACGAACAGGCGTCCAAGGTCTTCGTTCGCCAGCATGGCGAGAACGGGAACCGGGGCGTCTGCGGAATCAATCTGTGTGTCGATACCCGCCGGGATCGACGGTGGGTTGGCCGCCCGCAGCAGGGCGAGGTGTCGCCCGCGCAGTCGTTCCATCACCGGTATATCGCTGTCGCGCCGGCACTTCACGATCGTGCGCAAGGACTCTTCTTCGTTCGAGGACAGGCCCGCTGCAGCCTCGCAGTGTTTTTCCCGTTGCTCGAGCCACGAGCGGTGCCGCGCTTCGAGTTGCTCGAACTTTTGCGCGGGCATCAGTTCGGACAGGCGCTTCAGCGAGCGCCGCATCTCGACCGAGACGGGGCTTCCGGTCACAGGCACGGTGTCGGCCGCCTTCAAGGGGGCGGACACCGGCGCGTCCGGCGTTGATTCAGAAGGGGACTTATCGGACGTACAGCCCGACGCGACGAGGCCCGAAATCCCGAGCACCGCCATCACCGGGTACAACCTGCGGGCAGCGACAGCCATAGCCCGACATCCTACCGCAGCAGGCATCGCCAGGGCGGCTCAATGCGAGACGTGGCTCACGTTTTCGCATTCTGCGTTGCATCTCAAGGGGTTGCGTGTACATTCGCCACCCTTCGAAACAATGTGTTACGGAATAACGATGGAACTCCCATCCGCGCTGAGTAAATTGTGTGAAAGCGTGCAAACAGCTCGGGACGGCAAAACTATGTGGCTCGATACACCGAATGCCTTACGAGGCCTGCTTGCTGCCGGCGTTCTGACAGGATCAGTGGGCCTCGCCCTGGCTGACGACGGGCGTGTATTGGGCGCAGTACAGTCAGACCCGAATACGCTCGGCTGGATGCAGGGGTTTCCGCCTCCGGCCGACAAAATCATCGGCCAGCCGGATTCGAACTATTTCAGCTTTCCGAAAATGCGCTGGACGGTATGTCACTTTCGCGAGCTGTTACCGACGACGGTTGTCAGCCGCGGCCTCGACGCTCCTGTTCTCCTCGAAACTGCGATTGATCCGGAAATCGACGAACTAACCTTCGTTCCGCTCGGAGGCGGAACTCCCATGACGTGGGAGCAATCGCTTTACGCAAATTACACCGATGGGATTCTGGTGCTGCACAAAGGTCGAGTCGTCTACGAGCGCTATTTCGGCTGCCTTGACGAGGCGGGAAAACACGGCGCTATGTCGATGACCAAGTCGTTGACCGGACTGCTGGCAGAAATCCTTGTAACAGAAGGCCGGCTCGACGATTCCGCGACCGTTGATACGATTATCCCGGAGCTCAGCGAGAGCGCGTTTGGCCAGGCGACAGTGCGGCAAGTAATGGACATGACCACGGCCCTCGACTACAGCGAGGACTACAGTGACCCGGAGGCGGACGTCTGGATCTACAACAGAGCCGCCAATCCGCTTCCCAAGCCCGCCGACTACACGGGTCCGCGGAGCTACTACGAGTATCTTGCGTCCGTGCAGCAAGCTGGCTCACACGGAAGAGCATTCGCCTACAAAACCATCAATACCGATGCGCTGGGCTGGATCGTGGCGCGTGTCAGTGGGAAGCCGGTTACGCAGCTATTGTCGGACCGGATCTGGAGCCGCATCGGCGCGGAACAGGATGGCTACTTCACGGTTGATTCGATTGGCACACCGTTCGCTGGCGGCGGTCTTAGCGCCGGGCTTCGAGACATGGCTCGCATTGGGCAGCTAATGCTGGACGGGGGTGTGTCCAATGGCGAGCGCCTGTTTCCGGCGCAAGTCGTACGCAGCATACGTGGTGGCGGTAGCGAGGAGGCCTTTGCAAAAGCAGGCTACGAGACAATTCCTGGCGGCAGTTACCGAAGCATGTGGTGGATATTCAACAATGATCACGGCGCGTTTGCGGCACGCGGCGTGCATGGCCAGACAGTCTATATCGACCCGACGGCGCAGATGGTTATCGCTCGATTCGCATCACACCCGGCTGCGAAGAACGCGGTCATCGACCCGACGTCACTTCCTGCGTACCAGGCCGTCGCCGAGCATTTGTTATCCGACTGAGACTGACGCCCGCTGGTATCGATCGCACGTCTATCCAAGCCCCCGCCAACCGACCGGTCCCATTGATATAACCGGTCTTCACAGAGTGCACGACTAATACTGGATATCCGGCAACAATTGAGCCGAAACGCTACTGAAACGTTTATAGACCACCGACTTCGATCCCGCTACGGGCCCCGCAGTTGCTGTTGCACTCAGGCGCGTGCCGATTCGAAGAACATCAGGTAAACGAGTCGGCCGTTTTCGGGCGTGTCACCGAAACTCTCGCCGGCGGTGTGCCACAGCCACGGGCGAAGGAGGATCAGGCGATTGAATCGCATGGGCACGCGCATGGTCATTTTCCACTTTGAGTCGTCCATGGAATCCTGGCCAACAATGCCCCTCACCATATCCCGGGTCGAGGCATAGCCGTACGTCGCAGCTTCCTCGTCCGTGTAGGCGGCCCTTTCGGTTCCGGTCGGCAGGTGACGAAAGAACTCGGTCCCCCCTCGACAATCTTCAGGGCGACTCAGATAAAGAATCCCCGACCAGTGGGACGGGTCGACGTGTACTTTTGCCGTGCCCTTATCTCGTGCCAGTGACAGGCGGCATTTTCCGTGGGCCTGTGGCGCCGGCTGGCCTCGCACGGGTTCCCCGACGATGCGTGACACTTCCTGGTCCATACCGTCCACGTTGATTCGCGTTTCCGAGTTTCGCCCGGGAAACGGTCCTTTCCCTTCTACGTAGGTCAGACCCAGGGCGGCGTCTCTCAAGGAGTACGGGTCATCCATGAAATCGTCGACGATAATCAATGAAGTTGGCATTCGTTTACCCCGGTCGATCGCGCTAGAGTGAAGCAAATGAAATATTATCGCGTCATTGACACTTGGAGAAGATAGTATCGGTGATAGAGTCGCAATCCTGACGGAGAATTCGATGCAACGAAGAACACTGGGCAAGACGCAAAGGGCACTTCCTGCGATCGGACTGGGTTGTATGGGCCTCTCGGAGTTTTACGGTCCACCCACCGAACAGCGTGCCGCAGTCAAGCTCCTGCATGAGGCAATCGAACTGGGCGTCGAGCACTTCGATACGGCTGAAATATACGGAGTCGGCAGCGCAAATGAGTCCTTGCTGGGCGAGGCGTTCCACGATCGCCGCGACAAAGTGTTTATCGCCACGAAATTCGGGCCCACACGCAACCCCGAAACCGGTGAGTTCACCGGACTGGACGGGTCACGAGCGAATTGTCGACGGGCGGTCGAGGGTTCGCTCAAACGGCTCAGGACCGATGTCATCGATCTCTACTACCTCCATCGCGTGGATCCGGGCACGCCCATTGAAGAAACCGTCACGGCAATGGCGGAGCTCGTCGCAGAAGGCAAGGTTCGCGCCATCGGATTGTCGGAGGCGTCCGGCGACACGATTCGCCGTGCGACAAGGATTCACCCGGTTTCCGCGGTGCAATCCGAGTACTCGATTTTCAGCAGGGATATCGAAGCCTCGGTGATCCCGGCCTGCATCGAGGTAGGTGCAACGCTCGTGGCGTATTCCCCGCTCGGACGGGGCATGCTGTCCGGGCGTTTCAAGGACGAGTCGCTTGTCGACGGTGACTACCGTTCGGCAACACCTCGCTTCCAGGGAGAAGCGTACGAGGCAAACGTGGCGCTGGTTGACGAAATCGGCGTCATTGCGTCGGCTAAATCCTGCAAGCCGGCCCAGATTGCCCTGGCGTGGGTGCTGGGGCGCGGCGAACACGTGATGACAATTCCAGGTACGACGAAACTCGAGAATTTGCAGGCCAATCTCGGCGCCTACGAGATCGGACTATCCGGTGAGGAGCAAGCGACACTGGATCAGTTGGCGGACCGGGTCATGGGTGATCGCTACGATGAGCGGGGTATGTCTATAATCGATGGCTGAAGCCCGTACGATGTGATGCCGAGACCTATATCAATAGCTGTAGTCTATTCGTTTGCCATTCACCTGGTGCTGTTTGTGATCGCGGACAGCCTGCTGCTCGCCAGGACTCAGCCATCCATCATCAGCACGCCGTTAATCGTCAGCATTGATTCATCACAAACGACTGGCCGCGTAGCTGACTCACGCCCCGTGACACCCTCTGCCGAGACCGAGGCGCCGAGCCCGGCCGAGACGACCCGGGCAGGCAGCCCGGCGGAGAATTCGCGCGAGATCGAGCCAGCGTTGGAGACGCCAGCCGCTGTCGATTTCCTAGCAATGACCGCGACTCCCAGGGCGGTTGCTGTCGTCGCTCCGCTCGAAGCTGCACCGCCTGTTGCCGTGCAAGCCGCTGTATCGCCAACGCAGCAGGAAATGCTCGATCGCAAGCTCATCGATTGGGCCAACGAGCTGCACAAAATCACGGACACGACGTCCGAGCTGGCCTGGGAACATCAAGGCCAGGATTACGTCGCCAGGTTTACAGAATTGCCAGCCGCGGACGATATGGGCATAGAGCGCGTAATCGTCGATATCAGCACGGAGCAAGACGGCAAGCGATTGTCATCCGAGTTGAAGTTCAAACGGCTGGCATTCTCGAATTACGCCCAGTTCGTCAACCGGTGGGACCCGGAGGTCGAGATATACGGTGACGAGATGGACGGGCGCTTCCACTCGAACACCGAGATCTACGTCGCCTACGATCGAAAGGCGCAGCCGAAGTTTCACGGCAAGGTGACAACGGCGTCCCGCCAGATCAACCTTACGAGACGGCGGGGAAGCAAGGTCCGTGATCAGGTTTTCGCCGGCGGACTGCAGACCGGCGTGAGACGAATTGGCCTACCCAGACGCTTCGTGCCGTTTCCCAGCGAGGCAGAACTGGGCGACGAGCAAGTACATCGATTCGCGCACGATACTCGAATCACCTTTCATGCCGACGGTACGTTCGTGTGGCAGGCTATCGGCAGCGATCGGCCGGGGCAAACCGGCATGCTATCGAATGCGACAACGTATCTTGTTGCCGACAGGAAAGCGGCGCTGCACGTCAAAGGAACGGTCAACGGCAAGGTGCTCGTGTACTCGCCGGAAAAAGTCGTCATCGAGGGCAATCTCGTCTACGCACAGCATCCCGACGACGCGCACGATGCCGATGATTACGTTGGACTCGTGTCGGACAGGAACGTCGACATCGCGCCTCCGGCAGTTACCGGATCGGGAGACCTGTCTGTTCACGCGGCCATCTACGCGAAACGTCGCTTCGCGGTGCGCCGGTTTCGCGTAAGGGACAACGCTCTGTTTTACCTGTACGGAAGCCTAAGCGCCGGTTCAATATCCGCAACCGAGCCACGGTACTACACCAGGATCCGGTTTGATCCTCGGCTTGAAGATCTGCGGCCGCCAGGTTTTCCGGTGACGGATCAGTACGAACTCGAGTCCTGGGACGCAACCTGGGACGTCGAGCCCATCGAGTGACCGGCGGGTCCAGCGTGCCTAGACGCGAACGACCGAGTTCTCGGCGTCAAAGAATTCCGTGGGTACGTACGCTTCCGCCTCGGCGTCATTCACCCAGTGCTCCTCGTCGAGCAGGTACCTGAACTGGTACTCTTTCCCCGGCTCCAGGTCGACGGTCGCCTTGAAACTCCCGTCCTTGAGCCGAGTCATCGGCGTTGCCCCGGTCTGCCATTCATTGAATTCGCCGACCACGTTCACCTTTTCTGCCGTGCCCACATCGGTTTTTGGCAACCGGAACGTGACCGTGCAGTGCGGTTTTGTCTTGAAATACCGTTTATCTATCGTCATTGCTCTCTTCTAACACCCAAACGTTTCAGGACTGCGAAGGTCATCCTGTCCTTTTAGTGTATCGAATATCGATTGGGAATTTTGCGGGATTGGTCACGTTCAGCCTCTGGGCTGCAGCGCCAGCTGGCGCGACTGGGCAACCAGCCTGCCGGATTCACCCCAGATGTCACCGTCCTCTTCCAGCATGCCGCCCGTTATGAAGCGGGTGCTGAACCGGCATCGCAACCATCCGGGTTCGGGAATGCCGCGGATGTGCGCTGTCATCTCGACGGTTGGCGTCCACCCCATCGGCATGTGCGCGTTGAATACGGTCGGCGGGAAGGCATCGACCGCCGTCAACAGACCGAACGTATCCACCGGCTCGTCACGGAGTCGCAGCCAGCCCCTGAACAACGGTAACCCGCTGGGCTGGCCCTGCAAAAACCTCGCGTCGTCGGGATGAAGACGCAGGTCAAGGTGCGACAAGAGTGGTGCGGGGAAGCCGAACTTGACCGGCTCGAGCCTAACGCAATCATACGGCGGCGGCATTTCGGGCGGCTGCGCGTCGATTCTAACCGGACCTTCGATATCGGACAGGTTGCCGAAACTCCCGAGCAACTCCAGCAGTGATTTCTCTCCAGCGATGAGGCTCGCCCGAACAGTGGAGAAGGTTCGCCCCTCCTTGATCAGGGTCGGGCGGACGCTGACCGGACCAGGCTTGCCCGGTCTCAAAAAATGCGCTGTCAGGGATATGGGGTGAGGCCGGCTGAAGGCAGCCATGGCCCTTGCCGCGAGTGTCATCAGGTACCCGCCATTCGCGTTCCCGGCAATGCTCCAGCCTTCGTGGATCTGCGCCGTGAACTCGTCACCGTGCCGTTCAACATGGGTAGCAAGCGAGAATTCTCCGGCGGCTCCTGTTTCTGCCTTCATGGGTTCCCCTGATTCTGGTTTGAATCATTCTAACTGACGTGTGAGGTGTCTTTGGCAATCAACCTTCCTGAGTCCTGTTTGCGGCGGCGACGTGCCCCGTTTCCGCGGCAGCGAAAACAATCCGGAATTCGACGTATTTTTGGGCCGTCAGACCTTCCGTTAGGATAACTGCATGCGCCTGACCGAGTGGCTCTTCAATCCCAAGCGGCGACGATTCCTGCTCCCTGCCACGGGTGTCTGGATACTCGCGCTGGACTGGTTACTGTTCTCGACAAACGCACTCTCGGCGTGGCTGGCAACGCCAGTCGCAATGGTCGTGGGCTTCGTGCTCGGTAGCGCTGGAACGTACCTGCTCCAAGGGCGAGGCGCGAAGGATGTGGCATGGATAGCATTCGGCAAGGCATTGTTGGCCGGAGTCGTGGTCGGTCTTCCGTGGCCTCTCGGCGGGACACTTATCGGCGGGTGGGTGCTGCTGTCATCGGGATTGGGGGATGTGAGAAGAGTGATACGGTGACGTTCTCACGGTGAATTGAAGACCGCTGCTCGCGCAGCTTCGAGCGAGAACGGAATCGCGTCGACCTGTTCCCTCGTACGTCCTATCCGGCGAAGCAGGTCACTCCAGCGTGGATCGTCACGCAGGCGTTCGTAGAACGGTGAAAGGTGCTCCGTCTGGAGTTGCACCGCGCCGGCGGGCAGAGACTGCTCCAGCAAGTCAAACGCGGTGTCGAGACGATTGCAGAAAGCCATCGCCTTTGCGACTTCCTGTGGGTGTTGCTCTGCCCAAATGTCGGCCAGAGTGGCCAGCGTCGCATCTGCGGCGCCGCGCTCGCCAAGCGCGCATTCCGCCGCCGCTTCTCCCTGCAGCCGCAGGTGCTCGAAGTCCTGCATTTGGCGGAACGAGGCAAGCGCCTCGTCGGCCCGCCCCAGCATCAGGAGCGTGATGCCGTAGTTCCAGTGGTGGCCTTCGTACATCGAGCGAAGCGTCTCGTATTCCCGCGCCGCGTCCTCGGCCCTGCCGGCGAACTGGTAGGACTTTGCCAACCGGCTCCGGCAGAAATCGCACAGCGGATCACGCGCGACGATCATCTCCTCGAGGGCCATCGCCTCGTCGAGGCGCCCGATAAACTTCGCAAATTCCGCGGCGAAGCTGATGATGTCGAGATCGTAGGGATCCAGCGTGACCGCGCGTTCGATGAGTGGCGCGGCTTTTTTCGCATCGCCTTCGAAAACCCAGGCAGCACCGCCGAGGCCCGCATAGGCCTCGGCGCTGTCCGGATCGATTGCCAGGGCCCGGGCCACTGCCGAAAGCATGATCGACATCGCTTCGTCGGGCGACCTGTCGTACCCGGGATCGCGACCGAACAGGCGACGGCCGTGTATGGCGGCGAGACGATTCCAGCCAGGCGCGAAAGCCGGCGCGCGCTCCGTAACCGTCTCGATCAGTTCCTGCGCCTCACCGAGCTCATGCAGTGCGCCGTAAGGGGACAGGCTGACCGCGCGCAGGTAAAGCGCGTACGTGGGCGGGTCGATCACTGAGGCGTCCGCCATCGACTTGTGGCGGTTTGGCCGAAGCGTGGCCCGCATCTTCCCGGCGACGTTGCGAGCGATGTCCCGCTGGATGTCGATGATGTCCGAAATCTCGCGGTCGTACGACGTCGACCAGAGACTGAATCCGTCGCTGGTCTCGGTCAGCGTCGCGGTGATGCGAAGCTGGTCGCCCGAGCGTCGCACAGATCCTTCGAGCAGGTGTGCGACGCCAAGCGTCTCGCCAATCGCTTGTGCGTCCTGTGTGCGATCACGGAATCGAAACGCTGAGATCCGTCCGGCGACCTTGAGTCGGGCGTCGCTCGCGAGTGCATGGCTGAGTTCCTCGGTCAAGCCGTCGGCAAACAGCTGGTCCCCGGGATCGTCCGACAACGACACGAACGGCAGTACGGCGATCGACTGTTCCGGTGGTTCCGCCGGGGGGCGCAGCATCATTGTGGATAGTCCTGCGGCGACAGCCAGCGCGGCAATTACCGCTACCGCCCACAGACGCCCACGTTTCGGGATTGCCGCATCGGGGCGATCAACGATCGTCACGTCGGGAATGAGCCGGTAGCCGTAGCCACGGACCAGCGCGATATACCGCGGTGCCGCGCTGTCATCGCCGAGCGCCTGGCGAACAAGTTCGATGCGCTTCGCAACGGTCGTCTGTGAGACAACACTACCGCGCCAGACCGCGTCCATGAGCTGGTCGTGCGACACGCTGTCAGGGGCGGCGCCCACCAGCGCATGCAGCACCTCGAAGGACTTGCCCGTGAGCTCGACGACGGTGTCGCCACGAAGCACCTGGCGCCGCCCGGCATCGAGGACGAGGTCAGCGAACTCGAAAATCCGCCGTGGTTGTCCGCTCTCGGTGGGCACGTCTGTAACTCTATGAATTATCGAGTTCTTCGCAAATCTTCGACATATCTTCGCACCAGCTTCGAGCACTGGCAGCAGTGCAGGGACTAGCGTCGATTTCGGCCTCTGGCCGTTTCGATCACCAACGGAGATCCGATATGACGACAAACAAACTGAACAAATGGTACATGAAGATACTGCTCGGCTTGCTGCTGTCGCTGACTCAGCCAGTGCTCGCCGAGGAACCCGAGCGAATCGACGGCGAGCTGGTCGGTGCACAGTACTCGCTGCTGCGGCCAGACGCGTGGAACGGTGATCTCGTCGTGCTCGTGCACGGCTCGCTCACTGACCTGTTCGAGGGGCTTGCTCCGGGTTTCCTCGCGCAAGGCTACGGCGTTGCGTTCGCCACGTTGCCCGCAGAGCAGGGCGATGGCGATGCGCTGCGTCGAATCACGCGCGACACGCGGCTGGTCGAAGCCGCCTTTCGCTGGCATTTCGAGAGGCCGGCGCGGACTTACCTCGTAGGCTTTTCGCGCGGCGCACACAATATGCAGCGCCTGATTGAAAAGACGCCGTGGCGTTACGACGGGATGCTGTCGCTCTGTGGCGGCAACGGCGGTTCGCAGCTGCAGTGGGATCACTTCTTCACGGCGCGGGTGTTGTTCGACCATTATTTCCCTGGCGTGTTGCCCGGCACTGTGGAGAGCATGCCGGCGCTCGACATCGGAACCTACCTTGAGACGATCGCACCGCAGATCGTGGCCGCACTGGATGACAACCCGGATGCGGCGCTTGAACTGGGATCGGTCGACCAGTTGAACCTGGACTGGAACGACCCCAGGGAACTGGAAAACGCGATTATCGAGTCGCTGGCGATTCACAGCGTTGGTGTCAATAACCTGTTGTCGGCGGCGCGTGGCAATCCGTTCGACAACGCATCGACGTACTACACCGGTACGTCGAATGATGCGGCGCTCAACGCCGGTGTGGCGCGCTTTATTGCAGATCGCCGCGCACGTTTCTATCTGCGGCGTTGGTACGAACCGCGCGGCAGAATCGGGGCAACGCCGGTTCTGCTGGTTCACACCGAGCGCGACGGCATCGTGCCGGAAGCCCTGGTCAACGACAAGTACGAGTCGCTCGTCGCGGCGAACGGTGCCTCGGAGTACCTCCTGCGCCGCGTGATTGACCGGGCCGGGCATTGCGCGTTTGCAGCGGACGAGATCTTCGGCAGCTTTGCCGACCTGGTCGGTTGGGCTGAATCAGGAATCCGACCAGCGCAGTAGTATTGCTATTGCTTTGGCGCGCCGGCCCCGTTCAGGGGCCGGCATTTCTCTCGATGAAGCGTCGAGCCTTTCGGCAAGGGACGGTGTTCTCACGCCTGCTCGATCTGCGCTTTGAGCGCCGCCAACGCTATTCGCGTGGCGTTCGCGATCATCTCGCTCCTTGCGGCCTCGGTTGAATTGCTGGCGACGAGCTTGGCGTCGTTGAACATCTCATGATGCGAGTTCAGCAGGAACGAGAATGCGTTTTCGCCTTGCGGGTCCACGATGTAGACCTCGATGCCGAAAACCTCATCGTTCCCGGGGACAAGGACTTCCATGACCAGGGCGTAGTCGGCGTCGATCTCGTACCCCTCGAGCTTTGCCGCGACCGATTCGGCGCCATACTCGAAGATCTGCCACTGAGACGGGCGTTTCAGCCGTCCCAGGTCAATGCGCCGCGATTTCGTGACGGCCGCGCCGATGCCGGAGTCGTTCAGGAACGCGACGATCTGCTGCTGCGATGCGAACGAGTGAGCCGTGCGGTCGGTTCTGCGCACGAGTGTGGGAAGAACAGCAATCGTTGCCGTGCCTACGGAATCAAGGAATGCAGCCGCGTGCTCGCAATCGGGCCGGAATCCGGGATCCGGGATCGTCTGCTCCGGTTCGTGGGCGAGCGTCGACAGGGAGAAGGCCGCCATCACAAAGCCGGATGCCCAGGCAGCCAGCCGCCGGGACAAGAGAATACTCGGTCGGTTCATAACACACCTCCGATATCGATATTGGGGCGTGCCCGGTGAACTTCGATCTACCAGGTCCCGTCGGCTTTCGGTACCGGCAGCCCCTCTGCCTTGGCGATCCTCCGCATGTCTTCCACAAAGCTGCTGCGCATATCGCTTACGCCGATGTTCATGCCATGGAGCAAAGGCACAAGGTTTCTGACCTGGGCCTGGTAGCCGGAATCGCACAACTCCTCGTCCAGCATTCGACGCTGACACTGGAAGTGCCAGTTTCCGACAGCTTCTTTCAGGCCGCTGAGAAACGTCCTCGCACGAAACAGGTCTTCAGCCGTCAAGACACCGAGCGCATTGGGATCTCGAGGAAAACCTGCCTCAAACGCCGCATTGAAGATCCGTGATATTTCGCCGGAGTTCGCGAGGCTCATCTGTCGTTCCGCTTTGGCTTCGGCTCGCATCGCGTGGATTTCCGCGCGCGTCAAGTCGGCGTTTTGATCCAGTTCGAAGACGAGCAGAATAACGCCGATCAGGACGCCGATATTCGTCAGGGTCGACAGCCATTGGTTGATCTCTTCTGCGGTCATAGCGCTCTCTCCTGTCTCTACTTGTGCGATAGACAAGAGAGTAGCGCCTTTTCAGTTCAAATTGCCCCGTTGCAGGGCGCGCAGATTTACTCCGTACCGCAGGGCGTCGATTCGTCGTCGCCGTCTCCCAGGGCACAGAGGGTCATGTCGTCGAAGTAGACTCCCTGCGCCAGGTTGGACCCGGAGTAATCGACGTAGATAGTGAAAGCCTGAACCGTTGCGGTTCCCGCAGGCGCAGTCGCTATGCCCGTATCGAGAAAGATCCACTCGTCGGCCGGCGTCTGATTGTTGACCTCGTTCGACGTCTTCGCTTTCGTCGGGCCTTCGGCAGTCTCGACGGTTCCGAGGTCCTTGCCGTCAGCATCAAAAAACGACAGCTGAACGATGCCGAATGCGGGCGTCCCCTTGAGTTTGGCCGGTGTCAGGCCGTAGCCGGTCAACCGCCAACGCGAGCCGGCTTCGGCCGGGAACTCCTGGAAGCTGCCGGACACCATCCCGACGAAATACGGGTGATATCCCACGGTTCGGCTGTAGCCGCCGTTGAACATCGACTGGCTGCCGCTGCGTGCATGGTCCTGAGAGACGAGGGTCTCCTCGAACCGACTCCAGCCACCTTCATCCGGCACCGTTCTGAGTTCGAAGCTGGGATCCTTGAGCACGTTGTGGCTGTCCGCCAGAACGGCCGAGGGGGCCGAGACGAGCAGGGTACTGAGCAAACATGCACAGAGAGCTGTTTTGTTATTCATCTTCGTGTGGCCTTCTGCGTGTAATGGTGCAACATCGGCGCCTAACTTGCATTGATTTTATCGATTAGCGCTCTCAGGTGCCCCATGCGCAATTCAATGTCCTGTTCAAGCCGTCTTATCTCTTCGCGTATTGCGTCGGCAACTTCGCGCTGGTCCGCTTTTACGTCCACGATTTGTCGCAGTTCATCCAGCACTTCCCGTAGTGCTGGACTGGTCGTCATCCGCACATCATTCCCGCCGTTTCCCGTGCCGCTGTCAACGCTCTGCTGCACGCGAGGAAATTTGTAGGTTTTGCTAACGGGAAGGACGGAGTTCTTCGGACGATCGTAAACAACCCGGAGAAAGTCGGTGTAGTCAAGGCTGCTCAAAGAGTACCCCGCAATTTGCTGGGGGTTCTCGACGCCCATTTCAGCCAATCGTGGATAGGATTTCACGGCTCGCTACTTCTCCCGACAGTGTTAGTTCACTTTTGTTTCCCCCCGATTATGCCCAATTCTGACAGCGCTGTCATCCTGTGTTGGCAGCCTGTATACTATGCGTCCTTGGCCCGCTCACCGGGAAACGCAATCTATGAACGCAAAAACAATCGTTCTCCTACTCGCATCCCACCTGGCCGCGATCGCTGCGGGGTTCGCAGGCGGCATCTACGCGCTTCCGATTCTGACCGCGCCACCGGCGCCGGAAGAGAGTGAAGTAAAGGCGATCGCCAGCACGAGCCAGTTCTCCGCGACGTTTTCGCGCGACCGACAGGACAGCGACGCGCTCCATTGGGGCGAGGGGGAGGTGTCGATCGGGCCCGATGCCATCAGTTTCATGGGCAAGCTGGCGCCGGGACCGGATTACCGACTCTACCTTTCTCCGACGTTCGTCGAGACAGAGGCAGATTTCAACCGCCTCAAGGCATCGATGGTTCAGGTCGGCGATGTGAAGACGTTTGAGAACTTCATCGTGCGGCTCGACGGCAGCGTTGACCCTGCTGAGTACAGCGCCGTCATCGTGTGGTGCGAATCCTTCGGGCAGTTCATCACGTCCGGTCAGTATCAACCACAGGCGACTCTCGAATAGCACACCAGCATCCCGCAGGTCGGTGGCGCGTATTTGCAGACGCTGGTTTCGGCGGGTATCTGCGGTAGACTCCGCCGAATGAGTCGACTGATCGTCTACTACGCCCATCCCGGGCACAAGTTCTCCCACGTCAATCGCTACATGGCGCGAGCCGCGTCACGAATTGACGGAATTACCTACGTGGATCTGTATCAGGACTACCCTCGATTCGACATCGACGTCGACATCGAGCAGCAGCGCCTGCTCGATCACGACGTAGCGGTATTTCAGTTTCCGCTGTTCTGGTATTCGACGCCGTCGATAATCAAAGAGTGGCAGGATCTCGTGCTGGAGCACGGCTTTGCCTACGGCAGTGACGGCGACCAGCTTGAGGGCAAGCGCATGTTGCTGGCGATCACGGCTGCGGGTCCTGAGGATGCGTATTCGCCGGGTGGTTATCAGCACTTTCCGATACGCGACTTTCTGAGGCCGCTCGAGCAGACGGCCAATCTCTGCAGCATGCATTTCTCGCCGCCGTACGTCCTGTACGGATCGCTGAAAGCGCCAACGGATGGTCGCGTCACTCCGCACGTCGACGGCTATAGCCGGCTGTTGCACGCCATCCGCGACGATCACTACGACTGGGACGCTGCGGATCAGCGCGAAGTCATCGGCTACGACTCCCTGCCGATCGTGGAACAAGGGTAGGCTCCGGCTATGGATGGATTCCTGTTACTGGCTTTTCTGTTCCTGATTGCAGGCGTGATTTCGGTGCCGATTGCGTCACGGCTCGGCCTGGGTTCTGTGCTTGGTTACCTGCTCGCGGGCATTGCGATCAGCCCGATACTGGGATGGCTGCACGTCGACGTCGTCAGCATCCAGCACTTCGCGGAGTTCGGCGTCGTAATGATGCTGTTCCTGGTCGGCCTCGAGCTCGAGCCACGCATGCTCTGGACGATGCGCAACAAGCTGCTCGGTCTCGGCGGTCTGCAGGTCTCGATCACTGCAATTCTCGTTACAGCACTGGCAATGGCGCTTGGCCAGCCCTGGTCAGTGGCGCTTGCAATCGGCTTCGTGTTCTCGCTGTCCTCAACGGCAATCGTTCTGCAGACGCTCAACGAGAAAGGGCTGATGCAATGCGACGGTGGCCGGTCGAGTTTCTCGGTGCTCCTGTTCCAGGACGTTGCCGTCATCCCGATGCTGGCGTTTATCCCGCTGCTAG
>JAAUXY010063445.1_pt1 | contig 17239 bp, 20 predicted proteins | sample 7278121 | NCBI WGS metagenome assembly JAAUXY01 (sample SAMN14350117, study PRJNA611818) | marine sediment metagenome | isolation source: surface marine sediment (1.8m) | place: French Polynesia: Moorea | collected 2018-08 | reverse complement strand
GCAACAATGGCATCCCGCCGCTGGATGTGGATCCCGCCGCCTGGCAGCTCGCCGTCAGCGGCGAAAGCTGCGTCACGCCAACCACGTTCAGCCTGGCCGAGTTGAAATCGCGGTTTTCGCACTTCAGCTACAACCTGCAGATCGAATGCGGAGGCAACGGCCGCTCCGAATTTCGTCCCCGTGCACCGGGTAATCAGTGGACCACGGGTGCGGTGGGCTGTCCGCGCTGGACCGGCGTGCGGGTACGCGACGTGCTGGAATTCTGCGGCGTCAAAGCGGATGCCGTCTATCTCGGCTACGCGGGTGCGGATACCCATCTATCAGGGGATCCTGCAAAGCGGCCCATCTCCCGCGGCGTGCCGCTGCACAAGGCGCTGGAGGACGAGTCGCTGATCGCGTTTGAGCTCAACGGTGAGCCGTTGCCGCTGCTGCACGGAGCGCCGCTGCGGCTCGTGTGCGGCGGCTGGCCGGCCTCGGTGAGCGGTAAGTGGCTGACCGAGCTCTTGATCCGCGATCGCATCCACGACGGCGCCAAGATGGGCGGTAGCGCTTACCGGGTACCCTGTTCGCCTGTTGCGCCGGGTACGCAGGTTGCCGATGAGGACATGTGCATCATCGAGTCGATGCCGGTGAAGTCGCTCATTACGTTTCCCCGCTCCGGGGTGAGCCTTGCCGGCGGACAGCGCCACATCGTGCGCGGTCATGCGTGGGCCGGCGATCAGCAGGTCACCGCTGTCCATGTGAGCGTCGATCACGGCGCAACCTGGCAGCCGGCGGAGCTGGCGCAGCCGGTCAATCGCCTGGCCTGGCAGCGCTGGCAGGCGCCCATTACCTTCAGCCAGCGCGGCTATCACGAAATCTGGGCCCGGGCCACGGATGCGCAGGGGCGCAGCCAGCCCATGCTGGTACCGGGCTGGAATCCGAAGGGGTATCTCAATAATGCCGCACACCGGATTGCGGTTGCGGTGACGTGAAACCGCTTCTGTTCTCGATGGCGCTGGCAGCCTGCGCTGCGGCTGCGAACGGCAGCGCTGAGCCACTGGCTGATGGGCCAGGGCGAGAGCTCGTGCAGGGCCATTGCAGTGCCTGTCACAGCCTGGCGCTGGTCACGGCGCAGCGGGGTGACCGGCAGTTCTGGCTGGATACCATCCGCTGGATGCAGAAAAAGCACAATCTGTGGCCGCTGCCGGAAGCGCAGGAACGGGCCATTCTGGATTACCTGACCCGCCACTATGCGGAAACCGAGTGGGGCCGCAGGCCTGCGCTGGCGAGACATCTGCTGCCGGACGGATAAAGACGGGTAAGAGACAGGTAAGAGACGGATAAAAAATTTTGTGGCGCTTGCAACCGTTTGCCGAGCTCGAGGCTCTTGGTAATAACGCAATGCTAAGGAACAAAAATCATGGGTGTTGAGATTGTGGTACCGCTGGGCATGTTTCTGACCATATTTGCCATCATCGGCATCGTCATGTTCTTCCGGTTCAGAACCCGTCAGGAGCTTCAGTTGACGGTACGAGCGGCCATCGAGTCAGGACAGAATCTTTCCGCTGAAGTGCTCGAGGAGCTGATGGCGTCGCTCGACTCCGCGCGCAACGATCTGCGCAAGGGCATCATTGCCATCGCGATCGGCCTTGCCTTCGTCTTCTTCGCGTTTGCACTGGGCCAGGACGATGCTCAAGGGCCGTTGCTGGCGGTATCCGCATTCCCGTTCTTCATTGGCCTGGCCTATGTGGGATTATGGTTCTTCAATCGCGACGACAAAGCCAAGGCATAACGGCGAAACCGCTCGCTGTGGCAGCAGGCGCGGACGTCACGGCAGCTGCAGCACCGGCTGATGCTGAGCTCGTCCGGGCAGCGCGGCAGGGTGTCCTTGCCGCGCGCCACGAGGCGTTTGCGCTGCTCGTCACGCGCTATGAAGGATTTGTGCGCGGCATGTTGTTGCGGCTGTGTCGAAACCATGCGGAGGCTGACGATCTGGCCCAGGAGGCGTTCATCACCGCCTGGACGCGGCTGGATACGCTCGAGGCGCCGGAGCGCTTCGCAGGCTGGTTGAAGCAGCTGGCGTATCGGCAGTTTCTGCACCGCTACCGGCGGCGCAAGGTCGAGGAGAAGCATGCGCCCGACGGCGACGAGGGGACGGTCGCGCAGCCGGCGGATGACGATCTGGAGCGGTTGCTGGCGTTGTGCAGCAGTGAGGAGCAGGAACTCATGATTCTGGTGTACGGCTTCGAATTCACTTACGCGGAAATTGCCAGCGCCCGGGGCATGGCGGTAGGCTCGGTCAAGTCACTCGTGCATCGTGCCAAGGCTCGGATCCGGCAACACCTCGAGGAGCAAGAGGAGATTAAAAATCATGGATAACAACGAGTTAGAAGACATTCTTCAGTCCAGGTTCTCTAAACTTCGAGAGCCGGTGACGGCGCCCTCCATGGTGCCCGACGTGATGCAGCGCATTGCCGCCATGCCGGAGATCCGCCCGGCCAGACGGCGTTTCGAGTGGCTCCTGGCGCTCGGCTGGATCCTCGGCGCTGCGGTCTGTTTCAGCGGTTTCCAGGGACTCGAATTTGGCGCTCTGCTCGAGACCTTCGACTTCTCGTTTGCCGGTTTCGGTCAGTATCAGCAGGCGGCCACGCAGATTGCCGTGGCGCTCGCCGGCTTTGCCGTCCTGGCGCCGATCCTGTGGCTTGTGCTCGAGGAGTGACCGTCGCCTTCTCTGCTGCCTTCTCTTGGCCGGTGATTTCCCGCAAACTTGCTCCCGGGCTGGATTGGGAGCTGAGCATTGGGACACGCAGAACATCACGCAGAGCAAAACGCTGCGCCGGAGCAGTATGACGCCGTTGTCGTCGGCGCCGGTTTCGCCGGCATGTACATGCTGCACCGGCTGCGCCTGCTGGGCCTGTCGGCGCGGGTTTACGAGGCCGGCGATGGCGTAGGCGGGACATGGTTCTGGAACCGCTATCCCGGCGCGCGCTGCGACATCCCTAGCATGGAATATTCCTATCAGTTCTCCGAAGCGCTGCAGCAGGAGTGGGAATGGAGCGAGCGTTACGCCACCCAGCCGGAAATCCTGAAGTACGCCAATCACGTCGCCGACCGGTTCGAGCTCTGGCCGGACATGCAGTTCAACACGCGGGTAGAGGCAGCCGAGTATCAGGCAAAATCGGGCACGTGGCGTCTCACTCTGGCACACGACGACGCGACGGATGAGGTCGAGGCGCGGTTTGTCATCATGGCAACCGGCTGCCTGTCGGTCCCCAATATGCCGTCCATCGAGGGTCTCGACGATTTTGCGGGTGAGCTTTATCACACGGGTGTGTGGCCTCATGAAGGCGTCGATTTGACAGGTAAACGCGTGGGCGTCATCGGCACCGGCTCCTCCGCCATCCAGAGCATTCCACTGATAGCCGCGCAGGCGGCCTCCGTTGAGGTGTTTCAGCGCACGCCGAACTACTCCGTGCCGGCGCACAACGCGCCCCTCGACCCGGCATACGTTGCCGACATCAAGTCACGTTATGCCGAGTACCGCGCGGAAAACTGGCAGCGCGGCTTCGGCGCGGATTTCCGCGACAGCGACCGCTCTGTATTCGATGTGACCGATGCCGAGCGGGAAGCCGAATACGAAGACCGCTGGGCGCGCGGCGGGCTGGCTTTTCTTGCCGCGTTCAACGACCTGCCGTTCGACGATGCCGCCAACGCAACCGCGCAGGAATTCATCCGGCAGAAGATCGCCGGCCGTGTCGACGATCCGGAGCTGGCAACGAAGCTGACACCCTCGACGCCCGTCGGCTGCAAACGGCTCTGCGTCGATACCGACTACTACGAGACCTTCAATGCGCCGCACGTTTCGCTGGTTGATCTCAACGAAACTCCGATCACGCGCGTGACGGCAACGTCGATTGAAACTACGGCCCGCGCCCACGAGGTGGACGTGATCGTGCTGGCAACCGGCTTTGACGCGATGACCGGTGCGGTCAGCAGAATTGATGTCCGCGGTCCAGAGGGCTCCCTCAATGACAAGTGGGCACGGGGACCACGGGCTTATCTCGGTCTTGCGACCGCGGGTTTCCCGAATCTCTTTCTCGTGACGGGACCGGGCAGTCCTTCGGTCCTCTCCAACATGCTGCCGTCCATCGAGCAGCACGTCGAGTGGATTGCAGATTGCATCGGCTACATGGAACAGCACCAGCTCGGCCGTATCGAGGCGGACCTCAAAGCAGAGGACGAGTGGGTCACGCACGTGAACGAAGTTGCCGATACGTCCATTTATCCGAAGTGCAACTCCTGGTATCTGGGTGCCAACGTCGAAGGAAAATCCCGGGTGTTCATGCCGTATCTTGGTGTGCCGCCGTATCTCGAGAAGTGTGCTGACGTCGTCGCCAAAGGTTACGACGGATTCACGTTGAGCAACTGATTCGAATTTAACGCACTGACTGTCTAAGGACTGAAATGGCATACGACGCCGACAACATATTCGCCAAGATCCTGCGCGGGGAAGCCCCGGCATTCAAAGTCTACGAAGACGAACATTCCCTGGCGTTCATGGACGTCATGCCTCAGGCAGACGGCCATACGCTGGTCATCCCCAAGTCTCCGTCGGAAAACCTGCACGACGCGGACCCCGAGGCTCTGGGGGCAACCGTTAAAACCGTGCAGACCGTTGCGGCGGCGGTCAAGCAGGCATTCGAGGCGCCGGGCATCATGATTGCGCAATTAAACGGCCCGGCGGCGGGGCAGACTGTGTTTCATCTGCACTTCCACATCCTGCCGCGGTTTGACGGTGTTGAATTCCGTATGCACGCCCGTGACATGGAAGACTTCGACAAGCTCGAAGCGTTTGCCGAGCGTATTCGCGCCGCCCTCTGATAACGCTTTCCCATGACCGGCAGTACCCCATCACAGGCAGAGCATCTCAGTCGTCTCCTTGCAGAAGACAAGGCCGAGTGGGCCGAAGCCATTGAGGCCATCTACGACGAGTACGGCGAAGCGGGCGTGCGTGAAATCCTGCGCAGCGTTCAGGACCATGCGCTGGGCCTCAACGTGCCCCTCAACGAGGCGACGCTCAATACGCCCTACGTCAACACGATCCCTCCGGAATCCCAGCCTGCTTATCCGGGCGACCTCGAGCTCGAGCAGCGCATCGAGAACATCATCCGCTGGAACGCCATGGCCATGGTGCTGCAGGGGCAGGACGAGGGCACCGGAGTAGGCGGGCACATCGCCACATACGCTTCCTGCGCGACGATGCTCGAAGTCGGCTTCAATCATTTCTTTCAGGGATTCGATGACGGTAACGATCCCGACATGCTGCTGCCGCAGCCGCACGCGGCGCCCGGCGTGTACGCGCGGGCCTGGCTGGAAGGTCGGCTGGACCTCGAGACGCTGAAGAACTATCGCCGGGAGCTTGGCAGCGGCGGCGGACTGTCGTCTTACCCGCACCCGCGCAGCATGCCGGATTTCTGGGAGATGCCCAATGCGTCCATGGGCTTGTCGACACCGGCAGCCATCTACGAGGCGCGCTTTGCCAAGTATCTCGAGAACCGTGGCCTCAAGCCGCAAAGTCAGCGCAAAATCTGGTGTTTCATCGGGGACGGCGAATCGGATGAGCCGGAAGTGCTCGGCACCATCAACATTGCCGCGCGGGAAAAGCTCGACAACCTGATTCTGGTCGTGAACTGCAACCTGCAGCGTCTGGACGGGCCGGTACGCGGCAACGGCAAAATCATCCAGGAGCTCGAGCGCGTGTTTCGCGGTGCCGACTGGAATGTGATCAAAGTCGTCTGGGGGAGCGGCTGGGATGGGCTGCTCGCGCGGGACAAGCACGGCGTGCTGCGAAAGCGCATGGACGAGTGTCTCGACGGTGACTATCAGATGTATTCCGTGCTGCCTGGAGACGTGCAGCGCGAACACTGGGTCGAGGGCAACCCGGAGCTCGAGCAGATGATGGCGTCGCTCACCGACGAGGAACTGCGCGCCATCAAACGCGGCGGCCAGGATCCCAAAAAGGTCTACGCGGCGTTCGATCTTGCCCTCAAAGCGGAAGGCAAGCCGACCGTCATCCTGGTCAAGACCGTCAAAGGCGACGGCATGGGTGCCCAGGGAAAAAACACGGCCCATCAGTACAAGAACATGGATGACGACGAGCGCGTCAAGATTGCTCACGAGCTCGGTATCCCGATCAGCGACGCCGCCGCGCGCCGGGCTGAATTCTACAAGCCCGATGACGATGCGCCGGAGATGAAGTACCTGAGAGAACGCAGAGCGGCGCTGTCGGGGCCTGTGCCGCGACGGCGGCAGGTCTGTCCCTCCCTGCCGGCGCCGGGGCTCGACAGTCTCGCTGAATTCCTGAAAGGCAGCGGCAGTCGGGAGCTTTCCACGACGATGGTCATGGTGCGGCTGCTTGCGGCGATGTTGCGCATGCCTGAAGTGGGTAAGTACGTCGTGCCGATCGTGCCCGATGAGGCGCGCACCTTTGGCATGGACGGTCTCTTCAAGGTTGCGGGCATTTATGCGCCTGAGGGTCAGAAATACCGGCCGGTGGATGCCGATACGCTGCTGCCGTATCGCGAGGCCGCGGACGGACAGATCCTGCAGGAAGGGATCTGCGAGACCGGCGCGATGGCGTCGTTCATGGCGGCGGGCAGCGCTTACGCGGTGCATGGTCTGCCGATGATCCCGTTCTATATCTTTTATTCGATGTTCGGCTTCCAGCGCGTCGGCGACATGATCTGGAGCTGCGGCGACATGATGTGCCGCGGGTTTCTCCTTGGCGGCACGGCAGGACGCACGACCCTGAACGGTGAAGGTTTGCAGCACGAGGACGGACACTCCCACATTCTTGCGAGCACCGTGCCGAATCTGCGCAGCTACGATCCCGCGTTCGGTTACGAGCTTGCTGTCATCGTGCGGGAAGGCATGCGCCTCATGTACGAGGAGCAGGAAGATCTTTTCTACTACATCACTTTGTACAACGAAAACTACGCCATGCCGGATCTGGCGGAGCGGGCCGAAGCGCTGGGTGCGGCAACTGATGAGATGATTGAGGGTGTGCTGCGCGGCGGCTACCGGTTCGAGCATCGCCCTGCGGGTGGAGATGCGCCTGAGGTTCACCTGCTCGCCAGCGGCAGCATCATGCAGCAGGCCCTTGCTGCTGCGGATATGCTCCACGCGCGCAATGTCAGCGTCACAATCTGGAGCATCACGAGCTTCACAGAGCTTGCGCGCGACGCACAGTCGGTGAGCCGGCACAATCGACTGCATCCGCTCGAAGCGCCGCGGCTGCCGTATGTGGCCGAGCTTCTCGCCGGGCAGACGGGCGTCTTTGTGGCGGCAACCGACTACATGAAAGACCTTGCCGCGGGTATCGCCTCGTGGATCCCTGGCAGCTACGAGGTGCTGGGGACCGATGGCTACGGCTTGAGCGAATCGCGGCCGGTCCTGCGCGACCACTTTGAAGTGAGCGCCGAGCACATTGCTCACGCCGCGCTTGGCAGTCTTTACCGGGAGCGCTACATCGATGGGCAGACTCTCGAGCAGCACACGAACGGATTAGAGGTAAACGCGGACAAAGAAGATCCGCGCCTGCGTTGAAAACACTGATGCCTTGAAGGGGAGACGTTTTGGATAGTTTCAAAGACAAAATTGCCGTTGTCACAGGCGGCGGCACGGGAATGGGTCGTGAGCTGGTTTGTCAGCTCATTGCGGAAGGTGCGCACGTTGCCATGTGCGATGTCTCCGCAGAGAACATGGCGGAGACGGCGGATCTGGCCGGGCCGGCAGATGGCCAGCGCCTGACGAGCCACATCTGCGACGTGAGCTCGGAAGCGCAGATGCTGGCGTTCAGGGACGAGGTTGCCGAGCAGCACGCGACCGATCACGTTCATCTGCTTTTCAACAACGCGGGTATCGGCGGGGGCGGTGAGTTTGTCACGGGTGACCGTGACATCTGGGAGCGCACCTTTGCCGTCTGCTGGTACGGCGTCTACTACGGCTGCCGCGCGTTCATCGACATGCTCGTCGCGGCGCCGGAGGGCCACATCGTCAATACGAGCTCGGTGAACGGTTTCTGGGCAAGCGTTGGACCCAATGTGTCCCATACCGCGTACTCAGCTGCGAAATTTGCCGTGAAAGGATTTACCGAAGCGCTGGTGACAGACCTGCGTCTGAATGCACCTCACGTCAAGGCGTCGGTTGTGATGCCCGGCCACATCGGCACGTCTATCGCGCTCAACACCGGCAAGGTGCTGGGCACGGGTGATGCCTTGAGTGCGTCGGCGGAGGACGTGCAGGCAATTCGCGAGAGACTCAAAGCGGCCGGTATGCCCGTTGACAATGTACCGGACGATCACATACGAGAGATGATGCACCAGCGGGCGCTCGACTTTCGTGACAAGGCGCCCACCACAGCGGCGGATGCGGCCACCATCATTCTGAACGACGTGCGTGCCGGCCGCTGGCGGATCCTCGTGGGTGACGATGCCTATGCCATCGACGAGCTCGTGCGGGCGGATCCGGAAGCCGCTTACGAACCCGATTTCATCGACAGAGTGCGCGCTGCGGGCCACTTTGGCGGCCTTATCAACGCGACGGACGATACGGCGCAATAGTGGTGTCTCAACCGCGTGATGCAGCCATCGTCGGCATCCACGAATATCCGTCCCGCAACGTTGACGGCGAATTCAGCGCGCTGCAGATCAAAGCCGAGTGTGCTGCCAGGGCGCTGGCGGACGCGGGTCTGAGCTGGTCCGACGTCGACGCCATCTATGATGCCTCGGAAGGTGCGCCCATGAGCGGGCTGACCATCAGCGAGTACTTCGGCATACAGCCGCGGCTGATCGATACAACCGCGGTGGGCGGCTCTTCGTATGAGTTTCATGCGGCCCACGCCCGGGATGCCATCCGGGCCGGCAAGGCGCGTGTGGCGCTTCTGACTTATGGGTCCACCGCGCACAGCAACGCGTTGGCCATTGGCGTTGGCGGGCGCGGCTTCGGCGGCGTGACGCCGGCTGAGAACATGGAGAGCTTTGCCGGGCAAACGCTCGTTTCCAACTACGCGATGGCGGCGCGCCGGCACATGCACGAATACGGCACCACCAGCGAGCAGCTTGCGGAGATTTCGGTGGCCACCCGCTATCACGCGATGAGGAATCCCGAAGCCGTCGAAGCGATGGAGGAACTCGAGTTCATCGACATCCGGGAAACGACAATCGACGACGTCGTGAATTCCCGGATGATTGCCGATCCGCTGCACCTTCTCGAGTGCTGCATGATTTCCGACGGCGGCGGCGCCGTGGTCATTGCCAGCGCGGAGGTCGCGCAGAACTGCAAAAAACCACCCGTGTGGATCATCGGTGCGGGCCACGCCGTGAAGTACCCGGTCATCGGCGGCGATCTGACGAGCTCAGCCGCGGTCGACAGCGGGCCCGGAGCGTTCGCCGAAGCAGGCATCAGTCCTGCGGAGATCGACGTTGCCATGATCTACGACTCGTTCAGCATCACGGTGCTGACCATCCTCGAGGACCTCGGTTTCTGCGCGAAAGGCGAAGGCGGCGCGTGGGTGGAAGGCGGGCGGCTGCGCTTTAATCGAAGCGGCGGCCCGGCGTTGAATACCGACGGCGGCGGATTGTCTTCGAATCACCCGGGCATGCGCGGTATCTTTCTGTTGATCGAGGCGGCACGCCAGCTGCGCGGTGAGAGCACGGCCCAGGTCGGCGCGGCAAAACTGGCGCTGGCCCACGGTAACGGCGGCATGCTGGGCAGCAGGCACTCGGCAGGCACGGTCATTCTGGCGGGGGACTGAGCATGAGCGACAAACCAACCAGGCCGCTGCCGAATCTCAAAGAAGGCGACACCGCGACCTTCTGGCAGGCGACTGCGGAGCACGAGTTCCGCTTCCAGCAGTGTGAGCGGTGCGGAACGGTCGTCTGGCATCCCCGCCGGCACTGCACCGGCTGCGTCGACGGCGCGCTCATCTGGCGCGAGAGTGCGGGAAACGGCGCCATCTACAGTTTCAGCGTGGTCCGTCAGAGCTACCACCCGTTTTTCCGTAATCAGGTCCCATACGTGGTGGCGCTTGTCGATCTCGATGAAGGGCCGCGGTTCCTCACTAATGTGATTGGCATAGACGATCCTGCGGCCGTGCACATTGGTCAGCGGGTCACGCTCGCCTGGGAAGATCACGAGGACGTTTCCATCCCGCTGGTGCGACCGCTTTCGGATTGAAGCGGTGACAGACTACGCAGCCGAGTTACCGGACATTGTCCGTTCGCGGGTTGCCTCCCGCGGGGCTGAAGGGCGCGCCTGGCTGGATGGGCTGGATGCAACGGTCCAGGCGCTCAGTGATCGCTGGGGGCTCACCGCAGGGCGCGTTCTGCACGGCGGTTCGGAAGCGCTGGTGCTGGACGTTGCGTGCGCCGACGCGACGCCGGCAGTCCTGAAACTCTGTCTGCCCGATGATACGGGGATCGTCAACGAGCGCCTGACGCTGCGGCTCGCCGCGGGCCGCGGCTATGCGAAGCTGTTGCAGGAAGACGAGGGCAGCGGCGCCATGCTGCTCGAGCGGCTTGGCTCCACGGTTGCCAGCTCCGTCGCAGGCGACCAGGCGCAGATGGCAGCCATTCTCGATACCCTCGAGCACGCGTGGATACCCATGGCCGAGCCGCAGGGTTTGACATCTGCGGCGGCCAAAGCTGACTGGCTCGAGAACTTCATTGCATCAACCTGGCCGCGCCTTGGCGAACCGTGTAACCGCGCTACCGTCGAGCGTGCGTTCGAATTCGCCCGTTCCCGGCGCGACGCCTACCGCCCTAATGCGGGCTTTCTCCTCCACGGAGATGCTCACGAGGAGAATACGCTCGCCGATCCAGCGCACCCCGGGTCCTACAAGCTCATCGACCCCGACGGCATGTGCGGGGAAAAGGCCTGCGATCTCGCGACGCTCATGCGCGACTGGAATGGCCCGCTCGGTGGGGCGGATTGTCGGCAAGCGGCGCTTGCGCGATGTCACTGGCTGGCCGAGGCGACGGACAGCGAGCCGGAGGCGGTCTGGCAGTGGGGATTTGTCGAGCGTGTTTCAACCGGACTCGTCATGCTCGATCTCGGCATGCGCGCGGAAGGTGAAGAAACCCTGCGTATTGCGGATGAGCTAGCGCAAACCGCGCCCTGATATCAGGTGGGCAGCAGTACCTTGGCGGTGCCGAATACCCGGGTTTCCCCTTCATCGTTGGTCACGGTCAGGTCAATTTCCACCTCGCCGCTGTCCTCGTCGATGTCGGTGACCACGCCGTTGATGTTGTAAGTCTGATCGACGATACAGGGGGCGCGGAAAACCGTATCCACCAGGCGGACCTCGGCGACTGGCGCCCAGTGGTGGATCATGGCGGAAAGAAAACCCTGGCTCATGATGCCCGGGACCAGCGCGCCGGGCAGACCCTCTTTGCGCGCGGCTTCGTGGTCCGTGAAGCGCGGACCGTTCCAGCCGGCGGCAACCGCAAAGCGGCGCACGTTGTCCATGCTCGTATCCGGCGTGAAAGCGGGCAGCTCGAAACCGAACTCCACGTCGCTGACGGTGTTGATGCTCATGTCTGCGGCTTCTCTCTGATCACAATGCTCGTATCAGCGGTACCGAGAAGTTCGCCGTCGGCACTGCTGAACTCCATACGGTTGACAAAAAACACCATGCGCCCGGAACGGCCGGACTTGGTGTAGATGTCGTGCATGTGGGTGCGAGCGGTAATGGGGACACCCGCACGCATCGGTTGCATGGGCGCAACCGCTTTACCGGCATCCATTCCCAGACCTTTGAACGTCGGAAACCCCTCCGGATAGCGTGTACGCGGTTGGAAGCTGGACGCGATGGTGGGCGGCGCCTGGAAGTCCGGATCTGCGGGATCGGTGTACTTGGACGCTATTTCGCCGCAGCTTCTTGCGTAGTCCGCAAGACGCTCGGCATCCAGGGTCAGCTCGTACTCGTCGAAAACGACGTTGAGAAACTGCTCGCGCAGCGCATCTACGTCCAGCGGCTCATCGGGACTGTGCATCAGGCCTCCTGTTCGATTTTGACGGCTTCGAACGTCGCCGCTTTCAGGGCGGCGACGAGTTCCTGCTCGTTGTGAATGGGTTCGGGAAAGCGCGTGGCGCAGCGGCCGATGTGGCTGACGATGTGGGCATCGCTCCCGCCGATACCGAGATAACTCTGCGTATCCGCCAGCTGCTGTGCAATGTCGTCTTCGTCACCGCGGGAGCCGCCGTTCATGACTTCGACAATACGCACGCCTTCAGGCACGCCGAATTCGTCGAGGTGCGCCGCCATGCCAACGCGTTTGCGGCCGGGGTGGCAGGGTACCGCAACCGCGCCGTGTGCCTCGCATGCCGCCAGCACGTCCGCCAGCGCCAGATGGATGTTGGTGAAATCGAAGGCCTCTGTCAGGGCTTCGGTCACGCCGAAGACCAGGACGTGGCCATATTCGGTCTCCACTTCGCTGCCTTTGAGGATGGTGAGTCCGTATTCTTCAGCCAGATCGCTGTAGTCCGATTCGCCGTCCCACTGGCGGTGCTCGGTCAGCACAAAACCGTCGATCGGGATATTGCGGGTTTTGATCCACTGGCAGTAGTTCTGCACCTTGGCGCGGCCGTCGTCGGATTTAATGGAATGGGCATGTAAGTCGAGGATCATGCGGTTGCGGCTCCAATTTGCTGCCACAGGTTGGCGAGTTGGTTTTCCAGCGCCTCGGCGCTGCCGGAGTTGTCGATGACGCGGTCGGCCGTGCTGACGCGGGCCTCGTTGGTCAGCTGCGCGTCGATCCGCGCCTCCACGGCGGCACGGTCGCTGCCGTCGCGCGCTGTAGCGCGTTCGATGGCAACTTCCCGGTCGACGACCGTTACCCAGATCTCGTCGACCAGGTCCTGCCAGCCGGCTTCGATGAGCACCGCCGCTTCGAGCACAATGACCCGTTCGGGTTCAGCGGCACGCACGCCGGCAATTTCGGTTGCTGCCATGTCACGAATGGCGGGCCAGACGATATCAGTGAGCTGCTTCAGCTTTTCAGGGCTGCCGAATACTTTGCCCCCCAGCACCCGCCGGTCGATTTCGCCGTCTTCGGCGACGACGTCTTCGCCGAACGTGGCCACTACGGCGTGGTAGGCGGCGCTGTCTTTCAGGTACGCGCGATGGCCGAGCTTGTCGGCGTCAATGACATGTGCTCCCCACTCGCCAAAACGCTTGGCGGCGGTTGATTTGCCTGAGGCGATCCCGCCTGTCAGTCCAATGACCAAAGGATTCTCTAGTAGTCTGGGCAGCCGCGCATTTTAGCCGTTGACGGCCTTTTGTGCGAGCCGAAGCCATTCCGTAACATGCGCCGGATGACTGGGATGGATGACTGATGATAGAAGTGACTTTTGTCCAACCCGATGGCAGCCGGGAAACGCTGCAAGCCGGTCCGAACGACACGCTCATGGACGTGGCGCTCGACAACGGCGTTGCGGGCATCAAAGCACAGTGCGGCGGCGGCTGTACGTGCTGCACGTGTCACTGCTGGGTGGGTGAACGCTGGTTGTCAGCGCTCCCCGAGCCGCATCAGGACGAGCTGGACATGCTGGAATACGCCTGGGGGCGCAATGAGCGCAGCCGGCTCGCCTGTCAGGTGCCGCTGGATGAGAGCCTCAATGGGATCACGGTGGATATCCCGGCTCAGCAGAGCTGACCGTCAACTTTCTGTTGTGGCGTCCGCGTTGCCGCCGCGAGTCATCAGATAGGCTGCACCCACCAGCATGGCGGTCGTCACGATTTCGACCACGATCGGCGCGGTTGCAAACTCAGCGCCATGCACGAGCCATGCAAACGTCCGCATCACCGCCGCCAGTCCCAGAATGATGGCGGCGCTCAAGAGCCAGATCGGTTGATTGCGCAGGATGCCCAGCACACAAAATGTCGTGACGCCGACGAAGAAGGCGCTGAAGTCGCCCACCTGTGTGCTCCGGCCGATGCCATCGAGCAGCGGCATACCAAGGCCCTGCGCCGCGCTCGCCGGATCTGTCAGCCAGCCCACGGCGGTGATCCCCATTAAAAGCGCGACCAGCGCTGCCAGAATTTTTGCCGCCATCTCTCTCCCCTGTGTTGTTGTTGTGCCGTTGATGTTAACCATCGTGCTACAGTCGGCAAAACGAATTTTGAGGCGATTTTCATGTCATTGGCAGGCAAAACGATGGTGGTCACCGGCGGCGCCGGCGTGCTTGGCAACGCGGTTGCGGAAGTAGCCCATGCACAGGGCGCTGAGATAGTGCTGCTCGACGTGGTGCCGGATTTCAGCTCGGAGCTGGGCATCACCCACACGGTCGACCTGACCGACGCGCAGCAGGTTGCCGAGTGTTTTGCGGCAATTGGCGCGTTCGACGCGCTGGCGAACATTGCCGGCGGGTTCGACATGGGGCCGACGGTGTTTGAGACCGACGATGCTGCGTGGGATGCCATGTTTACGATTAACGTGCTGACGCTCCGTCGCGTGCTGGCCGCTGCGGTGCCTGTGCTCACGACGCAGGGCCGGGGCAGCATCGTCAACGTTGGTGCATTTGGCGCCGTTCGCGGGATTGGAAACATGGGAGCGTACACGGCAGCCAAGTCGACCGTCATGCGGCTCACCGAGGCGCTGAGTGACGAGGTCAAAGCGCAGGGGGTCAACGTCAACGCGGTGTTGCCGAGCCTCATCGATACGCCGCGCAATCGCGCGGACATGCCGGATGCGGACTTCGACACGTGGGTATCGCCTGAAGACCTTGCGCAGGTGGTTTGCTTCTTGAGCTCAGATGCCGCCCGCGCGGTGCACGGGGCGCTGGTGCCGGTTACCGGGCTCGTCTGAGGGTTACTCCGAGACCATTTCCCGGCCAATGACAAACTTCATGATCTGACTCGTGCCCTCGAGGATCTCGTGTACGCGGAGGTCGCGTAGAAAGCGCTCGATCGGGAAGTCCATCAGGAATCCGTAGCCGCCGTGCAGCTGCAGCGCGTCGTTGACTACCTTCGAACCGGTCTCCGTCGCCAGGAGCTTGGCCATCGCTGCCCACTGGGTCTTGTCGATGGTCTCACGTGTGACTTTGTCGGCGGCAATATAGAGCAGCGCGCGTGCCGCCTCGAGATTGGTTTTCATGTCCGCCAGCATGAACTGCGTGTTCTGGAAGTCGGCGATCCGCTGGCCGAACTGGCGTCGTTCGCGCACGTAGTCGACCGCGTCGTCCAGGCATCGCTGCGCGCCGCCCAGCGAGCAGGCGCCGATGTTGATACGGCCGCCGTCGAGACCTTTCATGGCAATTTTGAAGCCGTCCCCGGGTGAGCCCACCATGTTGCTGGCAGGCACTCTGCAGTTGTCGAAAATGACCGCGGCCGTCGGCTGTGAGTGCCAGCCGAGCTTACGCTCCTGGGAGCCGAACGAAAGGCCCTCGGTATCCTTGTCCACCACGAAACAGGAGATGCCGCCGGCTTTCGATCCCTGATCGGTGCGCGCCATGACCACGTAAACTTCGTTTACGCCGCCGCCCGAAATGAACGCCTTGGCGCCGTTCAGGACGTAGTGATCGCCATCCTTTTCAGCCCGGGTTTTGAGAGATGCCGCATCGGAGCCCGCGCCGGGCTCGGTCAGACAGTAGCTTGCGATCTTCTCCATGGTGTTCAGGGTGGGCACGTACTTCTCGCGCACCTCGTCGCTGCCGAAGCAGTCGATCATCCAGGTGGCCATGTTGTGAATCGAGATGAAAGCGGAGGTGCTGGGACAGCCGTAGGCCATCGCCTCCATGATGAGGGCCGCCTCGATGCGCGTGAGACCAATGCCGCCGTGCTCCTCGCTGACGTAGATGGAGCCGAAGCCGAGCGCGGCGGCTTTGTTCAGGGTCTCGCGCGGGAACTCGTGATGCTCGTCCCACTGTCCGGCAAAGGGTGTGATTTCATCTGCCGTGAACTTGCGTGCCAGATCCTGAATGGCAACCTGATCTTCCGATAGCTCGAACATGCCTGTCCGCCTCATAGCCGGGTTGAAATGACAAAACGGCGCCCCGTGCGTCGACGACGTGCTGGTATTGCGTACTCAGGTCGCTTCCCCTACGGTCAGTAGCGCAGAATTTTGGAACGCATTCTATGATTGATGGCAAGCCAAAGATAGTGCTCACCCGGCGCTGGCCCGAGGTTGTAGAGGCGCGCATGGCCGAGCTCGGTGAGGTTGTGCTCAACGAGTCCGATGAGCCGCTCAGCGAGCAGGAGCTCGAAGCTGCGCTCGCCACGGCAGACGTCGTTTGTCCGACGGTTACCGACGCGTTGCCTGCGGCGCTTTTTCAGGGTGAGATCCGCGCGGGCCTCCTCGCCAACTTCGGGGTTGGCTACAACCACATTGACGTTGCAGCCGCGCAGGACGCGGGGGTGCAGATCTCCAATACGCCGGGGGTGCTGACCGAGGCGACCGCGGAGATTGCGTTGACGCTGTTGCTCATGAGCGCCCGGCGCGCTGGTGAAGGGGAGCGCCACGTCCGGGAGGGAGCGTGGACCGGGTGGCGTCCGACCCACATGCTGTCGACCCAGGTAACGGGGAAAACGCTTGGTATCGTGGGCATGGGACGGATTGGCACTCACTTTGCGCGCCAGGCCCATCATGGCCTCGGCATGCGTATCGTCTATCACAGCCGCTCGGCGGTCGCAGCGGAGGTGGCCAGTGAGCTCGGCGCGGAGCGACTCGATCTGGATGAGCTTCTGGAGAGTGCGGATTTTGTATCGCTGCACTGTCCCGCGACGCCCGAGACCCGTCACCTCATTGATGCCGAGGCGCTCACCCGTATGCAGGAGCATGCCCACCTCATCAATACCGCGCGTGGTGACATCGTCGACGAGGCGGCGCTCGTGGCGGCGCTGCGCGAGGGCGTCATTGCCGGTGCCGGGCTTGACGTTTACGCTGCGGAGCCTGAGCTGACTGCGGGTCTGGCGGAACTGTCCCAGGTTGTGCTGCTGCCGCACATGGGCAGCGGTACCATCGAAACCCGTGAGGCGATGGGTATGTGTGCGTTCGAAAACGTGGCCGCGTTTCTGGCAGGCAGATCGCTGCCGAATCCAGTGAATCAAGAATGAATCAAGAATGAATCAAGAATAAATCAAGAATAAAGGAGCGATGGCGTGTTGCAGGCGTTACAACAGGACTGGATGAAACGGCCGTGGTGGATGAACCTGATTTTCTACTTCTGTCTGTACATGACATTCATCTACATGCCGTTC
>JAAUXY010106086.1_pt1 | contig 17242 bp, 14 predicted proteins | sample 7278121 | NCBI WGS metagenome assembly JAAUXY01 (sample SAMN14350117, study PRJNA611818) | marine sediment metagenome | isolation source: surface marine sediment (1.8m) | place: French Polynesia: Moorea | collected 2018-08 | reverse complement strand
GCGAGGGGAGTGCCGGTCTTGATCGGAACCGTCCGGTTCCAACCCCGCAGGGTATCATGTGCGACGACGCTGTCGGTCATATCGGATCTCGGAACGCAGTGTTCGCTTGTGAACATCCGAGGTGCAAACACGATGCCAGAAAGAAAGTTCAGGAAATCAGGGAGTTATTGGGGCATTCGCGGAAGATTGTGCCCGGTCGGGCAGCTTGGTGCGCGCGAAGTCGGCAGTTCCTGCCGGTCTTTTCCCTTATAAAGAGTAAAGGCCAGCCCGCATCTCTCACCAGGGACCGGGCCGCCCGCAGGGTCGCGCCGGGCGGGCAGCCCCCCTTGCGTCATACAGCGGCGTCGAAGGCCTTGACCATGGCGCTGCTATGCTCCGCGTCCTTCTCCTGGCGGATCGAGCACTGTCCAACGCCCATGGCCACCGCGATGACGGTCCGGCCTCTGGTGAGAAATGCGGGCTAGCCGCTCGGGCTGCGTCCGCCGCGCTGCCGGATCTGCGTGTGCTTGGAAGCGCCGGCCAGGCTCCGGCCCTTGACGATGGCGTCATCGCCCAGCTTGGCCCGGACCGCATCCATCGCACGCTCAACTTGTACGCGGCGCGCGCGGGCCGGATCCAGCAGGTCAGGGAGGTCGGCTTCCTCGGCATCGTGCAGATCGCTCGCGCCGATCCCCACCAGGCGGAACCGCTCCCCATCGCATTCCCGCTCCAGCAGCGCGTGCCCGGCATCGTAGAGCCGGTCGGCAAGCTGGGTCGGCTGATCGAGGCGCATGGCGCGGGTGCGCAGGCGGAAATCGGCGGTTTTCAGCTTCAACGTGACGGTCTGGCCGGAGAGTTCACTGGACTTCAACCGCCGGGCCAGCTTCTCGCTCAGCCGCCACAGAACCTTGGACAAGGCCTCCACGTCCGAAAGGTCGGTGTCGAGCGTCGTCTCGGTGGACACGCTCTTGGTCGGACTGCTCGGATCGACGGTGCGCGTATCCTCACCGCGCGCGAAGCGGTAGAGCCGGGTGCCCATGGTCCCGTATCGGCGGATCAGGTCTTCCTCCGAGAACCCGCGCAACTGACCGATCTTCTGCACCCCGTCGCGAGCCAGCTTTGCGCGCAGCGACTTGCCGACCCCCCAGATCAAGCCCACCGGCCGCTCGGCGAGGAAGTCTAGGGCCTCCGCGCGCCCAATCACGGCAAACCCGCGCGGTTTGTCGAGGTCCGAGGCCACCTTGGCCAGGAACTTGTTGTAGCTCAGGCCGACCGAGGCGCCGAGCCCGGTTTCCTGCTCGATGCGGCGGATCAGCCGGGCCAGGGTGCGCGCCGGACTGCCGCGGTGCAGCCGGTCGGTGCCCGACAGGTCAAGAAACGCCTCGTCGATGGACAAGGGTTCGACCAGCGGCGTGACCTCCCGCATCATGGCCCGAATCTGCCGTCCGATGCGCGCGTATTTGGCCATATCGGGCTTGATTACGACCAGGTGGGGGCAGGCCGCACGCGCCTTGAACATCGGCATCGCCGAGTGGATCCCATAGGTGCGCGCGACGTAGCACGCGGCCGCGACCACGCCCCGCTTTCCGCCGCCGATGACCACCGGCTGGTCACGCAACGCAGGGTCGTCACGCTTCTCGACGCTGGCGTAGAAGGCGTCACAGTCGATATGGGCGATCGACAGCTGATCCAGTTCCGGATGGGCAAGCCGGCGCGGCGAGCCGCACTTCGGGCACCGGGCCGGCGCGGACCGATGGACGCCTTCGCTCAGGCAGTCGCGGCACAGCCATCCCATGGCTCAGGCACTCTCCAAGTCCTCTTCTGGCCACAGCCAAGCCGCACCACGTACCCCGCTTGAATCGCCGTGCTGGGCCGGCACCAGGGGCGTGGCCACATGGTCGGAAAAGATATAGGCATTCCAGCGCCCTGGCACCTCTTGATACAGCTGAGAAATGTTCGACACCCCCCCGCCGACCACGATGACATCCGGGTCGAGCAGGTTGATGACGGTCCCGAGCGCGCGGGCCAGCCGGTCGCAGTAGCGGTCCAGCGTGGCGGCCGACGGGGCATCGCCGGCCTGGGCCCGCGCAGCGATCTCAGCGGCCGCGAGCGTTTCTCCGGTCGCTTTATGGTGGTCTCGCTCCAAGGCAGGACCGGACAGCAGCGTCTCGATGCAGCCGGACCGGCCGCACCAGCAAAGTGGAACCTCGCCATGCTCGCCGGGCAGTGGATTATGGCCCCATTCGCCCGCGATCGCGTTGTGTCCGGTCCAACAGCGCGCATTGAAGGCCAATCCGCCACCGACGCCGGTGCCGAGGATGACCGCGAACACGCCACGGATCCCGGCTGCTGCGCCGTCGGTGGCTTCTGACACGGCCAGGCAGTTGGCGTCGTTCTCCAGGCGCACGGGGCGCGCCAGTGCCGTTTCCAGGTCGTCCTTGAACGGCTGCCGGTTCAACCATGTCGAGTTGGCGTTCTTGACCAGCCCGGACTTGAGCGAGATTGCGCCCGGCATGGCGATGCCGACGCTGGCCCGGCAGCCATGCGCCGATTCCAGATCGCGCACCAGCCCGGCGATCGAGGCCAAGGTTGCGGGGTAGTCGTGCTGCGGTGTCGAAATGCGCTGTCGAGCAAGCTCCAGACCGCATTGATCGAGCAGGATCGCTTCGATCTTCGTGCCGCCGAGATCGATGCCGAGTCTATGGTTAATTTTGTGTTTCATGCCTGCGTGACGCGCGAGAAGTGAGCCTTTTCAGAGGGTTCAGCACCACGCTTGCGCGGATCGGCGCGCCGGCAGCATAGTCATTGGAGTGTCTTAACCGCGTCTTAGGCTAACGAGTTTACGCTGCGCTCAGGGTGCAAAAAAGGGCTGATTCCGTGGTTATGACTGAAGCCAAAGACAAGACCATTCTGATTGTTGAAGACAACGATCTGAATATGAAGCTCTTCAACGACGTGTTGGAGGCGCAAGGCTATACAATCCTTCAGTCGAAGGATGGTATGGAGGCGCTGAAGATGGCGCGTGAGCATCTGCCGGACTTGATCCTGATGGACATCCAGTTGCCGGAAGTGTCCGGGCTTGAAGTCACCAAATGGATCAAGGAGGACGACCGTCTGCGCGAGATCCCGGTCATCGCGGTGACCGCGTTCGCCATGAAGGGCGACGAGGAGAAGATCCGAGAGGGCGGTTGTGAGGCCTATATTCCTAAGCCGATCTCCGTCTCGATGTTCATCCAGACGGTCGAATCCTTTTTGAAGCCGGTTCAGCAACCGGCGGGGTGAGATGACCGCCCGCGTCCTCGTCGTTGACGATGTCCTACCGAATGTAAAGCTCCTCGAGGCCAAGCTCGAGAGCGAGTATTTCGAGGTCATCACCGCCAACGACGGACCCACCGCGCTCCAGCTGGTCGATGAGCAGGCGCCGGATATCGTCCTGCTGGACGTCATGATGCCCGGCATGGACGGATTTGAGGTCTGCGAGCGCATCAAGGCCGACCCCAAGACGGCGCATTTGCCGGTGGTCATGGTCACCGCCTTGTCCGACGTCTCCGACCGGGTGCGCGGCCTGGAATCCGGAGCCGATGATTTCCTGACCAAGCCGGTCAACGATATCGCCTTGTTCGCGCGCGTGCGCTCGCTGGTCCGGCTGAAGATGATGATGGACGAGTGGCGCCTGCGCGAGCAGACCTCGGGCGAACTCGGCGTGCTGTCCGAAGAAGGCCCGCTGATGGGGGAAAGCGCCACCGAGGCGGATGTCCTGGTCATCGAGGACAATACCGTCGACGCGCACAAGATCGACGACACGCTGTCCCGCGAGGCGCACCGGGTGACCTGGGCCAAGATGGCCGATGAAGGGGTCGAGCTGGCCACCGGGCACGACTGGGACCTGATCATCATGAGCTTGCGGCTGAAGAGCGCCGATGCGCTGCGCATCTGCTCCAATCTGCGCACCGTCGAGCGCACCCGCCAGGTGCCGATCCTGGTCGTGGTTGAAGAGGACGACACCGAGCGTCTGGCGCGCAGCATGGACCTCGGCGCCAACGACTATCTGGTCAAACCGATCGACCGCAACGAGTTGCAGGCCCGCGTGCGGACACAGATCCGCCGGCGCCGCTATCAGCAGCGGCTTCGCCGCAGCTATGAGCGCTCGCTGGCCATGGCCCTAACCGACTCGCTAACCGGGCTCTACAACCGTCGCTATTTGACCGCGCATCTCGACGGTTTGCTGGAACGCGGTTCGGTATCAGAGAAGCCGTTGAGCTTGCTGATGTTCGATATCGATTACTTCAAGCGCGTGAACGACACCTACGGTCACGCGGTCGGGGACGCCGTGCTGGCTGAACTCGGCCAGCGGGTGTCCTACAACGTCCGCAACGTCGACACGGTGGCACGGTTCGGCGGTGAGGAATTCGTTGTGGTGATGCCGGATACCGGGATCGATGTCGCCGCGCGCGTGGCCGAGCGTCTGCGCAAGGCGGTCAGCGAGCGTCCGTTCGGCGGGACCCCTGAGAGCGGCAGCCTGGACGTGACCATCTCGATCGGCGTGACCGCGCGCGAGCCGGGCGGGGAACAGGACTCCGAAGTCCTGCTCAAGCAGGCCGATGATGCGATGTATGCGGCGAAACGAGCTGGCCGCGACTGCATCAGAATCTACGAGGAGTCCGAGCAGGCCGCGCGCGCCTCCTGACCGGGCGGAGACCGTCCCGGCGGGTGGCTATTTGATCTTCGTTTCCTTGAACACGACGTGCTTGCGGGCCCGCGGGTCGTATTTCCGCAGCTGCAGCTTCTCGGTCATGGTCTGGTTGTTCTTTTTCGCGATGTAGAAATAGCCAGTGCCGGCCGTGCTCTCCAACTTGATGAGCTGGGTCTTGGGCTTAGCCATGTTCGCAATCTCCCGATCAAGGCGGCGCTAGAGTGCTGTTCGAGCGCGGCACGCGAAGCGCGGACAATACGCAGCCCGGCATCTGTGTCAAGGGATCGGCCGCAGGCGGCCGGGAGATCAGCGGGGCGCCGGATCCGTGGCCAGGGCGCTGCGCGCATTGGCCTTTGCCGCGACGTGCAAGGCATGGCTGTGCAGCGCCGCATTCTGCAGCACGGTCCCGGCAATCCGCATTTCCAGATCGCCGTTGCCCTTACGGCGGCCCGGGCAGTTCTGCGCCACTCGGCTGGTCTGATCATCGTTCGACAGGTCGACCTCTCGGCGCGCCACCAAATCACTGATTCCGGCGAGCCGACCGCCCTTCAAGGCTGCCAGAAGTTCATCGCCGGAAACCGATGACGCCGATGTGCAGATCGTCGGCATCACGCCCAGACGGTCTATCGAGTACCCGGATGGCGCCTGGAAATGCGCCCAGGTCAGATGCATCTCTCCGTCATTGGGCAAGCGTATCACCGTTTGCACCGAGCCCTTGCCGAAGGTGGATGTGCCGACCAGCACGGCGCGGCCGCTGTCCTGCAACGCCGCCGCGACGATTTCTGCCGCCGACGCCGAGGAACCATTGATCAACACGACCATTGGCAGGCCACGCGCAATGTCGCCTTGCTTGGCCTCGAAGAACTGCATGCTGTCGGGATGCCGCCCACGGGTCGAGACGATCCGACCGTCCTCCAGGAACAGATCGGCCACGGCGACCGCCTGATCCAGCAATCCACCCGGATTGCCGCGCAAATCCAGGACCAGGCCGGACAGGCCCGCCTCGGAGCCGAACTCCTTGCGTGCTTGCTTGAACAGGTCCCCAGCGGCGCTCTTCAGGCTGCGCGCGGTCTTTTGGTTGAAGCCGGTCACCCGGATGTGGCCGACATGCCCGCTGAGCGAGGCTTGGACCGTGGGAGGCACGATGTGCCGCCGCTTGATCGCGAAGCGTAGGGCACGCGGGCTGCTGGGCCGGCGCACGGTCAGCTTCAAGGTCGTGTGGACCGGGCCGCGCATCTTGCGAATCACATGTGGCAGGCTGAGCCGCCGGATCGACTGCCCGCCCACGGTGATGATCTCGTCTCCGACTTTCAGACCCCCCAGTGCCGCCGGCGACTTGTCCAGGATGGACGCGATCCGGGTGACATCCGAAGACTGTTCGATGGTGACACCGATCCCGCCAAATCCTTCGCGCACAGCGCGCTGATCCGTCGCCTCTTCTGCGCTCGCATAGCGTGAAAAACTATCAAGGTTCTTCAGCGCATTATCGAATACGGCCTGATAAATCTCCTCAACCGGCGTCAATGCGAGGGCAGGCGAATGCGGCCGACTGTCCTCCAACACCGAAGCGGTCAAGTTCGCCCAACCGACTGGATCGTCCTTCTCCGGCAGGCGCACCGCGCCTTTGGCTCCGTTGTCCAGACGCCATTCGATCAAGTTCTTACGGCGCTCGACTTTCAACTCATGATCGATTTTCGCAAGCCCGTCAACCGCTGCAGTTGCGATGTCGCTCATGTCGACCGCGTCGACGTAATGGGATTCGATGTTGTCAAACCCGGCGGCAAACACCCAGCGCGCATCGCTGGCGTCATAGGCGGTTCCGCGCTCGAACTTACTGGAGAAGCAACCGGTCAGCAGAATGGAGCACAGCGCAACAGTCACCGCCAGCCTGGGGCCGACCGGCCTCCCAGGCGCCGCAAAAAGCGTGCGGTGCCCTCTTGAACTGCTCACTTCAACGCTCCGCTGTGAATTTCAGCATGATCCGGGCACCGTCATGTTGCGTGTTCGGCACTTGCACGATCAAGAGGTAATCCCGCCTCGTGCTCATTTCGAGTGCCGGCGTTGCACTTTTGACCTAGAGCCCCGTCGCCGGGGCCGGCGAGGCTCTGGCGCGTGGCCGCCGGCTAGCAACTGAAAAATCAAGCCTCCGGTGATCGCATCCGCTTCTTGAAGGCGAATGTCAACTGGATCACCCAACCTATAGCTGCGTCCAAAGCTGCGTCCGACCAGGCTATGCCTGGCGACATCGTGATCGTAGTAGTCGTCCGGCAATGTGCTGATCGGCACCAGCCCCTCCGCGCCGATCTCGTCAAGCCGGACGAACAGGCCGGCCTTGGTGACACCCTGAATTCGTCCGCTGAACTGTCCGCCGACCCGGTCGCTCAGATAGGCCGCCATATAGCGCGTGACCGCATCACGTTCGGCCGTTTCCCCGCGCCGCTCCAATTGGCTGATCCGCTCGCCAAGCTCTTGCATCTGCGGCTCGAACCGGTCCGGCAGGGCCCCGGCACCCAAATCCAGGCCGCGCACGAGCGCCCGGTGGACCAGCAGGTCGGCGTAGCGCCGGATTGGCGAGGTAAAATGCGCGTAATGCCGCAATCCAAGCCCGAAATGGCCGATATTGGCCGGGCTGTAAACGGCTTGGGCTTGGCTGCGCAGGATCACCTCGTTCACCACCGCCTGTTCGTCGGCTTCTTTGACCTGTGACAGAATCCTATTGAAAAGTTGAGGCTTTATTACCTGACCCTTAACGAGCTTTAGGCCTAAAGTGGCCAGAAAGTCCGACAAGGCGTCGAGCTTGGCCCTGTCCGGCCGGTCGTGGACCCGGTACATGCAGGGCAGCCGAAGCTTTTCGAGCTGCTCGGCGGCGGCCACGTTGGCTGCGATCATGAATTCCTCGATCAGCCGGTGGCTGTCGTACCGGGCCCGCGGCGAGATCCTGGCGACCCGCCCGGTCTCGTCGATCTGGACCTGGCGCTCCGGCATTTCGATCTCCAGCGTGCCGCGCTTGGCGCGGGCCGCCGCCAACGCCTGGAAGGCACCGTAAAGCGGCCGGATCACCGGCTCCAGGAGGCCCTCGCAAACGTCGTCCGGCGCGCCGTCCAAGGCGGCCTGCACCTGGTTGTAGGTCAACCGCGCGGCCGAGCGCATCAGCGCGCGTTCGAACCGGTAGCGTTGCAAGACCCCCTGTTGATCGATCCACAGGTGGCAGGCCACGCAGGCACGGGCCTCATGCGGGCGCAGCGAGCAGAGATCGTTGGACAGCGCCTCCGGCAGCATCGGGATGACGCGGTCGGGGAAATAGACCGAAGTGCCGCGCCGTTCTGCGGCACGGTCGATGGCGTCTCCGGGCCGCACGTACCAACTGACGTCCGCGATCGCGACGACAAGGTGCCAGGCGTCCGAGCTGCCGGGCTCGCGCACCGGTTCCGCCCACACCGCGTCGTCGAAATCGCGCGCGTCCTCGCCATCGATGGTGACCAGCGGCAGGCCGGTCAGGTCGACCCGGCCGTCGGCGGCGACCGGTCGGGCTTCCGCGGCCTGGGCAAGCGCGTCGGGCGGAAACTCGACCGGGATGCCATGCGTGTGCACCGCGATCAGGCTGATCGCGCGCGGGTCGTTCATGCTGGCGTAGCGCTCCAGGACCCGGGCGCCGGGGTGCCCACGCCGGGTCCCGGACAGCACTTCAGCCAGGACCAGGTCGCCCGAGGTCGCATCGCCGGCATCCCGGGCCAGCACTTCGAACTCTCGCTTCACCTTGCGGTCGGTCGGCGTGATGCGTCCGACCGCTTCCGGCCCTGAGCCCAGCCGGGTATAGACGCCCAGCAAGCGGCGCGCGACCGATGGCAAGTGGCGGATGATGCTCGCTTCGTAGCTGGTCTGGTCGAGACGGCGCAGCCGGGCCAGCACCCGCTCGCCGGAACCCAGCGCGGACAGCCGCCCGGCGCCGCGCCGGTCCGGGACCAGGTAGACAGTGGGCGGCTCACCGTCTTGGCCGGGCGCACGCCCCCAATTGGCGGGCCGCGCGATCAGTTCGCCATCGATATCCGGTCCGATGACCTCAAGCACGGTCACCTCGGGCAGGGAACCGGGCGGCGCCAGCCTGCGCTTGCGGCCACGGTCCAGCAGGCCCTCGGACTCCAGCTCGCGCAGCAGCTTCTTGAGAACGACCCGGTCCGGTCCCTTGAGCTTGAAGTGGCGCGCAATTTCCCGCTTGCCGACCGGCACCGCGCTACCGGCGACAAAGGCGAGGATGTCTTCGCGGCTCGGCAGGTCCGGTCGGGGTGGCGGTTTGGCCAAAACCTAGTCCGCGACCTCGGCTTCGCCCGAAGAGGAAGCGCCGGACGGGCTCGCCTTCTTGCGCCCCTTGCCGGTGGTCTTTGCCGCGGCCTTAGGTTTTGCGCGGGAGGTCTTGGCCGTGGCTTTCTTGCCGCCCGACTTCCCGCTGGCCCGAGCCACCTTGGCCTCCAGCAGAGCGACCGCCTCGTCCAGTGTGGCCTGTTCGGGGGTCGTGCTCTTGGGCAAGGTCGCGCGCACCTTGTTGTGCTGTACATAGGGGCCGAAACGCCCGGAGTGCAGAGTGACCGGTTTCCCGTCGGCCGGATGGTCGCCGAGCGAGCGCGGCTTGACGGTCGGGCGCCGGGTCTTGGCGGCTTCGGCGATCAGGTCGACGGCCCGGTTCAGCCCGATGGTGAGCACCTCGGGCTGGTCCTTGATCGTGGTGTAGGCCCCGGAGTGCAGCAGATAGGGCCCGTAACGGCCGACCCCGGCGGTAATCGTCTCACCCGTCTCCGGATGGGTGCCGACGACACGGGGAAGCGCCAGGAGTTGCAGGCCGAGCCCAAGGTCCACGTCGGCCGGCTGCAGACCGCGCAACAGCGAGGTGCGTTTCGGCTTCTCCTTGTTCTTGTCGGCCTTCTTCCTTTTCTTCTTGTCCTTTTCCTCGGCGGCCGGTTCGGTGCCTTCGGCCGGTCCAAGCTGCACATAATGACCGTAGGGACCTTTGCGCAGGGTCACCGGCAGCCCAGTCACCGGGTCTTGGCCCAGCAGCACGGTGCCGTTGATCGCGCCGCCCTGGCCGTTGGCCTCGTCGTCCTCGCGCACCACTTCCAACGCGCGGGTGAAGCGGCAGTCCGGGTAGTTGCTGCAGCCGATGAAGCCGCCGGTACGACCGAGCTTCAGGCCGAGCCGGCCACCCTCACACGCCGGACAGCGCCGCGGGTCGGCGCCGTCGCTGCGCGCCGGGAAGAAGTGCGGGCCGAGCTCCGCATCGAGCGCCTCGACCACGTCTGTGATGCGCAGCCCGCTGGTCTCCTCGACCGCCTTGCTGAACGCTCGCCAGAAGTCTGCCAGCACGTCCTTCCAATCAGCCCGGCCGCCCGAGATATCGTCAAGCTGGGTCTCCAGATCGGCGGTGAAGTCATACTCGACATATCGGTGAAAGAAGTTGGCCAGGAACGCGGTGACGATGCGGCCACGGTCTTCCGGCAAGAAGCGCTTCCTGTCCAGCCGCACATAATCGCGGTCCTGCAGCACCTGAATGATGCTGGCATAGGTCGAGGGGCGACCGATGCCGAGTTCCTCGAGCTTCTTGACCAGGCTGGCTTCGGTGTAGCGCGGCGGCGGCTGCGTAAAGTGCTGCTCCGGCGTGACCTCGCGGACCTCCGTCGGGTCACCGGCCGCCATCGGCGGGAGGCGGCGCTCTTCGTCATCCCCATCGGCCGGGTCGTCGCGATCCTCGGTATAGACCTTCAGGAACCCGTCAAACGCGACCGTGGTGCCGACGGCTCGCAATTGCGCCCGGCCGTTCTGTTCGGAGAAATCCGCGGTCACCTGATCGAGCACGGCCTCGGCCATCTGGCAGGCGATGGTGCGCTTCCAGATCAGCTCGTAGAGGCGCCTCTGCTCGGGTTCCAGGAAGCGGGCCACGTCCGAGGGGCGGCGCGACAGATCGGTCGGTCGGATCGCTTCGTGCGCTTCTTGTGCGTTCTTGGCCTTGGTTTTGTAGACGCGCGGCGAGGAGGGGACGTAGGAGTCGCCGAAGTCGCGCGCGATCTGTGCCCGCGTCGCGTGGATTGCCTCACCCGACAGGTTGGTGGCGTCGGTCCGCATATAGGTGATCAGCCCGACCGTTTCGCCCCCGATCGCGACCCCTTCGTACAGACGCTGTGCGGTCCGCATGGTGGCCGTCGCGCTGAAGCCGAGCTTGCGTGACGCCTCCTGTTGCAGCGTCGAAGTGGTGAACGGCGGAGCCGGGCGTCGCTTGATTGATTTCTTCTCAACCGAAACAACTTTGAAGCTCCCCTCACGCACCGCCACCGCCGCGCGCTCGGCGGCTTCGGCGTTGCCCAGCGACAGCTTGTCGAGTTTCTGGCCGTCGAGATGTGTGAGGCGGCCGGCAAACGGCGCGCTGTCGCCGACCCGCAGAACCGCGTCGACCGACCAGTATTCGGTCGGCCGGAACACCTCGATTTCGGCTTCGCGCTCGCAGATCAAGCGCAAGGCCACCGATTGCACGCGGCCGGCGGACCGGCTGCCGGGCAGCTTCCGCCATAGAACGGGCGAGAGCGTGAAGCCGACCAGATAGTCGAGCGCGCGCCGCGCCAGATAGGCTTCGATCAGTTCTTGGTTGAGCTCGCGCGGGTGGGCCATCGCGTCGAGCACCGCGGCGCGGGTGATCTCGTTGAAAACCACGCGCTTGACGTCGACTCCCTTGAGGGCCCTGCGCTTGTCCAGCACCTCGCGCACGTGCCAGCTGATCGCTTCGCCTTCGCGGTCCGGGTCGGTGGCGAGGTAAAGGCGTTCGGCGCCCTTTACCGCCCGGACGATTTCGCTCAGGCGCTTCTCGGACCGGGCATCGGTCTCCCAGACCATGGAGAAGTCCTGGTCCGGCGACACCGATCCATCCTTGGCGGGCAGGTCGCGCACATGCCCGTAGCTGGCCAGCACCGTGTAGTCGGAGCCGAGATACTTATTGATCGTCTTTGCCTTCGCTGGGGATTCGACGACAACGACATTCATGGACAAAGTGCACTCCCACCCGGAGAAAACTCTACGGCGAGCCCAGCCCGCATGCAGGATCAGTGCCGGATTGCGATCCGGCCGTCCGCGAAGCGGTCCACTCGACCCGCCAGCTCCAATTCAAGCAGCGCGGCTTGGACGCCGGCGGGGGTGAGGCCAGTGTGCCGGACCAGGTGGTCCACTGATACCGGGGCGGCGCTCAGCGCATCATAGACGCACTCCCGCTCGGTTCGGCTCAGCTCACCATCGGTGACCGGCTCGGACGCGGCCCCATCCCCAGCGTCCGTGACTTCGGCCTGCCAAATGGCCGTGCCGGAAAGGCTTGTCAAGTTTTGCAGGATGTCATCGGCATCCTCGACAAGGATTGCGCCGTCCTTCAGCAGGCCATTGGTGCCGGCCGCGCGCGGATCAAGCGGGAAACCGGGTACGGCATAGACATCACGGCCCTGATCGGCGGCGAATCGGGCGGTAATCAGCGAACCCGAGCGGGCCGCAGCCTCGACCACGCACGTGCCAAGCGCCATCCCGGAGATGATCCGGTTGCGCCGCGGGAAGTGGCGCGCCTGCGGCACGGTGCCGGCCGGCATCTCCGACAGGACCGCGCCGGTCTCGATGATGTCGCGGTGGAGTTCCTGGTGCTCGGGCGGATAGACCACATCGAAACCGCCTGCCACCACGGCCACCGTACCGCCCTGCAGGGCGCCGCGATGGGCGTGGCCATCAATCCCGCGGGCCAGGCCCGAGACCACAAGCACGCCGGCGTCCGCCAAGTCGGCGGCCAAGCGGCTGGCGAATCGGGCTCCGTTGGCCGATGCATTGCGTGCGCCGACGATTGCCACGGCCCGGCGCTGCAGAATGGCCGGATCGCCGGCCACCGTGAGCAGCGGCGGCGGGTCGTTGATCCGCGCCAGCAGAGGCGGGTAGTCGGCCTCAACGCTGGCGATCAGATGGGCGCCAACCCGGCCGATGGCGTCCAGCTCCTCTTCGACGGCGCTTTCGGCCGGCACTTTCAGAGGCCGGGATCGGCCGCCGCGCTGGGCCAAGGCGGGCAGGGCGTCGAGCGCGGCCTCAGCTGTGCCGTAGCGGGCCACGAGCTGGTGGAAGGTGGCCGGGCCGACGTTCTCCGCGCGGGCAAGGCGTAGCCAAGCCGTCTTCTCGGCCGTGCTCAAGGTTGCGAGAGTCTCGGCAAGCATGCTCGATCCATGGGCCGAGCGGGTTTCGCGAGTCAACCCCAGCGCGTAGTTGACCAGCGAATTTCATCGCAGCTGGATCTTGGACTCCTTGCCCCGGAGCAAACGCACGATGTTGTCCTTGTGCCTGAAATAGCTGAGCAAAGCGATGAACACGGCGAGCTGGGCCAAACGCGGATCCTCATAGATCAGCCAGGCATAGATCGGTGACAGGGCCAGCGCGACCAGGGCGGACAGGCTGGAGTATCGGCTTATGGCCGCAACCACGAGCCACGTGGCGCAGGCAGACACTCCGGCCAGCGGTGCAATGCCCAGCAGGATGCCAAGCGCGGTCGCCACGCCCTTGCCGCCCTTGAACAGCAGCCAGACCGGAAAGCAATGGCCCAGCATTGCGCCCGCACCGGCAAAGACGGCCACATCCGGCCCCCAATTGGCGCCCAACAGCACGGCAAGAGTGCCCTTGCCGCCGTCTAGCAGCAGCGTGGCGGCGGCCAGACCCTTGCGTCCGGTGCGCAGCACGTTGGTGGCGCCGATATTGCCGGAGCCGATGCGGCGGATGTCACCCAATCCGGCCAGCCGGGTGATCAGCAGGCCGAAGGCGATCGAACCGAGCACGTAACCCCCGGCGAAAGCGATCGTCAGGTAAGGCGCGGCGGCTTGCCACGCCGGTGCGGTCATGCCGCCCATGGCTAAGACTCTGCTTCGAAGACAGTACGCCCGTCGACCACGGTGCGCAGCACCTTACCTTGCACCGGCCGCCCGTCGAACGGCGTGTTCTTCGATTTGGAGCGCATCAGGTCGGCATCGATCCGCCACGGTTTGTCCGGGTCGAACAGGATCAAGTCGGCCGCGCCGTTCTTGACCAAACGTCCGGCCTCAAGACCGAGGCGCTCGGCCGGCTTGCGGGTCAGACACGCCAGCACGTCCAGCAGCGGGACCTGTGCGCCGTGATGCAGGCCGAGCGAGAGCGGCAGCAGGGTCTCCAGGCCGATGGCGCCGAACGCCGCCTGCTCGAACGGCAGGCGCTTGGAGTCCTGGTCCTGCGGCGCGTGGTCCGAGGCGATAGCGTCGATGGTGCCGTCGCGCAGCCCTTCGACCACCGCCTGCCGGTCCATCTCACCGCGCAGTGGCGGCGAGGTCTTGGCGAAAGTCCGGTAGTCGCCGACCGCCAGTTCATTGAGCGAGAAATAATGCGGCGCGGTATCGCAGGTCACGTCCAGGTGCCGCGCCTTGGCCTGGCGGACCGCCTCGATCGCTTCGGCCGTGCTGAGATGGGCGGCGTGATAGCGCCCTCCGGTCAGCTCAACCAGACGTATGTCACGCTCCACCATCATCACTTCCGCTTCGACCGGGATCCCTGGCAGACCGAGCCGGGTGGCGATCTCGCCTTCATTCATGGCGCCGTCTTCGGCCAGCCGGGGTTCCTCGGGATGCTGCACGATCAGCAGGCCGAACGTCCGCGCATAGGACAGCGCCCGGCGCATGACCAGCGCATCATCGACCGCGCGCCGGCCATCGGTGAAGGCGAGCGCGCCGCTGCTCGCCAGCAGCCCCATCTCGGTCAGCTCGTTGCCGCCGAGCCCGCGGGTGACCGCGGCGTAGGCGAAGATCTTGACCAGCTTGATGTCGCGCGCGCGCCTAGCGACGAATTCCAGGACCGCGGCGTCGTCGATCGGCGGGTCGGTGTTGGGCAGACACACCATGGAGGTCACCCCGCCGGCCGCCGCGGCGGCGCTGGCGGTGGCGATGTTCTCCTTGTGCTCGGCGCCGGGCTCGCGCAGATGCACGCGCATATCGACCAGACCGGGCGCCAGGCACGCGCCCCGGCAGTCGATCAGGCGCGCGCCCTCGGGCGGGGCGGTCCGGTTGAACAGATCGGCGCCGAAGTCGGCGATCTCCTCACCGATGGTCAACACGCCGCCCGGCGCATCCAGTCCGCTCGCCGGATCGAGCAGGCGCGCGTTGACGTAGGCGACGGTACCGGGATCGGGGGTGCTCACGCCGCGTCTTCCCGATTGCTCTGCAGCGGGCGGGTGAGCAGATCGAGCACGGCCATGCGGATCGCCACGCCCATCTCGACCTGCTCGCGGATCACGCTGCGGTCGATGTCATCGGCGAGTTCGCTGTCGATCTCGACGCCGCGGTTCATCGGGCCCGGGTGCATAACCAGTGCGTCCGGCTTGGCTTTGGCCAGCTTGTCCCGGTCGAGGCCGAAGAAATGGAAGTACTCGCGAATCGACGGCACGTAGCTGCCCTGCATCCGTTCCGTCTGCAGCCGCAGCATCATCACGATGTCGCAGTCGGCCAGCCCGTCCTCCATGCTGTGGAAGACTTCCACGCCCATATGATCGATTGCGGCTGGCAGCAGGGTGGGCGGCGCGATCAGTCGGACCCGCGCGCCCATGATCTGCAGCAGATGGATGTTCGAGCGCGCCACCCGGCTGTGCATGATGTCGCCGCAGATCGCCACTTCCAAGCCGCTGATCCGGCCAAGCCGGCGGCGGATGGTCAAGGCGTCAAGCAGCGCTTGGGTGGGGTGCTCGTGTTGCCCGTCGCCCGCGTTGATGACCGCGCAGTTGACCTTTTCGCTGAGCAATTGGACAGCGCCGGAGTGCGGGTGCCGGACCACCAGGGCGTCCGGGTGCATGGCGTTCAGCGTCATCGCGGTGTCGATCAGCGTCTCGCCTTTCTTGATGGCGCTGGCTGAGACCGACATGTTGATCACGTCCGCCCCCAAGCGCTTTCCGGCCAGTTCGAACGACGTGCGGGTCCGGGTCGAGGTCTCGAAGAACAGGTTGATCAGGGTGCGGCCGCGCAGCGCCGATTCCTTTTTGTCGGCCCGGCGGTTCTGCGCCACATAGCTTTCCGACAAATCCAGGATCAGCCCGATCTCTTCGGGGGATAGCCCCTCGATACCGAGCAGATTGCGGTGCGGGAAGTGCAGGTCGGAGGGCTGTGCGCCGGTCATTAAAGCGCCACTATAGGCAGGCGCCCCGGGGCCAGCAAGGCGGCTGGACGCCGGACCGCGCGGGGGGATATACCGCCGGGCATGAGCATGGCGGCACACTCCAACTCCAGCCGGACCGAGACCGGGCCGGACCGGGACCTGGCGGCGGATCCTTGGGACCGCGTGGCCGTCGTGGTGGTGATCCACCACAGCCGGGCGGTGATCGGATCCTGCCTCGACGCGGTCCAGCGCTGCCGGCAGATCATTGTCGTCGACAACGCCAGCGACGACGACGGCGTTTCCATTGTCCGGCGGGTCGCGCCGCAGGCAGAGATCATCGAGAACCGCATTGGAGTGGGGTACGGTAACGGCGCCAACCAGGGCCTGAGCCGCGTCGATCGCGAGTTCGTGCTGTTGGTGAACCCCGATGCGGTGGTGTTGCCCGGCGCCGTCGAGACGCTGGTGGCGATGGCGGACCGCTATCCCGAGGCGGGCCTGTTGGCGCCCCTGGTGATGAACCCGGACGGCTCCATCGAGCCGAGCTACGATGTGCGCCTGTTCGACCGCGGCCGCTATGGCGACCGGAAGCGCGACACGATGCCGGTGCCGGATGGCGATTTATGCGCCGAGTTCGTGTCCGGCGCGGTGGTCATGGTGCGCATGCAGGCGCTGCGCCGGATCGGCGGATTCGATCCCAGGTTCTTTCTCTACTTTGACGATGACGATATGTGCATGGCGCTGCGCGCGGCCGGCTATTCCGTGCTGCTCACCCCGCTGGCCCGGGTGACCCATGTCGGTGGCGGCTCGGTCCGTCCCAGCCTGCATTACCGCTGGGAGAAGTTCTGGCACCTGGCCTGGAGCCGCCTGCACTTCGAGGCCAAGTATCGCGGTTCGGCGGCGGCCCGGCAGCTCGCGCTTGCCAAGACCCTGCGCCATGGCGCCAAGGCGCTCGGCTACTGCTTTGCCAATTGGCAGAAGGCATGGCGGGATGCGGCGAGCTGCGCCGGCAGCGTCGCCTATCTGTTGGGCCTGCCGGCGAACCGGCCGGAGCAGCGCCATCCCGGCCCGCGCGCCTGAGCCGCGGTCGGTGCGCCCGTGATCTTCGAGCCCCAGCGGATCGCGGACGTGGTGCTGGTCCGCCTAGACCGGCATGGCGACGACCGCGGTTGGTTCGCGCGCAGCTACTGCACCGAGGAGTTCCGAGACGCCGGAATCGAATTCGAAGTCGTGCAGGCGAACATCTCGCGCAACGCCGAGTCTGGCACGCTGCGCGGACTGCACTTTCAGGCAGCGCCGTTCGAGGAGCCGAAGCTGGTGCGCGCGACCCGGGGGCGCCTGTTCGACGTAGCCGTCGATTTGCGCGCCGACAGTGCCACTCAGTGCCAGTGGGTCGGCCTTGAACTGGACGCGGAT
>JAAUXY010057934.1_pt1 | contig 17248 bp, 12 predicted proteins | sample 7278121 | NCBI WGS metagenome assembly JAAUXY01 (sample SAMN14350117, study PRJNA611818) | marine sediment metagenome | isolation source: surface marine sediment (1.8m) | place: French Polynesia: Moorea | collected 2018-08 | reverse complement strand
GATCGTCTCGCACCGGCTGATGCTGCGCGCCGGAATGATCCGCCAGGCGTCGGCTGGAATTTATTCCTGGCTGCCGCTCGGGTTTCGGGTGCTCAAGCGGATCGAACAGATTGTGCGCGAGGAGCAGGATCGGGCAGGGGCCCACGAAGTCCTGATGCCGACCATCCAGGCGGCCGATCTGTGGATCCAATCCGGCCGCTATGACGATTACGGCCCCGAGATGCTGCGCATCCAGGATCGCCATGATCGGGCGATGCTGTACGGGCCGACCAATGAAGAGCTGATCACCGAGATCTTCGCCGCGTCCTGCCGCAGCTACCGCGACCTTCCGAAGATGCTCTACCACATCCAGTGGAAGTTCCGGGACGAGGTCCGGCCCCGCTTCGGCGTCATGCGCGGACGCGAGTTCCTGATGAAGGACAACTACTCGTTCGATCTGGATTATGATGGAGCGGTCAAGTCTTACCAGAAGATGTTCGTCTCCTATCTGCGCACGTTCGCGCGCATGGGGTTGAAGGCGATTCCCATGGAAGCCGAGAGCGGACCGATCGGCGGAAAGCTAAGCCACGAGTTCATTATCCTGGCCGATACCGGCGAAAGCGACGTGTTCTGCCACCAGGACTACATCGACTTCGACGTGCTGGCGCAGGACGTCGATTACGACAGCGATCTGGGTCCGATCGTTGAGTTCTGGACCCAGAATTACGCGCGCACCGATGAGAAGCATGACGCGGCGACCTTTGCCGCCGAAGTGCCGGAAGACAAGCGCGTGCATCGGCGCGGGATCGAGGTCGGACACATCTTCTACTTCGGCACCAAATACTCCGATCCGCTTGGCGCCATGGTGGCCACTCATGACGGAGCCGAAGTGGCCGTGCACATGGGGTCCTATGGCATCGGCGTGTCGCGGCTGGCGGGCGCGATCATCGAGGCCAGCCATGATGAGGCCGGAATCGTCTGGCCAGATGCGGTGGCGCCGTTCGATGTGGGCCTGGTCAACATCAAGGTGGACGATGCAGCCTGCACGGAAGCCTGCGATGGCCTGATCGAGACGTTGCACGCGAATGGGAAGGACGTGCTGTACGACGACCGTGAGGATCGACCGGGCGCGAAGTTCGCCGACATGGATCTGATCGGATTGCCCTGGCAACTGGTCGTCGGACCGCGCGGCCTGAAATCGGGAACGGTCGAGCTCAAGCGGCGCGCGACCGGCGAGCGGGACGAGCTGTCGGTCGAATCAGCGCTGAGCCGGCTCGCCGGGTAGCGGCCGAATGTTCGGACCCTTCGAGCGCATGGTGGCCATGCGCTATCTGCGAGCCCGAAGGCGGGAAGGCTTTATCTCGGTCATTGCCTGGTTCTCGCTGATCGGGATCGCGCTGGGTGTGGCCACGCTGATCATTGTGATGTCGGTGATGAACGGGTTCCGCGCCGAGCTGTTCAGCCGCATCCTGGGCCTCAATGGCCATCTGATCGTCAGCCGACCGGGACAGCCGTTCATCGATCACGCGCTGATCTCGCAACGGATCGAAGGGCTGGCCGGCGTGGTTGCGGCCGCACCGATGATCGAGGGACAGGCGCTGATGACGTTTCAACGCCGGCCGCACGGCGTGGTGGTCCGCGGACTTGCCGGCGATGACCTCAGACGCCGGCCGATCCTGTCCACCGGAATCGTGGCGGGGAGCCTGCAGGACTTCGGATCGAACGTCACCGACATCCTGGTCGGCCACCGGTTGGCCACCAAGCTGGGCCTGAAGCTCGGCGAGGTGGTCACGATGATCTCGCCGCAGCCGGCCGAGACCGTGCTCGGCGTCGTTCCACGTCTGAAACGATTCAAGGTGGCCGCCGTCTTCGACGTCGGCATGCACGAGTACGACAGCAACTTCGTATTCATACCGTTACGGACGGCGCAGGCGTTCTTTCAGGTCGGCGAAGCGGTCGGCAGCGTGGATGTGATCCTTGAGGATTCCAACCAAATCGACACGTTCAAGGACGGGCTGCGCAACGTGCTCGAGGACGGCTACCTGGTTCGCGATTGGCGCTCGATCAACGCGAGCTTCGTCAATGCGCTCAAGGTGGAGCGCAACGTGATGTTCCTGATCCTGACCCTGATCATCCTGGTTGCCGCGTTCAACATCATCTCCAGCCTGATCATGATGGTGAAGGACAAGGGCCGCGACATCGCGATCATGCGCACGATGGGCGCCAGCCGCGGCGCGGTGATGCGGATCTTCGTCTTGTCCGGCACCAGCATCGGCGTGATCGGCACGGTCGCCGGCGTCGGGCTGGGGTTGCTGCTGGCCACCAACATTCAGAACGTGCGCGAAGCGCTTGAGGCGGCGGCCGCCTGGGCCGACATGCCGATCGATCTGTTCTCGGCCGAGATCTACTTCCTCAGCCAGCTGCCCTCGCAGGTGTTCCCAAGCGATGTGATCTCGGTGGCGATCATGTCGCTGGCGCTGTCGTTTCTGGCCACGCTCTATCCGTCGTGGCGGGCCGCCCGCATCGATCCGGTCGAAGCGCTGCGATATGAATGAGTTGAACGAGGTTGCGCTTGCCGCTGAGGGCATCGAGCGCACCTTCCATCAGGGCGACACGACTCTCTCGATCCTGCGCGGCGCGAGCTTCACCTTGAACCGCGGCGAGATCGTCGCGCTGGTCGCACCGTCCGGCGCCGGCAAGTCGACCCTGCTGCAGATCGCCGGCCTGCTGGAGCGTCCCGATGCGGGCGAGATCGCGGTTGCCGGTGAACGCTGCGGCGCCCTGGGCGACGATGCGCGCACGCAGATCCGGCGCCGGCGGATCGGCTTCGTCTACCAGTTCCACCATCTGCTGCCGGAGTTCTCCGCCCTGGAGAACGTGCTGCTGCCGCAGATGATCGCCGGCCAGGCGGGCGGGGACGCGCGGGCGCGGTCGGCCAAGCTGTTGGAGCTGGTCGGGCTAGGGGAGCGGCTGGAGCATCGGCCGGGCCAGCTCTCCGGCGGTGAGCAGCAGCGGGTGGCGATCGCACGCGCGCTGGCAAACCGGCCGCTGGTTCTGCTCGCCGACGAGCCGACCGGGAACCTGGACCCGGAGACCGCGGACCGGGTGTTCGGGTTGATGGTGGATGTGGTCCGCCGTGGCGGACTGGCCGCACTGGTCGCCACGCACAATCCGGATCTCGCCCACCGTATGGACCGCGTGCTGACCATCGAGGCTGGCCGGGTCGCGCAACTGGCCTGATCCGCCCCGGTAATTCACAGCACGAGAAGGCTGACAGCCGCCGATTCGGTCTGCCAACCTGTGCGCGAGCTGCCGGGAACTGCCAATGCCACACGCCGACTTCGTTCACTTGCGGGTCCATTCCGCCTATTCGCTGGCCGAAGGCGCCTTGCGCGTGAAGGACCTGGTCGCGCTGTGCGCGGACCATGACATGCCGGCGGTGGCGGTTACCGACAGCGGCAACCTGTTCGGCGCGCTCGAGTTCAGCCAAGCCGCGATGGCGGCCGGTGTGCAGCCGATCATCGGGTGCACGCTGGGCATCACCCGCGAGGATGCAGACCGGCACAACGGCCTTGCCCGGCCCGCTCCCGACCACATGGTCCTGCTGGCGCAGAACGACGTCGGCTACCGCAACCTGCTCAAGCTCGTCAGCCAGGCGTTCCTGAAGACCGACGCCGGCGAAGCCCCGCAGGTTTCGCTCGACGACCTGATCGCGCACAACGCCGGGCTGATCGCTCTCACCGGCGGGCCGGACGGGCCGGTCGGCCGGTTGGCGGGCGCGGGCCAGGATGCGGCGGCCGAACAGGTTCTGACCCAGCTCAAATCCGTGTTCGGCGACCGGCTCTATGTCGAGCTGATGCGCCACGGACTGGAGTCTGAGGCGCAGATCGAGGACGCGCTGATCGGGCTGGCCTACGCGCACGACATTCCGCTGGTCGCGACCAACCAGGCCATGTTCGCCGACGAGGCGATGCATGAGGCCCATGACGTGCTGCTGTGCATTGCCGAGGGCTCTTACGTGTCCGAGGCGGACCGCCGGCGGGTGACGCGCGAGCATCGCTTCAAGTCGGCCAAGGAGATGCGGGCCTTGTTCGCCGATCTGCCCGAAGCGATCGACAATTCGCTGGTCATCGCCCAGCGCTGCGCGTTCGCGGTCGAGCCGATCAAACCGATCCTGCCCGCCTACAACAAGCTGGACGGGCGCAGCGAGGCCGAGGCCCTGCGCGACCTCTCCAGCACCGGCTTGGAGGACCGGCTTCGCGCCATTATCGGCCAGACCGTGACGGACGGCGCGGAGCGGGAGGTGGCGGCCAAGCCCTATCGGGACCGGCTGGACTACGAGCTCGGCGTGATCGAACAGATGGGCTTTCCCGGCTACTTCCTGATCGTCGCCGACTTCATGCAGTGGGCTCGCGGCAATGCGGTTCCGGTCGGCCCGGGCCGCGGGTCGGGCGCCGGATCGGTGGTCGCCTGGTCGCTCGGCATCACCGACCTCGATCCGCTGCGCTGGGGGCTGCTGTTCGAGCGGTTCCTCAATCCCGAGCGCGTGTCGATGCCGGACTTCGACATCGACTTCTGCCAGGACCAGCGCGAGGCGGTGATCCGCTACGTGCAGAGCGAATACGGCTACGACCGGGTCGCCCAGATCATCACCTTTGGAAAGCTGCAAGCCCGCGCGGTGGTGCGCGACGTGGGGCGCGCGCTGCAATTGCCCTACGGCCTGGTCGACCGGATCTGCAAGATGATCCCGAACAACCCGGCCAAGCCGGTCACCTTGCAGCAGGCGATCGACGGCGAGCCTGCGCTGCAGAATCTGCGCGCCGAGGATGAAGCAGTCGACCGGATGATGACCATCGCCCTGAAGCTGGAGGGCCTGTACCGGCACGCCTCCACCCATGCCGCCGGCGTGGTGATCGGCGACCGGCCGCTCGACGAACTGATCCCGCTGTACCGCGATCCGCGCTCCGACATGCCGGTCACCCAGTACAACATGAAGTGGGTCGAGCAGGCGGGCCTGGTGAAGTTCGACTTCCTGGGTCTGAAGACTCTGACGGTCCTGGAGCGCACGCTGGAGCTGATCGGGCAACGCGCCGACCCGCCAAGCATCGACCTTTCGAACCTGCCGCTCGACGACCCGGTCACCTTCGAGATGCTCGGGCGAGCGGAGACGACCGGCGTGTTCCAGTTGGAAAGCTCGGGCATGCGCGATGTGCTGCGCAAGCTGCGTCCGGACCGGTTCGAGGACATCATCGCGGTGGTGGCGCTCTATCGGCCGGGCCCGATGGACAACATCCCGAGCTACATCAAACGCAAGCACGGCGAGGAGGCGGTCGACTACCTGCACCCCGACCTGGAAGAGATCCTGAAGGAGACCTACGGGATCATGATCTACCAGGAGCAGGTGATGGAGATCGCCCAGAGGCTGTCGGGCTACTCGCTGGGCGGTGCCGACCTGTTGCGCCGCGCGATGGGCAAGAAGATCCAAGCCGAGATGGATGCGCAGCGCGAGCGGTTCCTCACCGGAGCGGCCGAGAACGGCGTTGCGGCGGCCCAGGCGAGCTTGATCTTCGACCAGGTGAACAAGTTCGCCGGCTACGGGTTCAACAAGTCTCACGCGGCGGCCTACGCCATGGTCGCCTACCAGACGGCGTACCTGAAGGCGAACTATCCGGTCGAGTTCATGGCCGCCTCGATGACGCTGGACATGGGCAACACCGACAAGCTGAACGTGTTCCGCAGTGAACTGCAGCGGCTCGGCATCGCCCTGCTGCCGCCCGACGTCAACGCCTCGCACGCCACCTTCACCGTGGAGGCGCTGCCCGACGGCGCGGGCGCCATCCGCTATGCCCTGGCCGCGATCCGCAATGTGGGCGAGGCGGCAATGGACATGCTGGTCGCCGAACGCAAATCGGGAGGCCAATTCAAGGACTTGGGCAGCTTTGCCAACCGGATCGATGCGCGCGCGGTCAACAAGCGGATGCTCGAGAATCTGGTCCGGGCGGGCGCGTTCGATCGGCTCGAACCAAATCGCGCCAAGCTGGAGGCCGGATTGGACGTGGTACTGCGCCATGCGAGCGCGGCCCATGACGAGCGGGAAAGCGGCCAGGCCGGTCTGTTCGGCGACGGGATGCCGCTTGCCGACGATGGATTGAGGCTGCCCGAACGTCCGGCGCATGACGAGCTGGAGCAGCTTGGCTTGGAGAAGGAGGCGCTGGGCTTCTACCTGTCGGCCCATCCGCTCGACCGCTACCAGGCGATGGAAAAGCGGCTCAGGGTGACCCGCTACGGGGACCTGGCCCTGTCGCTGCCCCGGGGCGGCAGCGGCGCCTACCGGCTGTTCGGCATTCCCATGAAGCACAAGATACGGACCTCAGCCCGCGGAAATCGCTATGCTTTTGCCGAGTTCTCCGATGCCAGCGCCAGCTTCGAAGGCACATTGTTCTCCGAGGTTCTGGCCCAGTCGCGCGACCTGCTGGACGCCAAGCGCCCGGTCTTGCTCAAGGTGACGGCCGAGGACCGGGAAGGGGAGATCAAGCTGCTGGTCCAGGAGGTGGAGGATCTGGATGAGGCGGTGAGCCAGACCGCGGCCGGATTGCAGATCTTCCTGAAAGACGCGGTGCCGATCGATGGAATCCAGGCCATTCTGGCGAAACAGAAGCCGGGGCGCAGCGAGATCAGCCTGAAGTTGGACGTGGACGAACAGGAGGTCGAGATCCGTCTGCCCAAACGGCTGGCGCTCAATCCGGCGACCCGTGCGGCGATCAAGGCAGTGCCCGGGGTGGTGGCGGTTCAGGACCTGTAATCGAATTGTCCTGCCACTGGGGTTGAATTCCCGCTCATAGCTGCGTAAAACCCGCCCGATTTCGCACGCGGGCCGGCCTGCCCTGAGCAAAAAGAAGGGGCCGGCGCTCCGGTGTTCCGGATATCCGGGACCAAGGCCCGCGCCAGGACAACCGGAGGAGCAGAACAGATGACGCTGCCCAGCTTTACCATGCGCCAGCTTCTGGAAGCTGGCGTCCATTTCGGACATCACACCCGGCGCTGGAACCCGAAAATGGCTCCGTTTCTCTTCGGAGAGCGCAATCGGGTGCACATCATCGACTTGCGGCAGACGGTGCCCATGCTGCATCGGGCCCTGCAGGCCGTCCGCGACACGGTCGCCGGCGGCGGCCGCGTGCTGTGCGTCGGGACCAAGCGCCAGGCGGCCGATATCATCGCCGAGAGCGCCAAGCGCTGCGGTCAGTACTACGTGAATCATCGCTGGCTCGGCGGCATGTTGACCAATTGGAAGACGATCAGCGTGTCGATCCGGCGGCTGCGCGAACTCGAGGAGCAGCTGGAAGGCGAAAACCTTGGTTTCACCAAGAAAGAGCTTCTGCAACTTACGCGCGAGCGCGATAAGCTGGAGCGGGCGCTCGGTGGGATCAAGGATATGGGCGGACAGCCCGATATCCTGTTCGTGGTCGACACCAATAAGGAATCGATTGCGATCGCCGAAGCGACCAAACTTGGCATTCCGGTGGTTGCCGTGGTCGACAGCAATTCCGATCCGGACGGCGTGACCCACCCGATCCCGGGCAATGACGACGCGATGCGGGCGATCCAGATGTACTGCGACCTGGTCTCCGGTGCGGTGCTCGACGGCCTGCAGGCCGAACTGCAAGCGCAAGGCGTGGACGTCGGGGAATCGCCCGACGCGCCGGCCGAGGATTTGCCGGAGGGCGAAGCGCCTGAGGAGGCCGCGAAGCCGGCCGAGGCCAAGCCCGCGAAGAAGAGCCGCGGCGCCAAGAAACCGAAAGCGACCAAGGCTGATGGTGAGGCGGCTGAAGCGCCGGCAGGCGAGGCTGAAGCGGAAGCCCAGGCGGCTCAGGCGCCCGCAGCCGAGGGCGAAGCGGAAGCCGAGGCGGCTGAGTCACCCGCAGCTGAGGCCGAGGCCAAACAGAACGGCGAGGCCTCGGCCGAGGCGGCCGCCGCGCTCGCCGCCGAGGCCGAGGCGGCGGCCAGTGAACCCGAGGCTGAGGCTCCGGCCGCAGAAGCAGAGGAAAAAGCTGCTTCCAAGGCCAAGAAGGACTAGCCGTGCCCCCGGCGCCGGGCCGAGCGCCTATAAGAAGACAAAAGGGCGCCGCGTGATCGACGGCGCGTGACAATCGATGAAGAGTGGAACCGATGGCTGAAATCACTGCCGCAATGGTGAAGGCGCTCCGCGAGAAGACCGGAGCAGGCATGATGGACTGCAAGAAGGCGCTGGCGGAAAACGGCGGCGATATGGATGCGGCCGTCGACTGGCTGCGCACCAAAGGACTGTCGGCGGCCGCCAAGAAGGCCGGCCGGGTCGCCGCCGAGGGCTTGGTCGCCGGGCTGACGGACGGCGGGCGGGGCGCGCTGGTCGAGGTTAACTCCGAGACCGACTTCGTGGCCCGCAATGAGCAGTTCCAGGCCTTCGCGCGCGCCCTGGCCGAGCTGCAGCTCAGCTCCGGTGGCGATCTGGATGCGCTGTTTGCGGCGGATTTTCCGCAGACCGGCCGCACGGTGAAGGACGAGCTGACCGAGCTGATCGCCAAGATCGGCGAGAACATGTCGGTGCGCCGGGTGGCCAATCTTTCGATCTCGTCGGGCGCGGTTGCGCGCTACGTGCACAACCAGGTCGGCGACGGGCTGGGCAAGATCGGGGTTCTGGTGGCGCTGGAGAGCAGCGGCGACCAGGGCAAGCTGGACGCACTGGCCCGGCAAATCGCGATGCACGTGGCCGCTGCGCGCCCGCAATTCGCCACCGTCGAGTCGGTCGATCCGGCCGCTTTGGAGCGCGAGCGCCAGGTGCTGAGCGAGCAGGCGCGGGAGTCCGGCAAGCCGGACAACATCATCGAGAAGATGGTCGAAGGCCGCTTGCGCAAGTACTACGAGGAAGTGGTGCTGAGCGAGCAGGTCTTCGTGATCGACAATGAAACCAAGATTTCCAAGGTGTTGAAGGACGCCGAGGCCGATGTCGGCGCGCCGATCGCGCTGGCCGGATTCGTTCGGTTCGAACTCGGCGAGGGCATTGAGAAGGACCAAAGCGGCGACGACTTCGCAGCCGAAGTCGCGGCGCTTGCCGGTTGAGCCGCAAGCGCTTATTCAGGGCCTCGGATAAGCTGGCCGGTCGCAATCTCGCCGTGTGGCGGCCGTGAAATGACCTAGCAAACGCCGTCAGGCCGCCGTGGCGCGACTGCACATGCAGAGGCAAGCTACGATTTACCCAGGTTGGTCAAAGTCATGACAGGCGAAGTGGCCCTTGAAGCGGATCGTTCCGCTGTTTCGAAATACCGCCGCGTGCTGCTGAAGCTGTCGGGCGAGGCCCTGATGGGAGACCGCGAGTTCGGCATGGACAGCGCGGTGGTCGACAGGATTGCCGACGAAGTCTGCCGGGTCCGTCAGTTGGACGTCGAAGTGTGTCTTGTGGTGGGCGGCGGCAACATCTTCCGCGGTGTATCCGGCGCCGCGGTCGGCATGGACCGCTCGATCGCCGACACCATGGGCATGCTGGCCACCGTCATCAATGCCTTGGCACTGCAGAACGCGCTGGAGAACCGGGGCGAGCACACGCGGGTGCTGTCGGCTTTGCCAATGCAGCAGGTCTGCGAGGTTTACATCCGTCGCCGTGCGGTACGGCATATGGAGAAGGGCCGGATCGTGATCTTCGCCGCAGGCACCGGCAATCCCTATTTCACCACCGATACGGCGGCGGCGTTGCGGGCCTCTGAAATGAATTGCGATGCGCTGCTGAAGGGCACCCAGGTGGACGGCGTCTACTCGGCGGATCCGAAGTCCGATCCGAACGCGATCCGGCTCGACCAGCTGACCTATCTTGAGGTGCTGTCGCGCGACCTGAAGGTGATGGACGCCTCAGCCATTAGCCTGGCCCGCGAGAACAACATTCCGATCCTGGTCTTTTCCATCCACAATCCGGGCGCTTTCGCAGATGTGGTGTGCGGGCGCGGCTGCTTTACGGAGATCAGCGACCCACCCCGCGACGAGATACAATAAGGCGAGGGAGGAAACCGTGGCGGATCCGGATATCAATGACCTGATGCGACGTATGGACGGCGCGCTGAATGCACTGAATAGCGAGTTTGCGGGCCTGCGGACGGGGCGCGCCTCGACGGCTCTGCTGGAGCCGCTGATGGTCGACGCCTACGGCGCGCAGATGCCGATGAATCAAGTTGGCACGATCGGAGTTCCAGAGCCGCGGATGTTGACCGTGCAGGTATGGGACCGCGCCAACGTCAAGGCGGTGGAAAAATCGATCCGCGAGTCCGCGCTGGGGCTCAATCCACATACCGAGGGTGAGTTGGTGCGCGTACCGATCCCGGATCTGACCGAGGAACGCCGGCGCGAGTTGACCAAGGTAGCGCGCAACTACGCGGAGCAGGCGCGCGTGGCGATCCGCAATGTTCGCCGCGACGGCATGGAGAAGCTCAAGCGCATGGAAAAGGAGGGCGAGCTGAGCAAGGACGAGCACCATCTGTGGCACGACGAGGTCCAGGAGATGACCGACAATCACATCAAGCAAGTGGACGAGATTCTTGCCACCAAAGAATCAGAAATCATGCAGGTGTAATCGGTGAGCGTCGCTCCACGCCTCAAGGAACCCGGACCGCAGGACTGCCCCACCCATGTCGCCATCATCATGGATGGCAACGGGCGGTGGGCGCAGATGCGTGGCCTGACCCGTACGCTCGGGCACCGCATGGGGGTCGAGGCGGTTCGGCGCACGGTGAAGGCCTGCATCGAGCTCAACATCCCCTACCTCACGCTGTACGGGTTTTCGTCAGAGAACTGGAAGCGCCCGGAAGCCGAGGTGCGCGACCTGATGGGACTGCTCCGGCACTATTTGCGCGCCGAGATCGCCGAGCTGCATCGGGCCGGCGTGCGGCTGAGGGTGATCGGCGACCTGCGCAAGGTGGATCGCGATATCGTCAAATTGATCCGCAACGCCGAAGAGGTCACGCGTGAGAATGGCACGCTGACCTTGACGATCGCGTTCAGCTATGGCGGGCGTCAGGAGATCGCCGCGGCGGCGCGGGCGTTGGCGTCCGCCGTGCTGGACGGCGACTTGTCGGTGGACCAGATCGACGAGGGCGTGGTCGAGAGCGTGCTGGAGACTTCCGGCCTGCCGGATCCCGACGTGGTGATCCGAACCAGCGGCGAACAGCGGCTGAGCAACTTTCTGCTATGGCAGTCGGCCTATTCGGAGCTGATCTTCACCGATCGACTGTGGCCCGATTTCGACAAGGACGATCTGGTCGCCGCGATCCGTGAGTTCAATCGAAGGGAACGCCGCTTCGGCGCGTCGGTTGGTGCCGGCTGACGACGGGCACTCTTCGCGGCGTCATGAACTGGCGTGGCGAGTTGTTTCTGGCGTGCTTTTGGCTCCGTTGGCGGTGGCGGCGGTTTACGCCGGAGGTTCATGGCTGGTCGCGCTGCTGCTAGGGGCGGCGATTGCCATGGCGGTCGAATGGGCCAGCATCGCGATGCCGGCCCAGCGGGCGACCGCAATGGCGGTGATCGTCGGGACAGCGGCCGCTGGGCTGGTCCTGACGTTGCTGAATCGCGGCGACATCGCGGTCGCGGCAGCGTTGGTCGGGTCCGTCGTTCTGGCGCTCAGTGTGCTCCTGCGCGGCCGCAAGGGCGCTTGGCTTGGCCTGTTCGGGCCGGCCTACATCGTCTTGCCCTGCATCAGCTTGCTGTGGATACGGGGAATCGACGACCGGGGCATGATTCTCGTCCTGTGGCTGATGGTCGTGGTGTGGGGAACCGATATCGGGGGCTACGTGGCCGGTCGTGCCATCGGCGGTGCGCGCCTGGCCCCCAAAATCAGCCCGAACAAGACCTGGTCGGGCGCGATCGGCGCAACAATCGGCGGGGTGGCGTGCAGCCTCGCCATGACCCCATTTGCCGGTCATAGTGTCTGGCTGATGTTGGGGATGGGGGTGTTCTTCAGCGTGCTTGCCCAGGGCGGAGACCTGTTGGAATCGGCAATCAAGCGCCATTGCCGGGTCAAGGACGCTAGCCACCTCATTCCCGGCCACGGTGGTATGCTCGACCGCGTTGACGGGATCCTGGTGACCGCGCCGGTGCTGGCGCTCAGCTTGTCACTGAATGACCAACTCGAAGGGAGACTGCCGACATGGCTGTAACCGCACGGCGCGAACAGCTCGCCCCACGGCGCATCACCATCCTGGGCTCCACCGGATCGGTCGGCACCCAAACGATCGATCTCGTAGAACGGCATCGGGATGGGTATCAGGTGGTGGCGCTGACCGCGAACGCGCGAGTCGACGATCTGGTCGAACAGGCCAAGCGGCTGGGCCCGGATTTCGTCGCGGTCGCCGACGAGACGCGCTATGGCGACCTCAAGGCTGCCTTATCCGGCTCAGGCATCGCGGTCGGCGCCGGCCGCGCCGCGCTGGTCGAGGCGGCCGAACGCAACGCCGATTTCGTGATGGGCGGGATCGTCGGCGCGGCCGGACTGGCCCCGACCCTGGCTGCGGTGCGTCGAGGAGCGGTGGTCGGCCTGGCCAACAAGGAGTGCCTGGTCTGCGCCGGCGATCTGTTCAATGCGGAAGTGCGCAAGTTCGGCGCCACCCTGTTGCCGGTCGACTCCGAACACAACGCCATTTTCCAGGTTTTCGATTTCGACAATCTCGAGGCAATCGAGAAGATCATTCTTACCGCCTCGGGCGGCCCATTCCGCGCCCGGAGCCTGGATGAGATGCGCGACGTCACCCCGGCCGAAGCGGTCGCTCATCCCAACTGGACAATGGGCGCCAAGATTTCGGTCGATTCGGCGACTATGATGAACAAGGGGCTGGAAGTGATCGAGGCCCACCACCTGTTCGCCATGCCGGAGCCCCGGATCGAGGTCGTCGTGCATCCACAGTCGATCATTCATTCGATGGTCAGCTACATCGACGGATCGGTGCTGGCCCAGCTTGGCTCGCCGGACATGCGCACGCCGATCGCCTACACGATGGCCTGGCCGGAGCGTCTGTCGACGCCGTCGGAGCGACTGGATTTCAGCAAGATCGCCACGCTGACCTTCGAGTCTCCGGACTACGGCCGGTTCCCGTGTCTGCGCCTGGCTCGCGAGGCCTTGAAGACCGGTGGCAATGCACCCACAATATTGAATGCCGCCAATGAGATAGCGGTTCACAGGTTCCTTCAGGACGAGATCGGTTTTCTGGACATAGCCGGTGTCGTGGAAGAGACATTGGCGGAGTTGCCCCAGTCCAAGCTAGACTCCCTGGATGAGGTCGAGCAAAGCGACGCACAAGCTAGGCGCACCGCGACGGCAGCCGCCGACCGGCTGGCCGGCGCGCGCTGAACCGAGGAACGGCGAGGGACGATAAGACTATGGAATTCATCGGGTTTCTCGGGAACTACATCATCCCGTTCCTGCTCGTGCTCACGGTCCTGGTGGCCGTCCACGAATGGGGGCACTACGCGGTGGCGCGCTGGTGCGGCGTCCGGGTCGAGGTGTTCTCGGTCGGGTTCGGCAAGGAACTGTTCGGATTGACCGACCGGGCCGGAACCCGTTGGAAGTTCAGCGCGATTCCGCTCGGCGGCTACGTCAAGATGTTCGGGGAGCCGGATATCGTCGGCGGAGACGCGCCGGATACCTTGACGGCAGAGGAACGAGCGCAGTCGTTCAGCCATAAGTCGCTGGGTCGGCGCGCCGCGATTGTTGCTGCGGGCCCTGCGGCTAATTTTCTTTTTGCAATCATTGTCTTATCCATTTCTTTTATGACTATGGGTCAGCACTTCACGCCGGCCGAAGTGGGCGGAGTGCTGGAAGACACGCCGGCCGAGCAAGCGGGCCTGCAGATCGGCGACCGGATCCTGGAGATCGACGGCAATTCGATCCTCCGATTCGAGGAAATGCAGCAAATTGTGCAGTTGCACCCGGGTCGGCAGCTAAATGTAGTGGTCCGCCGGGACGGGCGGACGTTCGAAGTGGGAATCACACCGACCCGCCGGACGCGCGAGGATATGCGCGGCAATTCGATCGAGTTTGGCCTGATCGGGATTCGCAGCCCGGAAGGCCAGATCGTGCATCACGGACCGATTGACGCGTTGTGGCTCGCCGGCCGAGAGACGATTCGGCTCACCCAGCTGGCGCTGACCACCTTGGGGCAGATCCTGACCCTAGAGCGGCCGGTTCGCGAACTTGCCGGGCCGGTCGGATTGGCGCAGATCTCAGGCGAGGTCGCCAAGACAAATTATCTGAATCTGATCATCCTGGCCGCCTATCTCTCGATCAATCTCGGCCTGGTCAATTTGTTCCCTATTCCAATACTTGATGGTGGTCATCTTTTATTCTACGCGGCGGAAGGGATTCGGGGGAAACCACTTGGACCGCGGGTGCAGGAATACGGCTTTAGGATTGGGCTTGCGTTCCTGCTAACCTTCATGTTGTTTGTAACATGGAATGACTTGGCGCAGCTGCCACTCGTCGAGTTCATCGCGAACCTTATGACGTAGAACCGGACAACGGTTCACACCAGATGCGGGGCACGGAGGCAGGCTTGGCGCAGCGATTGCTGACTTGGGCCATTGTTCTGCTGGCGCTGATGAGCGGTTGGGCGGTGCAACCAGCACCTTCCTGGGCGCAAACCGGCCAGGTATTGACCGGTGTTCGGGTCGAAGGCAATCAGCGGATCGAGGCGGAGACCGTCAAATCCTACCTTCGATTGCGCGAAGGCGAGCCCTACGATCCAGCCAAGGTCAACGACTCCCTCAAGGCGCTATTTGCGACCGGGCTGTTCTCCGACGTGACCCTACGCCGTGAAGGATCGGTTCTGGTGGTCACCGTGACCGAGAACCCGATCGTCAATCTGGTCGCCTTTGAGGGCAATCGAAAGCTCAGCGACGAAACCTTCGAAGCCGAAACGCAATTGAAGGCGCGATCGGTCTACACGCGAACGAAGGTTCAGAACGACGTCAAGCGCATCTTGGAACTGTACCGCCGCAGCGGCCGGTTTGCGGCCACCGTCGAGCCGAAGATCATTCTGATCGATCAGAACCGGGTCAACGTGGCCTTCGAGATCAACGAGGGTCCGGTGACCGGGGTGCGAACCATCACCTTCATCGGCAACACTTCGTACTCGGACGCCGAACTGCGCAGTGAGATCGCGACCAAAGAAACGGCGTTCTGGCGGTTCTTTTCCGCCAACGACAACTATGACCCGGACCGACTGACCTTCGACCGCGAACTGCTGCGCCGATACTATCTGAGCAAGGGCTACGCGGACTTCCGGGTGGTGTCGGCGGTGGCTGAATTGGGCACCGACCGAGAGGATTTCTACATCACCTTCACCTTGGAGGAGGGCGACCGCTATCGGTTCGGAGTGGTCGACCTGACCACTCAGTTCGAAGACCTTGATCTGGATGAGGTGTCGGGCGCGGTGCGCTTTTCCGAAGGCGACCGATACAACGCCGACAAAGTCACCGCGGCGATCGAGCGGCTGACCGAAGACGTGATCAATCTCGGCTTTCCGTTCGTCGAGGTGCAGGCGATCATCGACCGAGACAAGGAGAACCGCGAGATCAACGTGACCTTCGATATCATCGAAGGGCCGCGAATCTTCGTCGAGCGGATCGAGATCATCGGCAATGTGCGCACGCTGGACAAAGTCATTCGGCGTGAATTCCGGCTGGTTGAGGGCGATGCGTTCAGCTCCTCCCGTCTGCGCCGGTCGCTGCAGCGGATCAACAATCTTGGCTTCTTCAAGAAGGTCAACGACAACCAGGTCCCGGGCAGCGACCCGGACAAGACGATCCTGCAGGTGGAGGTCGAGGAGCAATCGACGGGCGAGCTGTCAATCGGCGCCGGCTTTTCGACGACGGAAGGGGCGCTTGGCGATATCGGTCTGCGCGAGCGAAACCTGCTGGGTCGCGGTCTCGATCTCCAGCTCAAAGGGCGCATCTCGGGTTCGGGGACCGAGTTCGACCTCAGCTTCACCGATCCGTATTTCCTCGGTATGCCGCTGGCCTTCGGCGTTGATGCGTTTCGCATTGAACGCGACAACCAGGACGAAAGCTCGTTCGACCTGGATTCGATCGGCGGCGGCGTTCGGATCGGATACGAGATTACCGAGTTCCTGCGGCAAAGTTGGCGCTACACGGCCCGCAGCGACGATATCAGCGATGTGCCGGACGATGCGTCGCAGTTCATCCTTCAGCAGGAAGGTACAAATGTCACGTCGCTGATCAACACAACCCTGACCTATGATCGGCTCGACAACCGCGCTTTGCCGACGGAGGGATTCCTGATCCAGGTCAGCAACGAGTTCGCCGGTATCGGCGGTGACGTCACCTACTTCCGCAACGAAGTCAAAGGGGAGACCTACTTCCCCATTTTTCGGGATTTTGGGCTGGTGTTCGGACTAAAGGGGACCGGCGGAATGATCAGCGGGCTGGGCGATTTCGTGAGAATCAACAATCGCTTCTTCCTGGGCGGACAGAATCTGCGAGGGTTCCAGAACGCTGGTGTCGGACCGCGAGATCGAACGACGGGGGATGCGTTGGGAGGCCGTCAGTTCTTCACCAGTACGGGTGAGTTCAGCTTCCCCTTGTTCGGGGTACCCGAAGAGCTGGGACTGACCGGACGTGTGTTTACCGATGCCGGCACGTTGACCGACTCAGAGGAGCAGGGCGAAAACGTGTCGGATACCGGAAGTATTCGCGCGTCGGTTGGGGCTGGCGTCGGCTGGTTCTCGCCGTTCGGTCCGATCCGCGTCGATGTCGCAAAAGCATTGCTCGATGAAGACTTCGACGAAACGCAGACATTCCATTTCACCTTCGGGACGAGGTTCTAAGATATGACGTTCAAGTCAATCTGCGGCGTGCTGGTCGTAGCAGCAGTTGCCGCGGCGGGATCGCTGATCCTGCCTTCTCAGGCGACCGCGCAGGCTCAGGAGCCGCAGAGCCTGAATATCCTGGTGGTCGATATCGAGCGCATCAAGCGCGAGTCGAGCGCGACCGTCGCGGTGCGCAAGCAGATCGACGCGCAACGCCAGACCTACCTCACCGAGCTTGGTCAAGCCGACACCAAGCTCAACGAAGACCTGGAGAATCTCCGCAAGCAGCGAGACTTGCTGGCGCCCGAGGCCTTCGAACAGCAACGCCAGGCGGTGCAAAAGCAGCGCCGGGATCTGGAGCGGCGTCGGTTGAGCATGGCGCGCGCCCTCGATCAGGCCTATGGGCGGGCCCTGCAAGACGTCAGCCGCGTGCT
>JAAUXY010012620.1_pt1 | contig 17256 bp, 16 predicted proteins | sample 7278121 | NCBI WGS metagenome assembly JAAUXY01 (sample SAMN14350117, study PRJNA611818) | marine sediment metagenome | isolation source: surface marine sediment (1.8m) | place: French Polynesia: Moorea | collected 2018-08 | reverse complement strand
GCCGCTCAGCTTTGCCGCCATGACCATGCCGGCAGCGACGGCCTCGCCGTGCAGCCAGTCGCCGTAGCCCTGGCAGTGCTCAATCGCGTGGCCGAAGGTGTGCCCATAGTTGAGAATAGCGCGCCGCCCCGCCTCGCGTTCGTCTTCGGCGACGACCTCGGCCTTGATCCGGCAGGACACCCGAATCGCGTAAAGCAGGGCGTCCGTGTCGAGCGCCAGCAACGCGTCCATGTTTTCCTCGAGCCAGCCGAAGAAGACGTCGTCGGCGATCGCGCCGTACTTGATGACCTCGGCGATGCCTGCTTTGAGCTCGCGATTGGGCAGTGTGCGCAAGGTATCGACGTCGATGATCACGGCGCGCGGCTGGTGGAACGCTCCGATCAGGTTCTTGCCCTTCTCGTGGTTGACTCCGGTCTTGCCGCCGACCGACGAATCCACCTGCGCGAGCAGCGTCGTCGGCACCTGCACGAATGCAACGCCACGCATGTAGCATGCGGCCGCGAAACCGGCGATGTCGCCGACGACGCCACCGCCCAGGGCGACGATCGCCGTGTCCCGGTTGGCGCCGATCGCGACGAGCTTGTCCACGACAGACTGCATCGTGGCAAGCGTCTTGTACTGCTCGCCGTCGGGCAGCTCGATCGTCTCTACCTGTTTGTCGCCGAGACACGCACGCACCTTGTCCATGTACAGCGGGGCGATCGTTTCGTTGCTGACGATCAGGCAATCGCGACCCGGTACGAACGGCGACATGTCGAATTCGTTCTGCAGCAAGCCTCCGCCCGAGATGATCGGGTAGCTTCTCGCGCCGAGGTCTACGTTGCTGGATTTCATGACCAAAAGGTTACATCAAAAGGAATCGCGGCGGGACGCCGCTCCCACAGGTGAACAGCCGCTCCTACAGCGAGTCTGCGATTTCGTTCGCCACTGCTTTGACCTTGCGGCCATCGGTTTCGACGACGAGATCGGCGATCTCACGATACAACGGGTCCCGGACGGCGAGCAGCTCCTCGAGTTTCTTGAGGCGATCGGTGTTCTGCAGGAGCGGTCGTTCCTGCCCGCGCGACGTCCGCGAGAATTGCTGGTCCACGCTCGTATAGAGATAGACGACGAATCCCCGGGCGCCGAGGTGGCTGCGGTTTTCGTCTCGAATCACGGCGCCGCCGCCGGTTGCCAGAACGACTCCGTCGCGTTGCGTGAGCTCATCGATGACGGCCGCTTCGCGATGCCGAAACCCGTCCTCACCTTCCTTTTCGAAGATGAAGCCGATATCGACACCGGTGCGGGCCTCGATCTGGTCGTCGCTGTCGACGAAGTCGAGGTGCAACATGCGCGCGAGTTGGCGACCTACGGCCGATTTGCCCGCACCCATGGGTCCGACGAGAAAGATGTTGGAGGGCCTGCTCATGCGCCAATTATGACGCCGCAGACAAGAAAGCCAACCGCAAGGTTGGCTTTCGAGCTAGAGAAATTGGGACATTCGTAATTTAGAGGAAAATACGAATGTCCCAGTTTTTTTAGTAGATGCTGGCGCCTTCCTCGAGGATGCGCGGCGTGACGAAGATCAGCAGCTCCGCCTTGTTGTCGATGCGCTGCCTGCTCTTGAACAGGTTGCCCGCAAACGGGATATCGCCGAGGAACGGTACCTTGTTGATCGTCTCGCGACGCTCCGTCTCGTAGATGCCGCCAAGAACAACCGTCTGCCCGTCAGCCACGAGTACCTGCGTTTCGACGGCTCGCGTATCGATACTCGGTACGGTGCCGCCAAGGCCGCCCGTCGAGATGACGTCACCGACGTTGTCCTTGTGGACGCGCAGGTCCATGATGATGTTGTTGTCCGGCGTAATCTGCGGTGTCACCGTCAGGCTCAGCACTGCCTTCTTGAACTGCACCGTCGTCGCACCCGAAGAAGCAGACTGCTGGTACGGGATTTCCACGCCCTGCTCGATGCGAGCCTCGCTCTGGTTCGCCGTGATGACGCGCGGCGTCGAGACGATCTCGCCTCGGCCTTCCGCTTCGAGTGCCGTCAGCTCGAGGTCGACCAGGAAGTCGTCTTCGAGTACTGCCAGCGAGAAGCGTCCGGCGGCATCGGCGATCGGCACGGCCACGTTGTAGCGGTTGTTGAGCGACGGCAGCGTCAGCAGCTCGTTGCTGCCGCTGGCCAGGTTCTCGAGATAGGTGCCGATCATCGTGTCGGTGCCGGTTCCGGTACCCGAACTCACGACGATGTTGCCGGGATCGGACTCGTGCCAGCCCGTCACGCCGAGGCGGATACCGAGATCACGACTGAAGTCGTCGTTGACAACGACGATGCGCGACTCGATCAAAACCTGCTTGATCGGGATATCGAGCGTGCGCACCATGCGGCGAATGTCCTGCAGTCGCTCCGCCGTGTCCTGGACGAGCAGCGTGTTGGTGCGATCGTCGACGGCGATTGAGCCGCGATCGGAGAGCATCGAGTTGCCACCGCCGGCTTGCGCCATGATCAGGTCGGCAAGATCACCGGCCTTCGCATAGTTGACCTGCAGGAACTCGGAGTACAGCGGCTCGAGTTCCTGGATGGCGCGCTGTGCCTCGAGGTCGGCTGTCTCGCGCGCGGCGATTTCTTCGGCCGGCGCCACGATGATGACGTTGCCGTTCTCGCGCATGTCGAGACCCTTGGTCGTCATTACGATATCGAGCGCCTGGTCCCACGGCACGTTCCGCAGGCGCAACGTGACGTTGCCGACGACGGTATCGGACACGACGATGTTGCGACCCGACGTTTCGGCCAGCAGCTGCAGCACGGAACGGGTATCGATGTCCTGGAAGTTCAGCGTCAGGCGCTGGCCTTCGTACTCCTTGGTCTCCGAGAACAGGCTCGAACCATCGGCCGCCTGCTCGGCCACCGGATTGACCTCGATGGAGAATTCGTTGTCCGACTGGTAGGCGAGCTGCTCGTACTTGCCTTCCGCCGTGATGACGATGCGTGTATCCAGGTTCGTGCGCAACGTGTCGACCGTCCTGACCGGTGTCGCGAAGTCCATGACGTCGAGGCGACGCATGAGTTCGGCCGGCAGGCTCGTATCCTTGAAGACTGCAACGACGCGTCCGCCTTCCTGGCGGATATCGACGGGCGTGGACGGATCGGTCAGGTTGACGATGACGCGGCCACCGCCGTCGCGCGTGCGGCGGAAATCGACGTTGGAGATGGAACGGGCGCCGGGAGCGGCGTAGCTCGGAGCCGAAGACGACGTGCTGCTGGCGAACTGGGTGGTTCCAGCGCTGTAACCGTCTCCGTCACCGAGTACGACGGTAACCGTGTTGCCACTGGTCATCGTCTCGTAAGCGACCATCGTTTCGAGATTGAGAACCACGCGCGTCCGGCCGTTGGCCTCGGCCGTCAACACCGTGTCCAGCGGACCCAGGTTGACGTCGCGACGGCGCGAGCTCAGCCCCAGCGCCGTACCCGGGAGGTCCAGTGCAATACGCGCGGGGTTGTCGATCGTGAATGCAAGCGGCTCGGGAGCCGTGTCGGTCATGATGAGCTTCAGCTCGACGCGCTGGCCGGGCAGGCTCTGTACCTGAATGTCTTGCAGCCGGTTACCTTCCTGAGCGCTGGCGCCGGAGGCGGCCAACATCAGCAGTGCGGCTTGCACCATGGCGGTCAGTCCTTGCAGCACGCGTTGCCGACCGACCTTATCTTTATTGAACATCATTCAACTTACTCCCAGTTCCATTCAGGCGTTAGTCTTCCAGACCAACTGCGGCATCTCTCTCTATGTAGCCGCCAATCCCGTCCGAAATAATTTCGACCAATGTGATTTCTGATTCCGATATCGCAGTAATGCGACCGTCGTTCTGCCCCAGGTAGTTTCCTTCGACGACGCGGTGGATCAGCCCATCTGCGGTTTGCACCAAGCCATATTCCGTTTCACCAATGTTGAGTGTGCCAACCATCGCCAGGGTATCGAGCGGAAAGCCCTCGAGGAATTCGCGGCTGCGGTCCGGGTCGGGACGCGTTCCGGAATTGCCACTCAATACGTTCTGCGCCGTGTCGGGAATAAAAGGCGACCGTAGTCCCTCGGCATCGGCAACATAGGTGAAAATTTCGTAAGGCGTGATCTCGGGCAACGGCTCGATCCGGCCGCCCGGGCGCGCTTTTATCTGGTTGATGTAGGCGTCGAGCTCGTCCATGTCGCCACCGCAGGAAGCGAGCCCCGTCATTGCGACTGCCAGTATCAGGAGCCTCGTGACTGTTGTGGAAGCGCGCATAATCACTCAGCCTCCTCGTCGAGATAACGGTAGGTCTTGGCCGTGACCTCGAGGGTCAGCCTGTCGAACTCATCCCGCCCCTCGGGCGTGATGTTGATGTTGTGCAGCGTGACGATACGCGGCAATGCAGCGACGCCGCTGACGAAATTGGCAATCTCGTGATACCCGCCGCTGAGCTGGATCTTGATCGGTTTCTCGGCGTAGAAGTCCTTGGGCATCTCCGGTTGCGGCTCGAACAGTTTTTCCTGCAAACCGGCAGCCAGGCCCGTCTGCGATATGTCGACGATCAGGCTCGGGATCTCGGTTTCACCGGGAAGCTGCCTGAGCATCGTGCCGAACGATTGCTCGATCTGGGAGAGCTGTGCCTTGTACGCGTCGTAGTTGGCGGCCTTGCGCTGTTTGTTTTCGAACGTGACGCGCAGCGACTCTTCCTCTACCTCGGCACGCTCGAGCTGCGGCTTCAGGTCCTGCACGATGACGAACCAGATACCCGCCACGGTGACGACCACGAAGACGATCGCGATGACGGCGGCCCTGAATACCAGCGGCCAGCGTCCGACGTCATTGATGTCCAGGCTTTGTAGTTCTTCGACGAGGTTCATTCTCCCTCCTCCATTTCGCCTTCCTGGCGCACCTGCTTGGCATAAACGACAAACTCGGCCTGTCGCGAGTTACCTGACGTCGTTGTCTCCACCTTGGCTACCTCGGGATCCTTGAGCCAATCGGAAGCGTCGACCTGGCGCATCAGCGCCGAAACACGCGTACTCGACTGCGCAACACCCCGAATCTCGACACGGTTGCCCTGTTGCCGCATCCCGGTCAGGTACACACCCTCGGGCAGCTTGCGCGTGATCTCGTCGAACAGGTGGACGATTTCCGGCCGGCTCTTCTGCAGCTGCTCGATGATTTCCATGCGGGCCAGCAGGCGTTCTTTCTGCCGCTCGAGACCGTCGATCTCGGTAATGCTCTTTTCGAGTTCCTTGATCTCCGCCGTCAGCCGCATGTTCTTGGATTCCTGCGCCGAGATCATCGACTTGTAGGTGAACATCGACATCATGACGACGGCGACGCCCAGAACCACGGCTCCGCCGGCGGCAACGCCGAAGTCGCGCTGGCGCTTCTTGCGTTCCGCCTCGCGCCAGGGGAGTAGATTAATACTTGGCATTAGTCAAAGCTCCTGAGTGCGAGGCCGCAGGCGGTAAGCAACGCGGTAGCGTCCTTGTTCACGCCCTGCGATTTGGCTTTCGAGGAAATCTTCATCTGGCCGAGCGGATCGCCGACCTCGGTCGGGATACCCACGCGGCTCGATATCACGTCGGCGATACCGGGGATATTGGCACATCCGCCGCAGACGAGAATCATGTCCGGCTGCTCGCGGCCACCGCCCGATGCCAGGTAGAACTGCAGCGAGCGACTGACCTGCTGGGTCATGTCGTCGATGAACGGCTCGAGTACTTCGGGCTGGTAATTGGACGGCAGTCCGCCCTGCTTCTTGGCGCGGCCTGCGTCTTCCATAGAGAGGCCGTAGGTTCGCATGATTTCCTCGGTGAGCTGCTGGCCGCCGAAATTGAAGTCACGCGTGTAGATGACTTTGAGATCCGCGAGGACACTGAACGTCGTTGACGACGCACCGATGTCGACGACAGCGACAGACTGTCCCATGCCGCCGTCGGGAATCTGGTGGCTGAGAAGCGCACAGGCGTTCTCGAGCGCAAACGCTTCGACGTCGACGATCTCGGTCGACAGGCCAGCCGCATTGACCGCCGCCTGGCGCTGTTCGACGTTCTCGGTACGCGTTGCGACGAGCAGCACGTCCATGAGTTCGGGGTCCTTGTCGTTGGGGCCGATCACTTCGTAGTCGAAGCTGACCTCCTCCATTGGGAACGGGATGTACTGGTCCGCCTGTATTTCGACCTGGCCTTCGAGGTCGCGCTCCGAGAGACTCGACGGCATCTGGATGACCTTGGTGATGGCGGCGTCGCCCGAAATGGCGACGGCAACGTCCGTCGCCTTGGCGCCGGCACGCTTCACGGCGCGGCGAATGGCCTCGCCCACGGCCTTGGCATCGACGATGGCTTTTTCGCTAACGGAACTGGGTGGCGTGGGCTCTGCCGAATACGACTCGACGCGGTAGCGTTTTCCGCTCTGCGACAGCTCGATCAGCTTCACCGATGAGGTCGTGATATCGAGGCCAAGCAATGGTTGAGATTTCTTGCCGAAGAACACGTATTTTTCCTTCTAAGACGGTAAGTTGCGAGCCAAAATTCGGCTTGAACTGAGCAAAGCGATTTAACTATATATCAATAAAAGTTTAAATAAAACGTGACTTTGTTCACGATCCAGCCATCCCTATGGTACTGCCCCTGAGAACTGTGATTCCGTGAACCAGTCGGCGCATCCGGATGAGACGCGCACCCCGCCCGCAATTGCAGTCTGCCGGGGTGGATCGCTATCATCTGGCGCGCCCCCGGGCAGCGATTGGGCCGATGCCACGGGATTGCCACATTCTCAGCGTCAACTCTTATACAAGCGTACCTATTAATATAGCCGCCCAGCGAGGTGTTTAAACGCCGCGCGAGGCCGAAAACGTCAGCGACTATGCAAAAGTCCAGTCCCGAAAACTCTGCTGTACGTCACAAGTCCCGCCGCGGCTGGGTACGGGCGCTCATTGTCGCGGCCGGGCTGGGCGCGCTGGCCTTCATCGGCGTGCTCGCGGGAGTCATCGGCGCCTATCACTACGTCCGCCCGAGCCTGCCTCAGGCCGAGACCATCCAGGACATCCCGCTGCAGGTGCCGCTGCGCATCTACAGCCGTGACGGTCGGCTGATTTCCGAGATCGGCCAGCGCCGCCGCGTGCTCATCAGTTTCGAGGACGTGCCCGAGCACGTCGTCAACGCCTTCATTGCTGCCGAGGACCGACGGTTCTGGGAACACCCGGGCCTCGACTACGTTGGCCTGATGCGCGCATTGTTCCAGCTCGTTACTCGCGGCGAGGTCGAGGCCGGCGGCAGTACCCTGACGCAGCAGCTCGCGCGCGACTATTTCCTGAATCTCGATCGCACCATCGAACGCAAGTTCAAGGAAGGCGCACTGGCCGTGCGCCTGGAACAGGAGTTCAGCAAGGAACAGATCATGGAGCTGTTCCTCAACAAGATGTTCTTCGGCCAGCGCGCTTATGGCGTATCGGCCGCGGCGCAGGTTTTCTTCGGCAAGGAGCTCGCGGACCTCAACGTTGCCGAAGCAGCGACACTGGCGGGCGTGCTGCCGGCGCCGTCGCGTTACAACCCGGTTCGCAGTGCGGCCAATGCCGAGATGCGGCGCGGTTACGTACTGGGCCGCATGCGCCGGCTCGACTACATCAGCAAGGAAGAATACGACGACGCCATGGCGTTCCCGATGGAGTCGCAGCTACACGGCGCGGACGTCGAGATCAATGCGCCCTACGTCGCCGAGATGGTGCGTCGTGAAATGCTCGACCGCTACGGCGAGGATACCTACACGGCCGGCTACCAGGTCGTCACGACGCTCGATACGCGCATGCAGGAAGCCGCGAACTACGCCGTGCGCAACGGCCTGCTCGAGTTCACGCGGCGGCGCGGCTATCGCGGACCCGTGCAGAACATCGAGCTCAGCGATGAACTGCTGGCAACGCCGTTCGTCGACTGGCCGCCGGAAACGCGCGAGGTGCTCGAGCAGTACGCGCCCGGCGGCTTGCGTATTGCGATCGTCACGGAGGTCAACGAGGACAACAGCGTTTCGATCCTGCTCTCGGGCGGCATCGAGGCCGTGATCCCCTGGCACGGCTTGAGTTGGGCAAAGGCGTTCATCGACCGTGAGACGACAGGACCGGCGCCGGAGTCTGCAGCGGATGTACTGGCTGCCGGCGACGTCATTCACGTCATGCCGACGACGGGTGACTTCTGGGCGCTGGCGCAGGTGCCGGAAGCACAAAGCGCGCTCGTGTCCGTGGATCCCGGCGATGGCGCCGTCGGCGCGTTGACCGGGGGCTTCGATTTCGCGGTCAGCAAATTCAACCGCGCGACGCAGGCGTACCGGCAGCCGGGATCGTCGTTCAAGCCGTTTGTCTATTCGGCGGCGCTCGAGCACGGCAACACCGCGGCGACCGTCGTGCTCGATGCGCCGGTCGTGATCAATTCTGCCGAGCTCGAGGCGGTGTGGCGGCCGATCAATTACAGCGGGCGATTCTACGGCCCGACGCGACTGCGCGAGGCTTTGTACCGTTCGATGAACCTCGTCTCCGTGCGGCTCCTGATCTTCGAGACCGGCATCGGCAACGCGGTTCGACATATCAAGAAATTCGGCTTCCCGGACTCGGCGATTCCGCACAACGGGTCGCTGGCGCTCGGCGCAGGCGACGCGTCGCCGCTCGACATGGCGCAGGCCTACGCGACGCTCGCGAACGGCGGTCACGCCGTGAAGCCCTATGTCATCGACGCCATCTACGGCCCGACCGGTGAGAACCTGTACCGTGCCGAACCCGCCGTGGTCTGCCTGCCCTGCGAAGCCGAGGCCGACCCGCGGGCCGTCGCCGGCGGCAGCCGCGCGGCCATGACGCTGGACCAGATGGCGGAAATCGCCCTCGACTACAAGCCGGACGCCAGCCTCGAGCCGGAGATGTACGCCGACATCAAGGCGGCCGAGCAGGTTATCAGCAAGCAGAACGCCTTCCTTATCTCGGACATCATGCGCGACGTCGTCCGACGCGGAACCGGCGTGAAGGCGCGCGTACTCGGCCGCAGTGACCTCTCGGGCAAGACCGGCACGTCGAACGACCGCCGCGACGCCTGGTTCGGCGGCTTCAACGCCGACCTCGTGGCGGTCGTCTGGGTCGGCTTCGATGACGACCTGCCGCTCGGCCCGCGCGAGGAAGGCTCGCGCACGGCGCTGCCCGTCTGGATCGACTTCGCGCGGATTGCATTGCAAGGCGTACCCGAGCACCAGCTGCCCATGCCCGAGGGCATCGTGTCGGTACTGATCGACCGCGAGACCGGCTGCCCTGCCCGCGCCGGCCGCAGTAATGTAACCTTCGAGTTGTTCCGGGAAGGGCACGTGCCCGAGTGCGAGGTCGTCGACGAACTTCCGGACGTGTTCAATGACCTGTCCGGGATGGACGAGATCAGCGAGACCGAAAATGGCCAGGAAGAAACAACGGAAGAACCCCTCTTCTGAACGCGCCCGCCAGGTCGTCGCACAGGAAGCGGCCCGCATCATCGTCAACCAGGGAATTCGCGACTACCGCGTCGCCAAGATCAAGGCGGCGGAGCGCCTCGGCATGAATTCGCGGGGGTCGCTGCCGGGCAATGGCGAAGTCGAACGAGCGCTGGAAGAACACCACCAGTTGTTCGGCGGCGAGTCGCACGGAAATTTCCTGCGCACGATTCGCGAGGCGGCATTGTCGGCAATGGAGTTGCTGACGCCGTTTACGCCTCGACTCGTGGGCCCGGTGCTGAACGGCACCGCCGACCACAACTCCGCGGTCAACCTGCACGTCTTTGCCGACAGCCCGGAGATGGTCGCGATAAAGCTGCAAAGCGCGGACATCGCCGTGCGGCCGTACGAACGACGCCTGAAAAGCCGACGCGATCGTACCGATACGTTCTCAGGGTTCGAATTTCACCACGGCGAGGCGACGGTGCAGGCCACGGTGTTTCCGGTCAACGGCATTCGCCAGGCGCCCTTGAGCCCGATCGATGGAAAACCGATGCAGAGGGCGGACAGCGACCAGGTCAGGCGGTTGATCGAGACCCTGTAGGAGCGGTCTGTAGGAGCGGCGTCCTGTGGGAACGGCGTCCTGTGGGAGCGGCGTCCTGTGGGAGCGGCGTCTCGCCGCGATTCCTTATCGGGCCGAGACGGCCCTCCCACAGCTATCTCTTCGCGATCTCGACGTAGTCGCGCGGCGGCGGGCCCGTGTACAGCTGCCGCGGCCGACCGATGCGGCCGTTCGGATCGGAGATCATCTCCCGCCAGTGCGCGGTCCAGCCGACGGAACGACCGATCGCAAACATCACCGTGAACATTTCCGTCGGGATACCGAGCGCGCGGTAGATAATGCCCGAGTAGAAATCGACGTTCGGGTAGAGGTTCTTCTCTTTGAAGTAGTCGTCGTTGAGCGCGACCTGCTCGAGTTCCTGGGCAAGATCGAACAAAGGCGTGTCCTTGCGGTCGAGCTGCTGCAACACCTTGTGGCACATCTTGCGAATGATCGTCGCGCGCGGGTCGAAATTCTTGTAAACGCGGTGACCGAAGCCCATCAGGCGGAACGGGTCGTTCTTGTCTTTTGCCTTGTCGATGTACTTGGGAATCTGGCTCGTGTCGCCGATTTCCTCGAGCATCTCGAGTACGGCCTCGTTGGCGCCGCCGTGAGCCGGCCCCCACAGCGCAGAGATGCCGGCCGCGATGGCCGAATAGGGGTTGGCACCCGAACTGCCGGCCATGCGAACCGTGGCCGTCGAGCAGTTCTGCTCGTGGTCGGCGTGCAGGATGAACAGCAGGTCGAGCGCTTCGGCCGCAATCGGGTCGATCTCGTACGGCTCTGCGGGTACCGCAAAGAACATGTGCAACAGGTTCTCGCAGTAATTCAGGTCGTTGCGCGGGTAGATGAACGGCTGGCCGATATTGAGCTTGTAGGCAGCCGCCGCGATGGTCGGCAGCTTGGCCAGGATGCGGTGCGCGAAAATATCGCGATGCGTCGCATCGGCGGCGTCCATCGTGTCATGGTAGTAGGCGGACATCGATCCGACCACGGCCGACAGCATCGCCATCGGGTGTGCGTCGTAGCGGAAGCCCTTGAAGAAGTTGAGCATGCCCTCGTTGAGCATCGTGTGCGTACGAATCGTACGGTCGAAGTCCTCGAGCTCGGTGCTCGTCGGCAGTTCGCCGTGCAGCAGCAAATAGGAGACCTCGAGGAAGCTCGAGTGCTCGGCCAGTTGCTCGACCGGGTAGCCCCGGTACATGAGCACGCCTTCCTTGCCATCGATGAAGGTGATATCGGATGCGCAGCTCGCGGTCGACACGAATCCGGGGTCGTAGGTGAATACGCCCTTGGTTCCGTAGAGCTTCGATATGTCGATGACGTCGGGGCCGACGGAACCTTTGTGCACGGCGAGTTCGAGTTCGTCGCCCTTCGGGTTGATCAGGCGATAGGCGTCCTGGCTCATCTTTATCCTCTTATTGACGTAGACGCGCTCTTCGGCAGCGTTTCACGGAGCCGTACGAGCATAGCAGAACCCCGCCTGCACGGGGTCCCGACCAAAGTCTGATTGTGAGGTAAAAGCCTGCGCCGAGGGATTCAGGCGAATACTTACATTCCGTATTTCTTGCGGAATTTGTCGACGCGACCGCCGGTATCGACGATCTTCTGCTTACCCGTGTAAAAAGGATGGCACGACGAGCACACTTCGATGACGAGATCTTCACCCAGCGTCGAACGCGTAGTGAACTCGTTGCCGCAACTGCAGGTCACCTTGATGTCTGCGTAGTTGGGATGAATACCGGCTTTCATTTCTGCTCTCCCGAGCGCGCTGTCTGGCAGGAAAAGGGCGCGTAATATATAGGGAAGCGGTGCCTGCCGCAAGCCCCCCGTAATTATCCACAGAAGCTGTGGATAAGCTTGTGGAAGAAAATTGAACGGGTTCCCTAAGCTCGTGTTTTTCAAGCACCGCTGCTCATATGACTATTTTGTGACCAGTTTTTATTTTCTCACTAAAACAAACACTTATGAGCCTTTCGCGATGCCGGGCCTGAATTTGTGCCGTACTTATGCTGAAAAAATAGGTCTCCGCCTGCCGTTGTGTATAAGCGTGCGCGGCGATCGCCCCGGACGCGCCCGTCGTTTTACTTAATTGCTGCGCTCAATCGGGCAGGAATGCCGCCTGCAGATCGTTGAGAAATCGATGCCCGAGCGGCGTCGGCCGCCATCGACCGTCGCCCTCCTGCGCGATCAGCCCGCGCTCGACGACGCCGGCCAGCCTGTCGTGCAGACGCGCCCGTTCGAGACCGGTCCTCGACTCGAACAACGCCTCGTCGACACCGTCGGTGAGCCGCAGCGCGTTGAGCATGAACTCGAACACCAGGTCATCCGGCTTCACCGGCGTCAGCCCGGGGGGGGTTGCGACGTTCTCGAGTGCCTTGATGTAACCCAGCGGATTCGCCGGGCGCGTGTAGCGCGAGACGACTCCCGACCGGGTGACCTTGCCGTGCGCGCCCGCTCCGGCTGCAAGGTAGTCGCCGAAGCTCCAGTAGTTGAGGTTGTGCGTGCATTGCCGACCGTTCCTGGCATACGCCGAGATCTCGTATTGACCGAACCCGAGCTCGGCGATTTTCGCCTGGCCGCGTTGCTGTATCTCGAACACGGCGTCGTCCTCCGGGATGCCGGCCGGCGGGCGCGCATAGAACACCGTGTTTGGCTCGAGCGTCAGCTGGTACCAGGACATGTGCGCGGGTTCGAGGCTCGCTGCCGCTTCGATGTCGGCGACAGCCGCCGCTTCATCCTGACCGGGCAAACCGTACATGAGGTCTATGTTGAAGTTGTGCAGCCCGGCGGCGCGGACCGCCTCAGCGGCAGCAACGATCTCGTCGGGGCTGTGGATCCGGCCGAGCGTCTTCAGCGAACTCTCGCTGAAGCTCTGCGCCCCGATGGACAGACGATTGATGCCGGCATCGCGATAAGCGGCGGGATCGCCGCGTTCCACCGTGCCCGGGTTGGCTTCCAGCGTGATCTCGATATCGGCTGCGAGTTCGAACGTGCCACGCACGCGGTCCAGAACGCGTGCGATGAGTTCGGCCGGAAAAAGACTCGGCGTGCCGCCGCCGAAAAAAACGCTGACGAGCGGACGGCCTTCGCCGAGCGATGCGGCCAGGGAGATGTCGGTCAGGAGCGCCTCGGTGTATGCCGCGAACGGCACGTCGGTGCCGGCCGTGTGAGAATTGAAGTCGCAGTAAGGGCACTTGCGCACACACCACGGCAAGTGAACGTACAGCGAAAGTGGCGGCGGCATCGGCGCGCGCGTCAACCGTATCTTGCCGCGAGCAGCTCGTGCAGGCGTCGCAGCGCCTTGCCGCGATGGCTGCGGGCGTTCTTTTGTTCGGCCGTAAGCTCGGCGGAGGCCACGCCGGATTCGGGGTCCAGGAACAGCGGATCGTAACCGAAGCCGCCGTCGCCGCGAGGCGCCTCGAGCATCGAACCGCGCCACTCGCCCGAGGCGATCAGCGGCTCGTCTTCGCCGGGCGTTACGAAGCAGGCAACGCAATGAAACGCTGCTCCGCGATCTTCGGCCGCGACACCGTCGAGTGCCTCGAGCAGTTTGCGGTTGTTGTCTTCGTCGCTTGCGTCGCTGCCCGCGTAGCGCGCCGAATAGACGCCGGGTGCACCGTCGAGCGCGTCGACGCTCAGGCCGGAATCGTCGGCGATTGCCGGCAGTCCGGTCGCATCGGCTGCGTGACGTGCCTTGATCAGCGCATTCTCGACAAAGGTAGTGCCCGTCTCGTCGGCATCGCTGACGCCGAACTCCGATTGCGGCACGATCTCTGCGCCGAGGTCCTCGAGGATGCGCGCGATCTCGCGAATCTTGCCAGCGTTACTGCTGGCCATGACGATTTTCGACGGCGCGTTTTTCATACCTCAGCTTGCCGCCTCGACGACTGCGCGCTGCGCCTCGATGATCGTCGCTATGCCGCCCTTCGCAAGTCCGAGCATCGCCTCGAACTCTGCGTCGGTAAACGCGTGACCTTCGGCCGTGCCCTGTACCTCGATGAAGCGACCTGCGTCGTTCATGACGACGTTCATGTCGGTTTCGGCATCCGAGTCTTCGATGTAGTCGAGATCGAGGACCGGCGTTCCGCGGTATATGCCCACCGAAATTGCGGCGACCTGGCCGTGCACCGGGTTTTTCTTCAACTTGCGCGCTTTGACGAGCCGGCGCATGGCGATCTCGAGCGCGACGAAGGCGCCGCAGATCGATGTCGTGCGTGTGCCGCCATCCGCCTGCAGCACGTCGCAATCGAGCGTGACCGTGTTTTCTCCCAGTGCCGCAAGATCGACGACGGCCCGTAGCGAGCGGCCGATCAGCCGCTGGATCTCGAGCGTTCGTCCACCCTGTTTGCCACGAGCGGCCTCGCGCGACGAGCGCGTGTGCGTCGACCGCGGCAGCATGCCGTACTCGGCCGTTACCCAGCCGGTGCCTGCGCCGCGCATCCAGGGGGGTACCCGGCTCTCGAAACTGGCGGTGCAGAGGACGCGCGTGTCACCGAACTCGGCAAGCACGCTGCCTTCTGCATGTCGTGTGAAGTCTGGCGTAAACGTCAGTTCACGCAGCTGGTCGGGTTCGCGGCCGCTCGGGCGCATGTTGTTCTCCTGGCGTGCGCGCTCAGCCGGAGAGCCACCTGAGCGCGGTACCGGTCGTGTTGTCGCTGTAAGGGGAGTTGGCGTTCAGCGCTTTCATGCTGAGCGCCTTGAGATTCTCCACGAGGTTGTTTTCGCCCGGCGCGCCGATTTCTGCCATGTCGCTGTCGGCGAGTCCCGTCCACAGTCCGTCCGAGCAGGCGAGCAGTACGTCGCCCCGGCGCAACGTCCGCTTCGACGTGATGCTCATGTCGGGTACCGGCGCATCCCCGCCGATGCAACACTCGACGAAGTTGCGCATCGGGTGATCGAGGGCCTCTTCCTCGCTGATGGCGCCTTCCTGGATAAGCACCTCGACGTGTGAGTGGTCGCGAGAGCGATCCAGCACCTGCCCGTCACGAACCTGGTAGATACGACTGTCGCCGATGTGTGCCCAGAACGCACCGCCTTCCTGCACCAGGCATACGGCGCAAGTCGCGCGCGGACGGAAGTCGACGGCGAGATCCTCGCCGAGCGCAACGACCTCGTCGTGTGCACGGGCGAGCGCCGTGTACAAAAAGCCCTCGGGATCGAAGACCGGCAGCGTCGAATCCATGAACATGTCCTGCACGATCTTCAGGCCGGTCTCGGCCGCCTTGGCGCCGTCAGAGTGTCCGCCCATGCCATCGAACACCAGCATGAGCGCGGCGTCTTCGGCAACGACGACGGCAGCGCGGTCCTGGTTGTCGGTGCGGTCACCAAGAGCGGAGACTTTTGCGTACTCGATTTGCATGGCAGATGGCTTAGAATCAGTCGCTTCGAAGTATGCCCCCGGGGCCGCGCCAAAAACGTGACCCAGGCAACAATAGCCGGAGACCCCTGCGGATGTTACACAGTATGACAGGCTTTGCACGACAGTCGGCGGAGACCGCGATAGGCACGCTGACGTGGGAGTTGCGCGCCGTCAATCACCGCTACCTCGACGTCCAGTTCAGGATGCCCGAGGAATTGCGGCCCAAGGAGCAGCTCTTCAAGCAGAAGCTCGGTGACGTCCTGAGGCGAGGCAAGGTCGAGTGTTCCCTTCACTATCGCCGGGCCGTCGATCAACAGAACAAGATGCAGCTCGACCGCGACCTGATCGAGCTGCTCGGCGAACGCGTTGGCGATGTACGCAGGACGCTGCCGGAAACGGCCGCGGTAAATCCCATCGACGTGCTGCGCTGGCCCGGTGTCGTACAGGAGCCGGAGATCGATACCGAGCCCCTGTTCGACGAGGCGAGCAAACTGTTCGAAGAGGCGTTGTCGGCCATTGCCGAGATGCGCGCCAGCGAAGGCAGCCGCATCGAAACCATGCTCGAGTCGCGTTGCGACGAGATCGGCTCGCTGGCCGAATCGGTGCGCAAGCGGCTGCCGACCGTTCTGGACGCCGCGAGGACCCGGCAGAGAGAGCGCATCGACAAGCTCGACGTCGACGCCGACCCGGAACGGCTCGAGGTCGAGCTCGCGCTGGTCGCGCAAAAACTCGACGTCGACGAGGAACTCGACCGCCTCGACAGCCATGTCGTCGAGATTCGCAACGTGCTGAAAAGCGCTGAACCCGTAGGGCGCCGCCTGGACTTCCTGATGCAGGAACTCAATCGCGAAGCCAATACGCTCGGGTCGAAATCGGCCGACGCGGAAACAACCAAGGCAGCCGTCGAACTCAAGGTCCTGATCGAGCAGATGCGCGAGCAGATCCAGAATGTCGAATGAGCCCGGCGCCAGGCTGTTCGTCATCGCAGCGCCGTCCGGCGCAGGCAAGACGACGCTGGTGCACGCGCTGACGCGGTTGCACCCGGAGTTTCGCTTCTCGATTTCCTACACGACGCGGCCCAAGCGACGCACCGAGGCCGACGGCGTGGACTACCTGTTCGTCGACGAGGACACCTTCTTCGAATTGCGTGAGAAAGGCGAGATGCTGGAATCGGCCCGGGTGTTCGACAACTATTACGGCACCAGCCGCAAGCAGGTGGAGGACTACCTCGACGAGGGCCGCAACGTGATCCTCGAGATCGACTGGCAGGGCGCGCGGCAGGTGCGAAAGTCGATGCCCGAGTGCGTGACGATCTTCATCCTGCCGCCGACGGTCGAGGAGCTCGAGAAGCGCCTTCGGAACCGCCGAACCGACAGCGACGCCGTGATCGAGCGGCGCCTGCGCGATGCGCTGTCGGACATGTCCCATTGGGACGAATTCGACTACGTCATCATCAACGACGAACTCGACCAGGCCGTCGCCGATATCGAGGGCGTGATTGCGGGGCAGGGCGAGAGTGCCTCGACCGGCAACGTGGCACTGCGTCGCGCCGTGTCGCGCATCGTGGGCTGAGCCTTTTATTCTATTTGGTTATAACCTGTCGCGGTCTAGCGCCAATAGTGGGAAGGTGCGCTCTGTTGGAGCGGTCGTGAGACCGCGAGCGATAGCAGCGGGCGCAGCCCGCGCTCCAGGTCAGGCGGTCTCGCATGTCCAGAGAATGATCTCGGCGAGACGCCGCTCCCACGAGCGCCAATAGCAAGCTGTAGGAGCGGTCGTAAGACCGCGATTCTAGAGAGAGGATTGAGGAAAAATGGCCAGAATTACCGTCGAGGACTGCCTCGAGAACATCGACAACATCTTCGAGATGGTG
>JAAUXY010048579.1_pt1 | contig 17276 bp, 13 predicted proteins | sample 7278121 | NCBI WGS metagenome assembly JAAUXY01 (sample SAMN14350117, study PRJNA611818) | marine sediment metagenome | isolation source: surface marine sediment (1.8m) | place: French Polynesia: Moorea | collected 2018-08 | reverse complement strand
TGCGTGGCGCGTCCAAGCATCTCGAGAACATCGCGGAAACCCACAACGCCCGCACGCAGCGGAGCCTGGACGCCTTGACCAAGGCCGCGGAGACCTTCACCGCCCGTCAGGCGGCCGGCTCGCTGATGGACGACTGGCGCGCTTACGCCGAAGACTCCGGCCAGCGCACGCTCATGACCCTGGATACGCTGCGCGAACGCGGCGACATCTTCCTGGAGCATGAGGCCGCGGGCTGTCCGCCGGTGCTGGTCTACGACTATGAACTCATCGTCGACGGCGCCGAACTGTCGCGCCCGTGCAACTACCAGCTACTCCGGATCGTGCCGCCCAAGGGGGTCGAGGTGGAGGACTGGAAGCGGCCCTACGTCATCATCGACCCGCGCGCGGGCCACGGGCCGGGCATCGGCGGCTTCAAGGAAGACAGCCAGGTCGGCGTGGCGCTGCGCGACGGCCATCCGGTCTATTTCGTCAGCTTCACCAAGGATCCGGTGCCGGGCCAGACGCTGGCCGACGTCACCCGGGCAGAGGCCGAGTTCGTGCGCGAGGTCATGCGCCGTCACCCCAAGTCATCGAAACCGGTCGTGTTGGGGAACTGTCAGGGCGGCTGGGCCACGCTTCTGCTGGCCGCGACCAACCCGGATCTGACCGGGCCGATCGTGCTGAACGGCGCGCCGGTCGCCCCGTGGTCGGGCCTCGTTGGAACCCATCCGATGCGCTACAACGGCGGCATGCTCGGGGGCACCTGGCAGACGATGTTCTGGTCGGATCTCGGCCACGGCATTTTCGACGGCGCCCATCTCGTGATGAATTTCGAGATGTTGAATCCGAGCCGCAGCTTCTTCCGCAAGTACTACGATCTCTACTCGAAGGCGGATACCGAACGTGCCAGGTTCCTGGAGTTCGAAACCTGGTGGGGCGGCTTCTTCCTGATGAACGAGGCCGAGATCCGCTGGATCGTCGAAAACCTGTTCATCGGCAATCGGCTGACCAAAAACGAGGCCCGGCTCGAGCCCGGCCGGGTCGTCGACGTGAAGAATATCCGTTCGCCGATCATCGTGTTCGCCAGCCACGGCGACAACATCACGCCGCCGGCGCAGGCGCTGAACTGGATCGTCGATGCCTTTGCCGATGCGTCTGAAATCCGCATCCGCGGCCAGCGCATCATCTACATGGTGCACGACCAGGTCGGTCATCTCGGCATCTTCGTCTCTTCGAAGATCGCCAAGAAGGAGCACGTCGAAGTCACCTCGACCATGAAGACGATCGAGGCCCTGCCGCCCGGTCTCTACGAGATGAAGATCGACGACTACGAAGGCGACGTGCTCAATCGGACCTTCACCGTCAGCTTCCACGATCGAACGCTGCAAGACCTGCGAAACCTGGATCCCGATCGCGGGGACGAGGCCGCATTCGCAGCGGTGGCCAGGACCTCGGAGCAGCAAGCCGAGCTCTACGACGTCGGCGTGCGGCCTTTCGTACAGGCAGCGGTCACTCCGGTCAGTGCGGAAGCGTCTCGCACCATGCATCCTTTGCGCTTGCAGCGCGCGTTGTTCTCCAGCCGCGTGCCCGCGCTCGGCTCGCTTGCCGGCCTGGCGGAGAAGGCCAGGGCCGAGCGGCGTCCGGTGGAAAGCGACAACCCTTTCGTTCAAGCCGAGAAGATCTGGGCGGACCTGATCGAGCAGTCGATGGACATGTTCCGCGATGTGCGGGACGCCTGGTACGAAACGGCGTTCTTCTCGATCTGGGGCACGCCGTGGATGCACTGGTTCGGGCGCACGCATCAGCCCGGGCGTATGCTGAGGAATCAGGCTGAGTTGATGGCCTTGCCGAATGTCCAGTCGGCCTTGATGCGGATCGAGGAGGGTGGCTTTGTCGAGGCGGTGATCCGGATGCTGGTTCTGCTGGCAGAATCCCGCGGCAACGTCCGGCGCGACCGGCTTGAGCGGTCTTCGCGGGTGATGACGCAGGACGAACCATTCAGGTCGCTTTCGGCCGATGAGCGGGCGATGATCATCTACGAGCAGACCCTGATCGTTCAGTTCGCACAAGAGCAGTCGATCGAGGCGCTGCCGAAGTTGCTCAAGACGGAGGAAGAACGCGCGCTGGCCGCACAAGTCGTGCAGTACATTCCAGGGGCGATCGACGAGATGGCGCCGCACACCTTCGAAATGCTGCAGCGGTTCCACGAACTGCTTGGATTGCCGCCGGTCACCCAGGACATCACCGAGGATCCGCTGGCCGACGCAAAGAAGACGAAGAAAATCGTCAAGCCCGCGGCGGCCGCGTAGTCGCGCTCGCCGGGTCGCCGATCAGCGCTTCGAGCCGGAGGGGTCGCGCGCGCAGGCGGCAACCAGCTATAGAGCTTGCGCGCACTCCTGAGCGGAAGCTGGATGAGCAGTTCCATGACATCCGCCGGGGACCAATCACCGATCGCTTCGAGGACTTTGGAACGATCATCGTCCTTGATCTGGCGCCGCGGTCGCTACAGGAGCGCGCGGTTGGCGGTCCGAAACCGGCCCGGTTCACCCACCGTTGCCGCCCAAGTAAGGCGGTAGCGACACTTTAGGCCTTGTGCCCTTCACCAATGAGACCCTGGCCCGCTTGGCCGCACGCCCGCGATGCACCGGCACCGGTTCGGCATGGACCGAGTCGCGCACTGCCGCGATGGAATCGGCGCACAGGATCGGAAACGGCGTCGCAATGACCTTCCCGGCCAAGCCGTCGCAACGGGTTTTCCCGGCAAAATGATCCACAGATTTGCGGGTCTGGTCCGGCACCCACGGCCGCGCTAAGAAGCGCCAAGCGGCGGAAGAGGAGACACCCGATGCGGCTGAGTGGCGGGCACGGGGTGATGCGTGGAGCAGGGCTCAGACCGAGCTTGGTCGGCCTGTTGCTGGCGCTTGCGGCGTGCAGCACGACGCCGGACGCACCTACCCAGGATTCCAGCACGGCCGAGAGCGTCGCCCGCCCCGACATCGTGAACGGCGCCGACCGTTCCGGCTTCCTGGATGGCATCGACGAGCCTTACGCGGTGGCCGCTGTGCCTTCCGTGACGCCTTCGGAACCCGGTTACAGTGCGGTCGGAGTAGCCTCCTGGTACGGCAGACGGTTTCACGGCCGGCGCACAGCGAACGGCGAGCGCTACGACATGTACGCGATGACGGCGGCGCATCAGACCCTGCCGTTCGGTGCCTTGGTCCGCGTCACCAACCTGGAGAACGGGCGCAGCGTAGTGTTGCGCATCAACGACCGCGGACCGTTCAAGGACGGCCGCATCATCGATGTGTCGCGTAGCGGCGCCGCGCAATTGAACTTTGTGCGCGCGGGTCTCGCCCGCGTGCGGGTGGACGTCATCCTAGATGGGCAGCCGACCGCGTCGCGGCTGCCGCAAGCGGGTCTCCCCAAACCTAAACCGGCCGCCCCACGTTCGTGAGCGGCCGGCATTGGCGGCGGTACCGAACAGTCCCCATATCGAGTCCTAAGGCGCTTCGGCGCCCATGCAGATATGGAGGCTGAACATGGCGGCAGCGTTGTTGCTCGGACGGATCGCCGGTGCGGTCGGCTTGTTGATGACGGGGGCCGCGATCGGCCGCGCGATCAGCAAGGCGCCGGTGCGGGTTACGGCAGAAGCGCGCCAAGCGGACTGGCATGCCGGCGTGCCGCTGGGCGACCGGCAATACCGGATCTCGGTGCGCGGCAAGTGGAGCCACAAGCAGGGCGAGCCGGCGTTCGGGCCGGGCGGCAGCCGGACCGTGGCGCACGGCGATTTCCCCAAGACCATCGACGGCGCGACCGAGGGCTGCCTTTTGGTCCGCGTGCTCAAGGACGGCGCGGTCCACCACTTCGCCGACGGCAGGCCGCTGGTGGTTCAGGGACCGGGCACCGCCGAGTTCCGCATCAACGACACCGACGTCGAGGACAACATCGGCACGCTGGAGATCCGCATCACGCCGGTTCTCTGACCGGCGCCGCCTTGTCGGACGGCAGCCACAGCGCGGCCAGGAACACCGCCAGCATCGCCGCGGACAGCACCAGCAGCAACGCGGCAAAGCCGGTTTCGGCGTCGTACAGCCACGCGACGAGTTCGACAGCCAGCGGACCCATGCCGATCGCGATCCCGTTGCGCAGGCCATAAGCGAGACCGCGCCGGCCGGTCGGCATGAAGCGCGCGATCAGCACGTTCTCGACCGGGGCCGCGACGTCGAACGTGAAGATCACGCCGGTGGCGATCAGCACCACCGGCCAGCCGCCGACCAGCGCGGCCATCCCCAACAGTGCCGCCTTCGCCCCATAGCTCGCGATATAGGCCAGCCGGGCCGCGCCACGGTCAGCCAGGCTTCCGCCGACCAGTTGCGCGCCGGCGCCGACCAGATAGATCACCGAAATCAGCGCGCCGAGGCCGAGCAGACCATCGCCCAGCGCCGCCCCGACGGAGAACTCCACCCATTTGGGCAGCACCGTGGTGAACGCGAAATAGGCGAGGCTCGACAGCGCCATGGTGAAGGCGAGCACGATGAACGCCTGACGGACATCGGAACGGCTGGCCTGCGGCTGCGGAACCCGGTCGCCGTCGCGGTCCGCGATCCGGCCGGTGGCCCGCGCGACCCACAACGCCAAACCGAGCGCCACCGCGACCACGCCCGGGATGGCGAACGCGGCCCGCCACGAAATGAGATCCGCGAGCCCGCCGGCGATCAGTGAGGCCAGCGCCGCGCCGACCCCGCCGGCAATGCCCACAATGGCGATGGTGCGGCCGCGCCGATGTGCGTGCTTGACCACCCAGGCGGTGCCGACCGGATGGTAGATGGCGGCGAACAGGCCCAGCAGGCCCAAGCCGATCTGCAGGCCTATCGGCCCCGAGGCCAAGCCGCAGCCGATGGCGGCCAACCCGGTGCCGATGAAATAGACGATCATCACCGGTGCCTCGCCCCAGCGGTCGCTCGCAATGCCGGCCAGAGGCGCGCCGACCCCCAGCAACAGCGCGCCGATGGTCCACAACGCGATCAGTTGGTCATAGCCGAGGCCCCATTCCGCCTCCAGCGCGATGACGAGGGTGAGGAACAGCGCGATCAGCACATGCACCATCGCGTGACCGATCATGGCGAACGCAATGACCAGGCGATCGGAGCTCATGTGCTGACCCCTACGGTTTTGCGCCTCCTACGGCTTCAGCTTGAAGCCGATGGCGAATAGGTGCTGGCACAACGCATAGAGTGCCACGTTGCACGCCAGCAGCACCAGGGCGGCCAGCCAGACCGGGCTGTCGGAATAGGCGATGAAGCCGGAGCGGAAGCCGTCGATCATGTAGTGGAACGGATTGCCCCGGCTGATCGCGTGCCACGGTTCGGGCAGCCGCTCGATCGAGTAGAAGGTGCCGGACAGGAAAGTCAGCGGGGTGACCACAAAGTTTGTCACGGCCGCGATGTGATCGAACTTCTCGGCCCAGATCCCGCCGAGCAGACCAAGCAGGCTGAGCAGGAGCGAGGCCATCGCGCCGAAATAGATCACGCCAAGCAACGCTAGGAAGCCGTCCGGCCGGACCGGGACGAACGGCAGCATGCCGACCCACACCACCATCCCGACCAGCAACCCGCGCGTGGCCCCGCCCATGGCCAGCGCAAAGGTCAGCTCGCCCGGCGACAGCGGCGGCATCAACAGATCGACGATGTTGCCCTGCACCTTGGAAATCACGATCGAGCTGGAGGTGTTGGCGAACGCGTTCTGCGCCATCGCCATGACGATCAGACCAGGGGCCAGGAACTCCGCGAAGCTCAGATCGGGCGCGCCGGCCAGCGAGATGTTGCGGCCGAGCGCCAGCGTGAATACGGCGAGGAACAGGAGCGTGGTGATCACCGGCGCCAGCAGCGTCTGGGTCCACACCTTCAGGAACCGCCGCACCTCCTTGAGATACAGCGTCCACAGACCGGTCCAGTTGACCGCCCCATAACGGCGCGGCCCCAAGGCGGGCAGGTCGACCGGTGCGCGTTTGACCTCGGCCGGCCATTGTTCGGTCGGATGCAGCATGGCAGCACAGTAAGAACGGGCGCAGGTTGCTGTCCAGCGATCGGCTCGGCAATGCTGTGTCACCCGTCCTGCCGCAATCCAAACCGACGAGAGGCTCGTGCCTAACGCAAACAAACGACGCAAGGTGCCGCGGCGGTTGACCCGGGAACGGCTGGACAGGGCCGCGCTGCACTATCTGGAGCGCTTTGCCAGCTCGGAGGCCAACCTCAGGCGCGTGCTGCTGCGCAAGGTGGAGCGGACCGCGCGCGCGCATCCGGACACCGACCGCGACGAAGCCGAGCGCTGGATCGCGGATCTGGTCGGCCGGTTCCTTTCAGCCGGGCTATTGGACGACCGCCGCTATGCCGAGATGCGCGCCGAGACGCTGCACCGCCGCGGGGACTCTCCGCGCAGGATCCGGGCGAAACTGGCGCAGAAGGGCGTCGCATCGGCGACCATCGATGCGGCGCTGGACGCGCTGCAGGAAGAAGTCGGCGACGTGCCACTGACGGCGGCGATCGCGCTCGCCCGCCGGCGTCGGCTGGGTCCGTTCCGAATGCCCGAGGACCGCGCGGCGCGGCGCGAGAAGGACCTCGCCGCGCTGGCGCGCGCCGGGTTCGATTACGACACGGCGCGCCGGGTGATCGAAGCGGAGGACGCGGAGGCGCTGGATGCGTTGCTGACCGGTTGAGCCCGCTCACTCGGCGTCGGCGACGTCGGCGACATCCGCCTCGCCGACCACGCGGGGATTGTCTGTCTTCTGCGCGTGGCGGCGGCGCAATGCGGCCGGTCCCAGCTCGGCATCCCGGGCGATGCGCTCGGCGGGTGACGGGCTTTCCAGCGAGACCTTCGCCACCGGAGCCCGGCCTTCCTTGTCCTCGCCGAAGTACAGAGTCTGGTGCGGGAATGGGATCTCGATGCTGAGCTCGTCGAAACGCTTCTTCATGCGGCGATTGAACTCGCGGCGCACGCCCCACTGCTCGCCGGCCACCGTCTTGAACCGGACCCGGATGACCACCGCGCTGTCGGCCAGTTGATCGAGCCCAAGGACCTCGAGATCCTCCAGAATCTTGTAGCGCCAGTCCGGATCGTCGCGCATGTCGCGGGCCAGGTCGCGCAGCACCTCGATCACCTCGTCCACGTCCTCGCGATAGCCGACGCCGGCGTCGACCAGCGCGTAGGAGAAGTCACGGGTCATGTTGATGATGGACGAGACCTGGCTGAGCGGTACCACATGCACGGTGCCCGACAGGTCGCGCAGCCGAATGGTGCGGATGTTCATCGCTTCGACCACGCCGGCATGGCCGCCGATATCCACCACGTCGCCGACCGATACGCTGTTGTCGAACAGGATGAACATGCCGTTGATCACGTCCTTGACCAGCTCCTGTGCGCCGAATCCGACCGCAATGCCAAGCACACCCACACCGGCCAGCAGCGGGCCGATGTTGACGCCGAACTCGGACAAAGCGGTCAGCGCCACCAGGATGGACAGCGCGATCAGGATCGCGTTGCGGATAACCGGCAGCAGGGTGCGCACCCGGGTCGAGGCCATCAACGGCCGCCCGTCGGCGCCGCGCCGGTTCAGATGCCCCTCGATCAGGAAGCCCAGGACTTCCCAGATGATGATCGCGATGATGATCACGATGCCGATGCTGACAGCGTCGCTCAGCACCTCACGGCCGAGCGGGGAAGTCAGCCAGCTGAGGCTGTCAATGCCCCAGACCTCGAGGATCAGGAAAACGGCGGCAATATCAACTAGCAGAACGGCCGCGCGGTGAACCATGCGGATGTAGAAATCCAGGCGCTTTTCGAACGTTGGATAGCGCGCCCGCCACGTGTCGTTGAACTTGATGCTGAACTCCGCCAGCCGCCGCGCCAGCGCATGAATAATGACAGCTCCGGCGACGACAAGCAGGGTGCCGATCGTGCCCCGAATGAGATAGGCGAACCCATCCTGAACATCGAACGCCCAAATGACGTAGACGATCAGAATGTAGGCGACGATCGCGACCTGCCAAAAGTCGGCGAACATTTGGCGCAGGCGGCCGACCCGCCCGACGGGGCGTAACTCCGGCTCCTCCGCCCCGGCGGGCAGTTCGGCAGGCTTACCGCGAATCCACTCGGTCAGCCGGCGCCCGGTCAGCAGGACCAGGCGGATGCTCAGAATGGCGACCGCCAATCCAAGGCCCAGCTTCAACAAAGCCTGCAGGGCGGTCGGCACACCGAGGAAGCGCAAGACCTCGGTACCGGCGTAGCCGTAGATCGTCAAACCGCTCAGCCAGACAATCCGCGAATGCGCGTCCCGGCACGACTGGTCATCCATGCGCAACACGCGCAGTTCGGGTCGGTCAGGGCGGAAGATGACTCGCGACGCGACGGCGATCGTGCGTGCCGCCAAAGCGGCCCACAGCAACCCAACGGTGACCCATTGCACGGTGACGTCCGGATCGAGCGCGATCATGGTGAAATAGGCGCCGACGGTGAACGTCGCCACCGGCACGAGCTTGACCAGCCCTCGTCCGAACAAGATCAGCGCCCGCTCCAGCGGAAAGTCCCCCTCGCGGGGGGCGAGACGCAGGCGCAATCGGTTCAGGCCGAACCGGAATACCAGATCCGCCACCAGCCCAGCGGCAAAAATCGCCGCCAGTTGCCCAATGATCTCGATCCAGGCCTCGCGCTTCTTCGGGTCTGCGACCTGGCGCTGGAACCACTGCCCGACATTGGGAAGCTGGCGCAGATAGGTGAGCGCCTGGGCGCTTCGATCGCCGATCAGGACCGCGCGCGACAGGATCGCGCTGGCGATCTTTCCGCCGAAGGATTCGGTCCGCGGCGCTTCTTCGTCGGCGGCCGCGGGTTCAGCCTGCGTTTCCAACAGAAGCCGAAGCTGCGAGATCAGCTTGGTGCGCGCGGTCTCGTCTTCGAGCGTGGTGATCAGAGTTTCGAGCTCGGTTGCCAGTTCCGCGGGCAGCTTGGGCGTTTCGCTTGGATCAGTCGCGGCCGCCGCCTTCGGCACGGGCTGCGCTGCGCTGTCGCCCTCGGACACTGGCGCGACGGTCGCCTCACCACCGCCGTTCGTCGCCTGCTCGGTCGCCCTCTCGGCTTCCTTCTCAGCCTCCTTGATCGCTTCGGGCACGGGACGAGGTGCCAGCGGTGCGGTGGTCTGCAAGGAGCCGTCGTCCTGGCCGGTCACATCCGGCAGCCACTCCGCGTCGGTCTGCGCACCGACCGGATTGTACGCCAGCGAAAGCGCCAAGCTCATGAAGACGCAAAGAAAAAGGCGTCGGCAAGCGGTCAAAGGAACGGTCTCAAAGTTCATGAAGGCGCGGACACTATCACCGCCGCGCCCTCGGTTAAAGCGGCGACCAAGCGCGTGACATGCCGTTGAAAGTCTCCATTTCATACACTCACGCCATGTCCGGTTTTCGGCCGAGGTAATAGCCGATCCGGTGCGGGACCGCCATCGGCTGCTCGGGAAACGCGTCCGCCAAGGCGGCGGCGTGTTCGACATCGAAGGCGTCCACCTCAGCGGGCGTGAGGCTCGCCGAGATCCCGGCGCTGGCGCGAATTCGGCCACGCCACGCTTCGTGTGTGTAGGGCAGTTCGACCGGGTAGTCGTCGGCAGCGATTTCTCCGAAGCCCGCGACGCCGGCGCGGTCGGCCACGCTTGGGTCGAAGCCGAAGCCCGGTCCTTTGCTGCCCCAAGCCGGATTGTGCTGGCGGATCAGCCTGGTCGACAGAGCGACCGGGCTGCCCGGCAGCTCAACCCAATCGAGATGACAGATCAGCAGCCACCCGCCCGGCCGCAGTATCCGCAGCACCTCGGCAAAGGCGCGCGGCTCGTCGAACCAGTGCCAGGCGGTGCCGACCGAGACCCCGTCCACGCTCAAATCGGGCAGGCCGGTCGCCTCGGCCGGGGCCTGGATCCAGCGCACGCGGTCGCCGGACGGCAGCTTGGCCGCCTCGGCCAGCATCTCGGCTGCCCGGTCGAGCCCGACCACGTCCGCTCCGCGCGCGGCGAACCCGCGTGCCAGGGTGCCGGTGCCGGTGGCGATATCGGCGCAAGCCTGGCCGGCGAACGGACCGACCTGGCGAGCAATGCGGTCGAAGAACGCGTCGGGAAAGCCAGCGCGGTGGGCGGCGTAGTCCGCCGCCGTCTTTGCGAAATCCACCTGGGCCTTGAATTCAGACATCGCTCCCCCGCAGGCCTAGCCGCGAAGCCGGTCGATCGGAAGTCTGGAGGCGTCCGGGACCGACCACATGGACAGGGTCGAGGACCGCCCGCGCAAGGCGGTCTCGTGGCGGGCGGCGTCCGGCAGGTCGTCGCCCGACAGCCCGGCCACCTCCAGCAGATCGCCAGAGACGATGAGCTGGGTGCCGTGCTCCTTGGTCAGGGCCTCCAGTCGGCTTGCCGTGTTCACCGTGTCGCCGATCGCGGTGATGCCGGTGGTGCGGCCATAGCCCATCTCGCCCACGATCGCCGGGCCGTAGTGCAGCCCGATGCCGATCCGCAGCGGCGCGCTCAAGGTAGGCGACAGCTCGGTGTTCAGCGCGGACAGGCGCTGCGCCATGGCATGGCAGGCGGCCAGTGCGCTGCGCGCGGTGCGCCCGGTGCCGCTGCGGTCGGCCCGAATTCCAAACAGCGCCATGATGCCGTCGCCGACGAACTTGTCGAGGTAGCCGTCGGAGCCTTCGATCGCCTCGCCCATGGCAGTGAAATACCGGTTCAGCAGGAACACCACGTCATAGGGCAGGCGCTGCTCGGACAGCGCGGTAAACCCGCGAATGTCGGCGAACAGAACGGCGATGTTGGTCTCCACGCCGGTGCTGAACAGGCTCTCCGCGCGGGCCGCCGGTGTACCGTCCGGCGGCGGCAGCACCGGGGTGACCGTGACCGGACCGCTCGGTCGGGACTGGCAGGCGAGACGCACGTCCTCCGGCGCGCCGACGCGGCGGAGCACGCGTTGCTCCGCCGGGTTCGCCGGCGGCAGATGCTGGCGGCCCTCGTCCACCCGGACCCGACAGGTCGAGCAGCGACCGCGCCCGCCGCACACCGAGGCATGCGGGATGCCGGCCGCCTTGCTGCACTCCAGAATGGTCATGCCCCGGCGGCCCTGGGAAGTCCGGCCTCCCGGATAGGAAACCACGAACCCGCCGACGCGACGCGCAACCCAGTCGCGGCCGGACCGGGCGGCGAGGATCAAGGCGATGGCAGCGAAGGACCCGAACACGATCCGCCAGCGCGCCGCCCGCAACTGTTCGACCACCTCGGCCGAGGGCAGCCGGTAGCGGTCCAAGGCTTTCTGCCAGGCCGGCTCGTCGCGCATCAGCAGCGCCGCCTCGCGCCCGGCACTGGCGAACCCACCAAGCGCGACCAGCGGAATCACGATGGCGGCGGCGAACAGGCCCCAGCGCCAGTGCGCGAACCAAGGCTGCAAGCGCAGCCACAGCGCCAGACCAATGCATCCGTGGCCCCAGGCCACGACCAGCGCGATCGATTGCACCGCGCCGTCGACCGGCGAAATCGTCCACAGATAGGCGACGACCCAGCCATATTCCATGTTGGCGCCGAAGAACTGGGTGGCGATTCGGGTGCCGAGGATGTGGCCGGCGATCAGGGGCACGATGGCCAGACCGCCGATCAACTGCCAGACCTCGGCCGGCGGCATCCGGCGCAGCGTGCGGCGCACATACAGGGAACGTACGGCCAGACCGAGATGCACCGCTGTGGACAGCAGCAGCAGGGCGTCCATCGGCCGGTTGAACCAAAGCCAGCGGAACCAGCGCTGGCCCGCCTCCATCGCCTCCAGCGAGATCATCCCCAGCCCGTGGTTCAGCAAATGGGTGATCACAAAGAAGAACAGGAACAGGCCCGAGGCGAGGCGCAGCCGCGGCACGGTGATCCGTCCGGCCAACAGGCGGGAGCGCGGCTTCAGGCTAGATAGGGCGATCGACATGGTCGGAACGGCGGCCTCCTCAGCCTTGCCTATGACAGCGGCGGGGAATATTGAAGCCCCGATAACTCTGGGCGTCGGTAATTGCGCCTGGAACGCGCGCAGAAATCCGGCCTGCCCACCCCGGGCCTTGACATTCGCGCCCGGTTCCTTAACTCAGCGGCGCGAAGCCATATGGGTGATCTCGAGCACCGATGAGCTCAAACCATACCTCATCCGATTCTCGCGCCATGATCGAAGTCCAAGGCCTGGTGAAGCATTTCGGGCCGATCGAGGCCGTGAACGACCTGTCCTTCGCGGTCTCAGCCGGCGAAGTGCTCGGCTTTCTCGGTCCGAACGGCGCGGGAAAGTCGACCACCATGAAGATCATCACCGGGTTTCTCGAGCCGACCGCCGGGCGGGTGTTCGTGTGCGGGATCGACGTGGGCGCCAAGCCGGTCGCAGCCAAGCGCCGGATCGGCTACCTGCCGGAAGGCGCGCCCTGCTATCCGGACATGACGCCGAGTGCGTTCCTGAATTTCATCGCCGCGACCCGCGGCATCAACGGGGGCGCGCGCGGCACTGCAATTGCCGATGCGGTGGCCAAGACCCAGCTCGAGAGCGTGCTGGAACAGCCGATCGAAACCCTGTCGAAGGGGTTCAAGCGCCGAGTCGGGCTGGCCCAGGCTCTGCTGCACGACCCGGACGTGCTGATCCTCGACGAGCCGACCGACGGGTTAGACCCGAATCAGAAGCACGAGGTGCGCGGCCTGATCCGCGCCATGTCGAAGGACAAGGCAATCGTGATCTCGACCCACATCCTGGAAGAGGTCGAGGCGGTGTGCAGCCGGGCGATCATCATCGCGGCCGGGCGCATCGTGGCCGACGACACGCCGGACGGGCTGATGGCGCGGTCAACCGCACCGCAGGCCAAGCTGGACGACGTGTTCCGCAAGCTCACCGTCGGCCAGGTGGAGGTCGCCCATGCGTGAGACGGTGATCATCTTCCGCCGCGAGTTCGCCGGCTACTTCGCCACCCCGCTGGCCAGCGTGTTCATCGTGATCTTTCTGGTTACGGCCGGCGCCTTCACCCTGTTCCTCGGGCGTTTCTTCGACCGCGGACAGGCCAGCCTGGAGAGCTTCTTCACCTTTCATCCCTGGCTCTATCTGCTGCTGATCCCGGCGATCTCGATGCGGCTGTGGGCCGAAGAGCGTAAGACCGGAACCATCGAGCTGCTGCTCACACTCCCGGTCACCGTGACCGCGGCCGTGCTGGGCAAGTTCCTGGCCGCCTGGGCGTTCACCGCGGTGGCCCTGGCCGGGACCGTGCCGTTCTGGATCACGGTGAACGTGCTCGGCACGCCGGACAACGGAACCATCCTGGCCGGCTATATCGGCAGCCTGTTCATGGCCGGGGCTTATCTCGCCATCGGCGCGGCCATGTCCGCGCTGACCCGGAACCAGGTGATCGCGTTCATTCTGGCCGCCGCGTTGTGCTTTTTGTTCGTGGTCAGCGGCACCGCCCTGGTGCAGGAGTTCTTCTCCGCCTGGGCACCGACCTGGTTGCTGGACTCGATCGGCTGGTTCAGTTTCCTGTCCCACTTTCAAGCAATCTCTCGCGGCGTGATCGACCTGCGCGACTTCGTGTTCTTCGCGTCGGTGATCGCGTTGTTCCTGTTCGCGAACGTGGTGGCGGTCGAGCGAAGGAAGGCGCAGTGAGCGGGTCGGTCAAACGGATGTCGCGTCTCGGCGTGGTCTCGGTCACCGGTGTGGTCCTGGCCGCGGTCCTGTTCGTGGCGACCAACCTGTTCAGCCGCGATGCGCTGCTCGGCAGCCGGCTCGATCTGACCGAATCGCGCGCCTTCACGCTGTCGGAGGGGACCCGGACGGTGCTGTCGCAGATCGACGAGCCGCTGGTGTTCCGGTTCTTCTTTTCCGAGCGGCTGGGCCGGCAGATCCCGCAATTCGCCGAGTTCTCGCGGCGCATCAAGGACATGCTGTTCGAATTCGCCAACGTGAGCGACGGCAAGCTGGTGCTGGAGGTGATCAACCCGGCCCCGTTCTCGGCCGACGAAGACCGCGCGGTCGCGCTCGGCATTCAGGGCGTGCCGCTCGATCAGCAGGGCGATCTGGTCTATTTCGGCCTGGCCGCCAGCAACTCCACCGACGACACCCAGGTGATCCCGTTCTTCCAGCAGGACCGCGAGGCCTTTCTGGAATACGAGCTGGCGCGCATGGTCGCCTATCTGGCGAACCCCAAGCGGATCGTGGTCGGCCTGATCTCCGACCTGCCGATCGAGGGCGATTTCCGCATGGCCATGATGGGGCGCGGCCAACCCACTCCGCCGTTCCAGATCATGGAACAGATGCGCCAGGTGTTCGATATCCGCACGCTCGGCGGCGAGGTCGAGCACGTGCCGAGCGACGTCGACGTGCTGATGGTGGCCTATCCGAAGTCGCTGCCCGAGATCACCAAATACGCCGTCGACCAGTATTTCGTCGGCGGCGGCCACGGCATGGTGCTGGTCGACCCGACCTCAGAGGGCGAAATCGCCGGATCGGCGGCGACCGGTCAGCCGCCGGGCGACGTGTCCGCGACGCTGCCGGAGTTGCTGGAGGGCTGGGGAATCACCGTATCGGCGGACAAGGTGGTCGGTGATCTGGCCACCGCGCGGCGGGTCAATCCCGGAGGCGCCCAGGGCGGCCGGCCGGTCGAATACGTCTCGTGGATGGCGCTCGGGCCGCAGTTCATGAACCCGCTTGACCCGGTGACCGCAAATCTGGAGGTGCTGCACCTGTCGAGCGCCGGTGCGGTGGGCCTTGCCGAGGGCAGCGCGCTCGACCTCGAGCCGCTGGCGTTCACGTCGGATGATCTCGCCGGATTCATCGAAACCTCGCGCGTCGGACCGGCGCCGGATGTGGAGAAGATCCTGCGCGAGTTCCAGCCGGACGGTGAGCGCAAGGTGCTGGCCGCCCGAATCTCAGGTCTGCTGCCGTCAGCCTATCCGGACGGGCCGCCCGCAGAAGCCGCCGAAGGTCGCGACCTGCCCGATCACGTGGCCCAGGGCACCGAGCCGACCAACATGATCGTGGTCGGCGACACGGATGTGTTGCAGGACCGCGCCTGGGTGCGGGTGCAGAATTTCTTCGGCCAACGCCTCGCCGTCCCGAGCGCCAACAATGATGCGTTCGTGCTCAACGCGCTTGAGAACCTGGCCGGCGACAGCGCATTGATCCGCCTGCGCTCGCGCGGCAGCACGAACCGCCCGTTCGAGTTGATCCAAAGCATGGAGGCCGATGCGGCCAATCGGCTGCGCGGTACCGAGCAGACGCTGCGCGCCAAGCTCGAGGAGCTGGAGGCCAAGCTGGCCGAGGCCCGCTCGGTGGAACAGACGGGCGAAGGCGGGATCACCGCGCGCACGATCGTGCTCGACGAAGAGCAGCAGGAAGCGATCAAAGGCTTCGAGGCGGAGCTGTTGAGCGTGCGGCAGCAGTTGCGCGAGGTGCAGCGCGCGCTGCGCGAGGATATCGAACGGCTGCAGACCGTGTTGACCTTCGTGAATGTCGGTCTGGTCCCGATCCTAGTGATCATCGCGGCGCTTGGCTTCGGCTATGCGCGGAGCGCGCGACGGCGCCGCGCGGTGCGGGCCGCGCAGGAGACCCCGGCATGAGTGCGGATTACGTCAGCGGCCGCCCGCGCGGACAGGTCGCCCTCGCCATCCTCGCCGTGTTCACCATGATCGCCGTGATCGCCGCCGCGGTCGCGGTGAAGAACCGGATCGACACCACGGCCGCCACCGCGACCGGCGGCGGGCTGGTGTTTCCCGAGCTCGGCCAGCAGTTGGACCAGGTCGCCAAGATCACCGTGGAGTCCGGCGGCAAGCGGTTCGAGATCACCCGGAGCGCGCCGGACGAATGGGTCAACGGCGGGCTGCATGACTATCCCGCCCGGGTCGACCGGGTGCGTGACCTGCTGGTCGGTCTGGCCGGCTTGTCGCGCTACGAAGCCAAGACCGCGCGGCCGGACCGCTTCAAGCGGCTGGACGTGGACGACCCGAAATTGGGCGCAGCGTCCGCCGGCATTAGCTTGTCGGATGAAAGCGGATCGGTGCTGGCCGATCTGATCGTCGGCAAGACCCGCGCCGGGCTGATCGGAGCCGGGCGCGACGGGGTGTACATCCGGTTGCGCGACGAAGACCGGGCCTGGCTTGCCGAAGGCAGCCTGGGACTGGAGCGCGACGCGGCGGACTGGTCCGACCGCACCGCCTTGAACATCGCCCGCGAACTGATCGCGACGGTCACCCTGACCCAAGCCGACGGCAGCAGCGTCACCGTGGCACGCGCCAAACAGGGTGATGCAAACTTGGAACTGGTCCCGGCGCCGGAGGGACGTAAGGTGAAAAGCCGCAGCACGCTCAACGGCATCGGTTCGGCCTTGGAGACGGTCACCTTCGACGACGTGCGTCCTGCTGCCGAGGCCGAGCTGCCCGACCCGCCTGCCAGCTTGGCTCAGTTCACCACGTTCAACGGGCTGATGGTCACGCTGAAGGCCGGCGAGCCGGATGAAGACGGCCGAACCTTGGTCACCATCGCGGCCGAAACCGGTGACGATGCATCGGATGAGACCAAGCAGAAAGCCGCGGAAATCGAGGAGCGGTTCTCGCCTTGGGCCTACGTGTTGGGCAAGTTCCGCTCGGACAAGCTGCGGCTGACGGCGGAGGACCTGTTGGAACCGGCCGAGGCGGAAGAGACCGATGAAGGTTCTCCGGCATCGAATTGACCGCGCCATCCTTCTCGCGCTAACGACACTGTGCAGAAAGTCGCTTCGCGCCGGATGAGGTCATGAAACGCTCACGAGCCGAACAGCTGGAAATGATCCTGCAGCGCATGAGCAGCGTGGCGGGCGTGTTCCGCATTCGCTCGGAATCGGTCGAAGGTCCGCGCTGGAAGCGGCACGAAGACCTGATGCAGATCTACATCGAGGGCTGCCGCAACAGCCTGAAGGAAGGGAAGGACTTCATCGACGAGGGGCCGACTTTCGCCGAGGAGGATATCGAAGAGGCGCGCAAGACCTTCGAGTACATCCTGACCGGAACGCTCGCGAGCAGCGACGAAGATGAGCCTGCGGGTCAATAGTTTCCCCGCGGCCGCCGCGAGCGCGATGAGCGTAGCGCGCGCAGAGCGCTGTCTTCGTTGGGAAACCCAAGTCAGCTTGCGCACACAATCGAGCGCCTGAAGGCGCCGGCCAACAGGGGGAGACCTGATGACCATTCGCACCGTCGGCATTGTCGGCGCCGGGACCATGGGCTCCGGCATCGCCACCAACGTCGCCGCCAGCGG
>JAAUXY010067301.1_pt1 | contig 17277 bp, 13 predicted proteins | sample 7278121 | NCBI WGS metagenome assembly JAAUXY01 (sample SAMN14350117, study PRJNA611818) | marine sediment metagenome | isolation source: surface marine sediment (1.8m) | place: French Polynesia: Moorea | collected 2018-08 | reverse complement strand
GGACAGCGCCGCGCAGGCGATCCAGGGCGGCCATGTGGACATGGTGGCGATGACCCGGGCGCATCTCGCCGACCCGCACATCATGCGCAAGCTGGCCGAGGGCCGGGCCGAAGACATTCGTCCGTGTGTGGGCGCCACCTACTGCCTGGACCGGATCTATGTCGGCGGCGAGGCGCTCTGCCTGCACAATCCGGCGACCGGGCGGGAGGCCGCGATGCCCCATGTGGTGCCGCGCGCGGACCGGCCCGGCCGCAAGGTCGTGGTGGTGGGCGCGGGCCCGGCCGGGCTCGAGGCGGCGCGGGTCTCGGCCCTGCGGGGGCATGACGTGGTCCTGTTCGAGGCGGCGGATCGCACCGGCGGCCAGGTCAACATCGCCGCACGGGCAACCTGGCGCGGAGACCTGGGCGACGTCGTCGGCTGGCTCGACGGCCAGGTGCGCAAGCTGGGGGTCGATGTGCGCCTGAACGTGCTGGCCGAGGCGGAGCACGTGCTGGCCGGGGCGCCGGACGTGGTCGTGATCGCCACCGGCGGCGCGCCCAACCCGGGCCGGTTCGCGCGCGCCGATCTCGCGGTCAGTTCCTGGGATGTCCTCTCCGGCGCGGTCCGGCCCGCGGGCCGGGTGCTGCTCTATGACGAGACCGGCCAGCATCAGGGCGTGTCCTGTGCCGAGGTCCTGGCGGCGACGGCCGCCGAGCTGGAGATCGCCACCCCCGACCGCACCATCGCGGAGGAGACCGGCGCCACCAACTTCCCGGTCCATCTGCGCGCGCTTTATCGCGCGGGCGTCGCCATGAGCCCCGACCGCCGGCTGGTCGGCATCGAGCGGGCCGGAAACCGGCTGGTCGCCACGCTCGTGAACGTCTATGCCGAGACCGAAGAGAGGCGGGAGGTGGACCAAGTGGTGGTGGAGGCGGGCACGCTGCCGCTGGACGATCTCTACTTCGCCCTCAAGCCACTGTCTCTCAATCGAGGCGAGACCGACCTGGCGGCGCTGGTCGCGGGCCGGCCGCAGGCCAAGACCGCGAATCCGGACGGGCGCTTCGAGCTGTTCCGGGTGGGCGACGCCGTCGCCTCGCGCAACATCCATGCCGCGATCTTCGACTCCCTGAGGCTTTGCAAGGGGTTTTGAGGCCTCGGCCCGGCCCGACGAGCGGACACAGAGATTTCATTTGACCCGCCGTCCGCCCTGTCGGACTGATCGCAGCTCATCGTCACACGTCTGCCAAGGACCTGCTCCATGCGCGACCGATGCGTCCGCCGCTGCCGGCTCGCCAGCTTCTTGATCTCCCTCTTGCTGCTCCCGTTCGCGCCGGTCCGGGCGGACACCGTGACGCTCGCCTTTGCCTGGCCTGAGACTGTCGAGGGCACGGCCACGTTCTCTGCGCGCAAGACCCGGGCCGCTGAGCGGGGCCAGCAGGTGATTGTCGTGCGTGGCGGCTACGGATTCGCGGCCAAGCCGGTCGCCGACGGACAGCTCATTACCTTCGGCAAGACGCAGGTCGACGTGCAGGTCGAGCCGCCGGTTTCCGGCATGCAGGGCAGGCTGCAGCAGTTCATGCTCAGCGCCGCGAACCAACGGCCCAGCTATGTGATCGACAGGCAGGGAAGCTACCTCCGGCTCGAGAACATGGAGCGCTATCGTCAGAATCTGCGCGAGGCCTATGCCGCGCTGCTTGCCGATCTTCCGGATCAGGCGAAAGAGCGGGTGCAGCAGACGATCGAAGGCGCCATGTCCGACCGGCAGCTCGAGGCGCGCATGGCAGAGAGCTGGAACCGGGACGTGGGCGCATGGGTCGGCGGCGAATTCGACCGCGGCGAAACCTATGAGCAGGACTTCAGCATGGCTGTTCCCGTGCTGGGCAACACGGAAGTGCCGATGAAGGCGGCCTATCGCTATCTCGGGCCGGTGAGCTGTGGCAAGGCGGCCAGCGCGGATCGCTGCGTGCATCTCGAACTGCGCAGCTTTGTCGATTCCGACAAGGTGGCCCGGGCGCTCGAGGCCTTCCTCAAGCGGATGGCCGGGCAGGGCGCCGGCGAGTTCCGCATCGAGCAGTTGAGGATCGACACCACGGTGCGGCTGGTGACCGAGCCGGACACCCTGTTACCGCACCGCATCGAGCAGCAGAAGGTCAGCAGCACGGTCCTCTCCCAGGGCGGCCAGTCCCAGGCCACGCGGCAGGTCGAGGAGATCGTCTACGAGTTCGCCTACACCTCGCGCTAGATCATATTCGGATTTGATTGCATCACCGGCCCGCTCCCCCACGAATGGGGGTTCGCCGCTAGGTCGCAGACCCGAACGGTCTACCGCCCAACCAAACTCCGCAACCTCGTTTGTCTCCCGATCCTAGCCCGTCTCGGAGGGTCGCCGTCCTCAGGCCTCTCCCCGCCGGCGCCGTTCCGCTTCGTCCCAGGTGGTCAGGGGCTGGTAGTCGGGAACATAGCCGAGCCCCTTCATCGCATCGGAGGACACGGCCGCCTGCGAGGTGACGACGTCGACGACCGCCGGCGCATTCTTGAGCGCACGGTCGAGCGCGCCCGCAAGTCCGTCCGGCGTCTCCACCCGCTCGCCATGGGCCCCCAGGGCGACCGCCATGGCGGCGTAGTCCGAGTGGCGCAGCGTGGTCCCCGCCACCCGACCGCCATAGTTGGCCTCTTGGTCGTAGCGCTCGATGTTCCACGCGGCATTGTTGGAAACGATGAAGACCGCTTTGGCCCCGTGGCGCACGGCGGTGTCGATCTCCATCGCGTTGATCCCGTATGCGCCGTCGCCGTTGACCGAGATCACCTGCCGCTCCGGGAAGGCCAGGGCGGCGGCGATCGCGAAGGGCACGCCGACCCCGAGGCAGCCGAAGGCGCCCGCGTCCATATAGGTGCGCGCGGCGAGTCCGACCCTGGCGAAGCTCAGGATGTCGCCGCCGTCTGCGACGGCGAGGTAGTCGGGGTCGGCGACGTCGGCTATGGCGTCAAAGATGCGGCGCGGGTGGATCTTGCCGTCCTCGCACAGATCCGGCACCTCGCCGAGGCCCGCTGCCGCCCGCGCCCGCTGCTTGGCGCGCAGGCCGTCGGCCCAGTCGGCATCGAGAGCCGAAGGACGGTTGCCCGCCGCCTCGACCATCGCATCGAGGGCGAGGGCCGGGGTTGCGAGGAGCTCGGGATCGCCCCGCCGGTTGTCGACCAGCTCGCCCACCGTCTCGGCGATCCGCACGATCCGCGCATTCGGAAAGACCGCGGGCGAGCCGTAGCCGAGCTGATAGTCCAGCTTGCGTCCGACGACCAGCAGCAGATCCGCATCGGCCATGGCGTTGCCGCGCACGGCGCCGGCGAAGCCGGGATGGTCCGAGGGGACGAGGCCCCGGCTTTCCTGTGTGTCCAGGTACAGGGCGCCGGTCGCGTCAAGCAGGCGCATCAGCGCTTGCCCCGCGCCCCGTGCGCCGCGCCCGGTCACGACCACCGGGCGGCGCGCCGACCAGACCGCCTCGACCGCCCGTGCCACCGCCTCCGGATCGGGCGGAAGCCGTCGCGGCGGCTTGGGCCGGAGCCAATCCTCGAGCACCTGGGCGTCCGGAACCTCTTCTCGCAGCACATCGGTCGGAATCTCGAGGTACGCCGGCCCCGGCTCGGCCGCGTCTCCGTGCGCGCGCGAGACGGCCTCGTCGAGTTCCCGCAGCACCTGATCGGCGACCCGAAGGGTGCGGGACGTCCGGGTGATCGGCCGCATGATGTCGACATGGGGAATGTCTTGCAGCGGTCCCTTGTTGACCTGCGGGCGGGGCGGACAGCCGCCGATCAGCAGCACCGGTGCGCGCGCCAGCGAGGCATTGGCGATCGCGGTGACGCAGTTGGTGACGCCGGGGCCGGCGGTCGCCATCGCGACACCCAGCCCGCCCGTGAGCTCGGCATGGGCATGGGCCATATGTACCGCCGCGCCCTCGTCGCGCACATCGACGATGCGGATGCCGTGACGGGGCAGCCAGTCCCAGACCGGCTGGATGTGACCGCCCTGCAGGCCAAAGATCCGGTCGATGGCGCGCCGCTCCAGGAACTGCGCGATGCGTGCCGCGCAGCTTTCCGGCCCGGAGCCGAGGTCGGTGGCTGTTGCTGTAGGCATGGCTCGTTTCTCCCGGTGGATGCTGTCCCGTCAGGCCTCGTCCGTCTCCGCAAAGCGCTCGCGCAGCGCCCGATGCAGGATCTTGCCAGTGCTGGTCCGCGGCATGTCCGCCTCGGGGATGATCGCGATCGAGCGCGGCCGCTTGTACCCGGCGAGGCGCTCGCGGCACCAGGCCACGAGTTCCGCCTCGCTCGCCTCGGCGCCGGCATGCAGCACCACAACCCCATGCACCCGTTCGCCCCATTTGGCGTCCGGCACCCCGATCACGGCCACGTCCTTGACCGCCGCATGGGCGCCCAGCACGTTCTCCACCTCGGACGGGTAAACGTTCTCACCGCCCGAGATGATCATGTTGCTCTTGCGGTCGACCAGGTAATAGAAGCCGTCCTCGTCGCGCCAGGCGAGGTCGCCAACTGACAGGTGGGCGCCGCGGAAGGCTTCTGCCGTCTTGTCCGGCAACTTCCAGTACCCGTCGAAGGCGTAGGGCGTCGCCGAGTAGAGCTCGCCCACCTGGCCTTGGGGCACATCGCGGCCCTCCTCGTCGAGCAGCCGGATCGGCGCCGTGCCGATGCATTCCCGTCCCACCGAGCCGAGCTTTCTGAACTGGTCCTCGGGCTGCAACATGGTCGCCCAGCCCTGTTCGGTCGAGCCGTAAAGCTCCCAGAGCCCCGAGTTTCGAAAGTAGCCGAGGATCGCCTCTTTGGTGTCTCGGCGGGCGGGCGCCGAAGAGATCATCAGCTTGGTGATCCGCTCGGGATTGAGGCTCTCGAGAAGCTGTCGCCCAAGCCCCAGCATCATCACGTAGTGCGTCGGAACCAGCGACGTGAAGGTCGCGATGCCGTTCGCGAGCGAGCGAAGGAGATGCTCCGGGTCGAAACGTGGCCGGCTGTAGACCGTCACCGGCGCGCCACAATAGGTCAGTGCGCCGAGGAAGTTCAGCGAGTTGGCGTGGCACATCGGCATGACCAGAAGGCCCGTATCACGGGCGCTGAAGCCGAGCTCGACCTCCGTCGTCAGCGACAGCAGCGCGCCGGCGCCGTGGCTCCGGATCGCGCCCTTGGGATTGCCGGTCGTGCCGGACGTGTACATCAGGGACCAGGTGTCCCCGGGCGCGACTCGGGCATCGGGCTCGTCCCCGGCAGCGGCAGCGATGAGGTCTTCGTAGGCCACGTAGCCGGCCGGCGCGGCGCTCTTGCCGAGATGAACGAAGGCGCCCCGGTCGATCGGTAGATCGTGGCGAGTCTCCTCGACGGCGCCCAAAAGCGCGTCCTCGACGATCAGCGCCCGCGCCTCGCAGTTCTCGACGATGAATCGGATCTCAGGCGCGACGAGCCGGAAGTTGACCGGCACCGCGATCAGGCCCGCCTTGGCCACGGCGGCGTAGATCTCAAGCCATTCGATGCGGTTGTAGGCGAGCACGGCAACCCGATCACCCTTGCTCAACCCCAGGCCCAGGAGCGCGTTCGCCAGCCGGCAGGCCCTCGCATTCCATTGCCGGAAGGTCATGCTGCGCTCGAGATCGGCCGCGCCCGTCCGCTCCGGCGTCACATGGGCGTGCGCCTGGAGTGTCTGTCCCAGATGGAGCAATGGGGCCATCGGCCGGCTCTGGTCCTTGGGTTCGGCCCGTTGGGAAACTCTGTCGGGCCGGCCCGCCATCATGCTCGGAGGGTCCACGGTCTGCAAGATGTGGCCGGTCGGCTCCGGGGTCGCTCCGCGACCACCCGCGCCATTCCCCGGACCATGGCGGCAGGTCGAGGAAATGGTCTATGAGTTCGCCTAGACCCCGCGGTAGCCCGCATGCTGTCGCATTCGCAATGACGGGTGTCGCAAAACAGCGCTTGCCTACGCCCGGGGTGGTTTAGGGAGAGCGAACGTACTCGGCCGTCGGCGGCCGGGGCAGGGCGTTTGCCCGAGCGGAGGAAGCCATGAAATCACACGCGCGCGTGGTGGTGATCGGCGGCGGCGTCGTCGGCGTGTCGACGCTCTATCACCTCGTCAAGAAGGGCTGGTCGGACGTGGTGCTGGTCGAGCGCAAGGAGCTCACCTCGGGCTCCACCTGGCATGCGGCCGGGCTCCTGCCGCTCTTCAACATGAGCTACAGCGTCGGCCAGATCCACAAATACTCGGTGGCGCTCTACGGGAGGCTCGAGGAAGAGACCGGCCAGGACGTGGGCCTGCGCCGGGTCTCGAACATCCGCCTTGCCTCGTCCCCGGAGCGCATGGACGAGTACAACTACTATGTCGGCGTGGCCAAGACCATCGGCGTCGACGTGCGCCATCTCACGCCCGAACAGGTCAAGGAGATCTGGCCGCTGTGCAACACCGAGGGGCTGATCGGCGCGATCCAGCATCCCGAGGACGGCTACATCCAGCCCGCCGATCTGACCCAGGCATTGGCCAAAGGCGCGCGGACCGGCGGCGCCGAGATCTACCGCCAGACCACGGTGACCGGTATCGAGCGCACGGCCGCGGGCGAATGGCGGGTTCAGACGGACAAGGGCGACATCACCTGCGAGCACGTGGTCTCGGCCAGCGGCAACTTCTGCCGCCAGACCGGCGCCATGGTCGGGCTCGAGATCCCGGTGATCCCGGTCGAGCACCAGTTCATCGTCACCGAGCCCCACCCCGAGATCCAGGCCCGGCACGAGCAGGGCTTGGCGGAGATGGGCGTGCTCAGGGACTCGAACGCGTCCTGGTACATGCGCGAGGAGGCCGGCGGCCTCTTGCTCGGCCCCTACGAGATCGGCGCGCCCTGCTGCTATGTGGACGGCCCCAGCGAAAACGCCGAATACGAGCTGTTCCAGGAGGATCTCGACCGGCTGGAGCCGCATATCGAGTCGGCGATCTTCCGGGTGCCGGCCTTCGGCGAGGTCGGCGTCAAGGAGGTCTACAACGGCGCCATCTGCTACACGCCGGACGGCTCGCCGATCATCGGCCCGGCCTGGGATCTGCCCAACTTCTGGCTCAACGAGGGCCACAGCTTCGGCATCACGGCGGCGGGCGGTGCGGGCTGGCAGCTCGCCGAGTGGATCGTCGAGGGTGAATCGACCATCGACATGATGGGCGTCGACCCGCGGCGGTTCGGCCCCTATGCCTCGCGCGGCTACCTCAAGGAGAAGAACGAGGAGGCGTATGCGAACGTCTTCACCATCCACTTCCCGGACGAGGAGCGCCCGGCCGCGCGCCCCTTGAAGCAGACCCCCTGCTACGACCGCATGAAGGCGCGCGGCGCCGTGTTCGGCCAGATCTACGGCTGGGAGCGCCCCAACTGGTTCGCGCCCGAAGGCGTCGAGCCCAAGGATGTCTGGTCCTTCCGCCGCACCAACTATTTCGAGCATGTCGGCAACGAGTGCCGGCACGTGCACGAGAAGGTCGGGCTCCTGGACATGTCCGCCTTCTCCAAGTTCCAGGTGAGCGGGCCGGGGGCCGAGGCCTGGCTCGACGGGCTCGTGGCCAACCGGCTGCCCCAGACGGTCGGGCGCATCGGCCTCTGCCACATGCTCTCGGGCAACGGCGGCGTGCGTTCGGAGTTCACCATCTACCGCCAAGCCCCGGACCGGTTCTACCTGGTCTCGGCCGGCGCCATGGAGCGGCACGACGACGACTATCTGACCAAGCTCTTGCCCCCGGACGGCAGCGTCCGGCTGCAGAAGGTGACGAGCCAGTACGGCGTGCTGGTCGTGGCCGGGCCGCATTCACGGGATCTCTTGCAGAAGGTCACGGACACGGACCTCTCGACCGAGACCTTCCCGTGGCTCTCGGGCCAGTTCGTCAATGTGGGCTGCGCCCAGGCCCACGCGCTGCGCGTCAATTTCGTCGGCGAGCTGGGCTGGGAGCTGCATCATCCGATCGAGATGCAGAACTACATCTACGACCTCCTGTTCGACGCGGGCGCGGAATTCGATCTGCAACCCTTCGGCATCCGCGCCATGGACAGCCTGCGCGTCGAGAAGTCCTACCGGCTGATCCCGCGGGAGCTCTCGATCGAGTACGCGGCGCTGGAATCCGGCCTGAACCGGTTCGTGCGCCTGAACAAGGAGCAGTTCATCGGCCGCGACGCCCTGGTCGAGTGGCAGCAGCGGGGCTTCCAAAATGCATTCGTCACGCTCGAGGTGCACGACGTCGGCGACGTGGACGCCCGCGGCAACGAGCCGATCTACCAGAACGGCACCCTGGTCGGCCGCGCCACCAGCGGCAACTACGGCTGGCGGCTGGGCAAGAGCCTGGCGCTGGGCATGGTGCGGCCGGAGCTGGCCGAGCTTGGCACCGATCTCGAGATCGAGATCCTGGGCGACCGCCACCGCGCCACGGTGATCCCGGAGTCCCCGTTCGACCCGGAGAACGAACGGCTGAGGGCTTAGGACTGATTGACCAATAAGTAAGATCGTACTGGCCTGCTCGTACTGCGGAGCGAAGGAGACGACGCGGGCCTCGCCCTTCGTCCTTCGATTATCGCACTTCATCCTGAGGAGCCGCCTTCTCCTTCGAGACGGCCTTGTAGGCCTCCTCAGGATGAAGGCGGCGTCTCGAAGGATGAGCTTGTCGAAGTATGAGGGCCGACTACTGGTGTCGACTGCAATGGGCTCGCTGATCTCATGGGGAGATCAGTCCCCCGTCGCCCGCGCCTCCGGATCCAGCGTGAAGAGCTCCTGCGGCTGGCGCACGCCGCGGAGCGCGTAGCGGCCGAGGGAGACCAGGCGGCCGCCGATGCGCCCGGCGGCCGCGGCGAACGCGGCCGAGACGATCACGTCCTGCTCGAGCCCGCGGCACATGGCCTCGATCCGGCTCGCCTCGTTGACCGCCGGGCCGACCACGGTGAAATCGAGCCGGTCCTGGCTGCCGATGTTGCCGTACAGAACGTCGCCCAGATGCAGCGCCAGATTGACCCGGGTGGTGGGCAGGCCCTCGGCCAGGCGCCGGGCGTTGAGGTCGGCCACCGTAGCCAAGGCGCCGCCCGCGGCCAGGAGCGCCCGGCCGCAGGCCTGTTCCGGATCGTCGTCCAACTCGAAGATCGCCAGGATGCCGTCGCCCATGAATTTGAGCACCTGGCCGTCATGGGCGTCGATCGCGTCGACGACGCATTCGGCGTAGTCGTTCAAGAGCGCCATCAGCCGGTCGCGGGGCTCGGTGTCGGCGATGCGGGTCGAGCCCTCGAGATCGCTGTACCAGATCACAGCCCGGATCGAGCGGGCCGCGCCCCGGTCGATGGCGCCGCGCAGCACCCGCCGGCTCGCGTCCCGCCCGAGATAGGTCTCCATCAGGGACTCCCCCATCCAGTCGACCAGGGCGGACTTGAAGGCCAGCACGAAGACCGGCAGCAGCGCCTCCAGGGTGGCGATGTCGGCGGCCTCAAACCCGCCCGCGCGGTCCGTGCTCCAAGACGAATAGACGCTGTCCATCTCGCCGATGGTGGCGTTCTCGCCCAGCGTGCTGACATAGGCCAGGTAGTCGGTCATGCCGGCCGCGCGCAGGTCGGCGAAGACCGGGAAGCGCTCGGGATCCTCCGAGCCGTCGAGGCGCTGGCGGAAGCGCGTCTCGCCGGCCTCGGACATGGGGTAGAAGGGGCTTTGCCGCCATTGCGCATCCGTCTCCTCGAGGTCCTCGCGCAGATAGTGGGTGCGCTCGGCGCCCGCGCCGTGGCGCCAGACCACGTTCTCGGCGCAGAGCTTGGGGTGCAAGAGATCGACGCCGACCAGCACCCGCCGCACTGGCACGCCCGCCGCGACCAGCCCGTCGCACATCGCGTCGAGGAGATCGCTTTCCGACGCGCCGGCCAGGGCGAGCGTCGCGAGCCGCTCGGCGATGGCGAGCGCGGCGGCCGGGTCCGTGATCTTGACGTCGTCTGCCATGTCGGGGCCTTGCTCCGAGCGCTGAAACTGCGGGCGGCACTATAGCGCGGGCGCCGCGGGCGACCAGACGGCCTGGCGCCAGCGCCTCGAGGTCGTTCAGACGGGGATCCAGTCCTGGTAGGTGGCGATGGCGTGCAGGAAGAGCCCGATGAAGGTCAGCATGCCGAGCAGCAGGATGCCCACGAGACAGAGATAGACGATCAGCGCGGTTTTGGCGCCACGCCCCCGTTCGTCGTCATTCGTGCCGTCCGGGACGGCGGGGCCGCCGCCGCTCGGATCGCGCTGGGTCTGGACATTGCCGTTGGACACCGGGGATTCCTGTTCTCGGGAGCGACCACCCTAGGCTAGAGCATTTTCCGGCCCTATGGACTCAATTCTGCTGCGGTTTGGGGCGGATGCCCGACCAAACTGCGGCAGAACTGTCACCATAGGCTCGGATCGTGCGCTAGATTGATGCTTCGCGATGGGGATATGAGGACGCGTTCGGTGGCTATCTCTGCGATGGGCGTCATCCGGCGCCGGGCGCCGGTGCTGCCGGCGCTCCTGGTGTTCTTGGCATTCGTGCTGCTGGCGTATGGCACGCGCTACGCCGTCGTCGAGCCGGAGGCGATGGGCGCTCTGTGCGCCGCCGCCGGCGCGCCGGTCTGGTGCCCGTTGCGCACGGCGCTGATCGTCGTGACCGAATGGAACGGTCTCGGATTGGCCGCCGTCGCGTTCGCCCTGGCGTGCCTGCTGGTACGCGCGCCCGCCCGTGCCGCCGCCCTTGGCGTCGTCGCCATGGCGTCGGCCGGCGCTGGCCTCATCCTCTACAACGCCACCTGGGCCTCAGCCGCGACCGCCATCGCGCTCGTCGCTCTGGCGCGGCGCGGCGACGATCGCGACCAGCCGTCGGACTTCGAGGGCCGAGGCGCCGAGCCAGGGTAGCGCCAGCGCACACGCCACCAAGGTCCAGACCATGGCCTCGACATTCTGCCAGCCGTCGAGCGAGAACAGCCCGCCCGCCACCAGCACGAACGCCAGCCAGGCTTCTTCGCGGCGGTCCGGCGCCGGCGTGCCGGCATTGCGCGCGGCCAGCCAGCGTGCGCCGAACGCCAGGGCCGGGATCAGATAGAAGGGCGTCGGCAGGTCCCGGTGCCGCGGATCGAAGGCGAGCGCGATCGCGGCGATAGCCGCGGGCACGAGCACGGCGGCCTGCAGCGCCGCCAGCGATAGGGGCGGCGACAGCGCGGCAAGCCGCGGGCGGCGAAGCCATGCCAGCAGCGCGTTTTGCGTGGCCGGACGGACCGTGGCCCAGACGCCGCCATCCCGGCGAATGAGGGGCACGGCGGTCGCCGCGGCGGCGATCGACGTTGCCGCCATGGCCGCCCCGCCAAGCCAGCCCAGCCAGCCCCGGCTGCTCGTCGCGACGAGATCGGCCTGAAACACCAGGGTCGCGCCCAGGACTTGCCCCAGGAATGCCAGGGCGAGCATCTGGCGGATCGAGCACCGCTGCCGGCCGCGGCAGCCGGCCAGCACGGTCGCGACCGAGAGCACCGTCGCGAAGACCAGGGCGAGCGGCCAGCGCGGCCATTCGCTGACCGGTCCGGTCATCGGGAACTTCGCCTCGCGGCTTCGGTCGAGGACGCCCCAGAAGCCGCCGACGGTCCCTTCCGCGCCCTTCTTCCACGGCTGGTCGATGGCCTCGATCAGGTTGTAGCGAAGACCGAGCTTTGCGGCGCCCGCCGCGAACTCGCGGACGAAGCGCGCCTGATTGACCCGGCCCGGCGCCGCCCCGCCCCGGGTGCGGCCGGCGCTCGGCCAGCCGATCTCGCCGATCACAATGGTCTTGCCGGGAAAGGTCGCCTGCGCCCGCGCGACGATCCCCCGAACGTGGTCCTGCACCCGGTCGATGGAGACCGGCCGCGGGTCGTCCCAATAGGGCAGGACATGAAGCATCAGATGGTCGACGGACGCCGCCACTTGGGGATTGCGGCGCCAAAACTCGTAGATGTCGGCGTAGGTGACGGGCTTGCTGGTGCGCGCCTTGACCGAGCGGATCAGATCGGCAAGCGCGTCTCCGGGCATTTCCCGTCGCAGCAAGACCTCGTTGCCGACGATGACCGTGCTGACGGTGTCCGGATAGGCCGCGGCGAGGCGCAGCACGCCGTCGATCTCCTCGGCATCGGTCTCGGCGTCGCCGCTGATCCAGGCGCCGGCCATGACCGTCATGCCGTGCTCCCGGGCGATCGGCACCACCTGGGCCTGGGTGCCGATTGAGGAATAGGTGCGAAGGCAGTCCGTGTAGGGCTTCAGCGCAGCCATGTCCCGGCGGATGCGTTCGGCCGAAACGCGGTAGTCCTTGTCGAGCGGCGATTGATCCCCTTCGAAGGGCGTGTAGGACAGACACTGGAGGCGTCCGCCGGGCAGGTCGACGATCGCCAGCGGCCGGCCCTGCCACCACCAGAACGCCAACGCAGCCAGCGTGGGGACCACGAGAGCCGCGAGCGAGGCAATGAGACGCATGACGGCGGGACTCCCTCTACCGTTCCCAGCCGACATGTGCCGTTGCCCTGGACACGACCTGATGACGGCAATGGATCAGGGGCGGCCTTTCGCGATCTGCCTGAGATGCGTCCGCTGGCGGTCTCGCGGCAGTCGGTCCGGGTGCGCCGGTCAAGACTCCTCGGGCAGCCCCTCCGCTCTGAATCGCCACCAGGCAAGGACGCAGTCGTAGGGATCGGGATCGACCACGCCCTCGATCAGAAAGCCTGCGCGGATCCGGCTCTGGACGACAAGCACCGGCAGGCCGGACTGTTCAGCCAGATCCTGCTCCATCCAGACGCACGGGCTGAAGCTCTCATACCGCACGAAAGTCACGACCGAAGCCGCGACGACGGCAAGAAACACGGCCAATACGAGCTTCATGTGTTCCTACTCATGCACTCTCGGTCAGCGCCAAATCTCGGCCGGCGGTCGCAAGTCGTCTTACGGGCGCCGCGCTCGGATCCCGCGCTGGGCGACACATGATAGACCCGCCGGCCCGGAAACAACATTTCGATTCTGACCAGAGAATGGCGGCGGCCGGTCGGGATGCGGGCCGCTCATCCCGGCAATCCTGGCCCGAGAGAGGCAAGAAAGACCAGGGAGTTGGGCCCGCTTTACTTGTCTAAATCCGACATGACTGTGCTAGAATCCCCGTCGACTCGCCGGCATCGCGAGGCAAGGGAACGGCCATGTTCGGGGCGACGAAGAGCCACAAGACGGAGAGCATCGCCTTTGTGCTGGTGCCGAAATTCTCCATGTCCGCCTTTACGGCGGCGGTGGAGCCGTTGCGCCTGGCCAACTGGGTCAGCGGCAAGCCGCTCTACGAGTGGCAGGTGCTGTCCATGGACGGCCTGCCGGTCACCGCCTCCTGCCATGTCGACGTGGTCGCCGACGAGGCGGTGGGCAATGTGGACTTCGTGCCCACGGTGGCGGTGTGCAGCGGCATCGACGTCCAGGGCCAGGAGGATGCCAAGCTGTTCGCCTGGCTGCGTCGCCTGGCGGCGCGCGGCGCCGACATCGGCGCGCTCTGCACGGCGAGCCATCTGTTGGCCCGGGCCGGGCTTTTGGACGGCTATCGCTGCACCATCCACTGGGAGAACCTGCCCGGCTTTGCCGAGGAGTTTCCCCATCTGGACGTCACCTCGGACATCTTCGAGATCGACCGCAACCGGTTCACCTGCTCGGGGGGCACGGCGGCGCTCGACTTGATGCTCAAGATGATCGCCGTGCAGAACGGTTACGAGCTGGCTGCCGCGGTCTCCGACGAGCTCATCTACCAGCGCATGCGCGACCAGCACGACCACCAGCGCATGAACCTGCGCCAGCGGCTCGGCATCGCCCACCCCAAGCTCTTGGAGGTGATCGGGCTCATGGAGCAGAACATCGAGCAGCCGCTCAGCCAGCGCGCGCTGGCCCAGCAGGTCGATCTCTCGACGCGCCAGCTCGAGCGCCTGTTTCAGAAATACCTGCATCGCACGCCGACCCGCTATTACTTGGAGTTGCGTCTCAATCACGCCCGGCAACTCCTTATGCAGACGTCGCTTTCCGTGCTCAGCGTAGCGGTGGCCTGCGGCTTCGTCTCGGCCTCTCACTTCTCGAAATGCTACCGCGAGCACTTCGGCCGCACCCCGCGCGAGGAGCGCCGCGTCCCGGCGTGATCAGCTATCCCGGTCTTCTGTCCGACGGAATCTGCGCCCGAGAATCTCCAGCATCGTCCGGCGCTTGCGGGCCTGCTGCCGCCTGAGCCCGGCGAGCCCGATCTGCGCCTCGGTGCGGCCTTCCAGCACGCCCGACTCGGCGACGATGTCGGCCACCATCTCCTCCTGGCGGTAGGCCATGATGTGCACGCCGGCCACGCCCGGCATCTCGCGGATCTCCTGGATCAGCTCGATGCAGAGCTTCTTGCCCTCGAGGCGCGGGTCGCCGGCGCGTTCGAGCCGCTCGACCACCGCGTCCGGGATGTGGATGCCGGGCACCCGGGAGCGGATCCACCGGGCCGCGCGGGCGCTCGCCAGCGGCCCCACGCCGACCAGGATGAAGCAGGTCTCGTCGAGGCCCAGGTCCCGCACCCGGGCCATGTAGTCCTTGAGGATCGGCAGGTCGAAGCAATAGTTGGTCTGCACGAACTGGGCGCCCGCCTCGATCTTCTTGGCCAGCCGGAGCGGGCGGAAGTCGTAGGGCGGCACAAACGGGTTGGCGGCCGCGCCGAGGAACACCTTGGGCGGCTCGGTGAGCGGCCGGCCGGAGAGAAACCGGCCCTCGTCCCGCATCATCCGGATCGTGCTCAAGAGCGACATGCAGTCGAGATCGAAGACCGGCTTGGCCTCGGGCTGGTCGCCGACGCCGACCCCGTCGCCGGTCAGACACAAGACGTTGCATACGCCCATGGCGGCGGCCCCAAGGACGTCGCCCTGGATGGCGATGCGGTTGCGGTCCCGGCAGGAGACCTGCAGCACCGGCGCCAGATCGTCCCGGGTCAAGAGCGCGCAGATGCCGACGCTGGACATGTGCACATTGGCGCCCGAGGCGTCGGTGGCGTTGATCGCGTCGACCACCTCGGCCAGGACCGCGGCGCGCTCGTAGACCTCGTAGGGATCGGCGGAGTCCGGTGGGTTGAGCTCCGCGGTCACCGCGAACACGCCGCTGCGCAAGAGATGCTCGAGCCATCCGTGCGAGGAATAGCCGGGCGGCGGCGGGCCGGGACTGGCATAGCCGAACAGATCTTCGCGGACCTCGCCTTCGTCCTGGCTCATCGCGGCACCGTCGCCCCCTTGCGGCCTTCGTCCGCCACAGGCTGGGCCTCTTGGCCGAGCGCGCGGACCACGCGCAGCCAGGAGGAGCGGCCGAGCAGGCTGTGGTCTACGGGCGCCTGCAGCGCCAGGGTCGGCTCCGTGCCCATGCGCTGGGCGCCCTCCCAGGCGGCGACCCAGACGCAGCGCATCTCGGGCTCGACCTCGCAGCCGCCATCCGCCCGCACCCCGCCGCAGGGCCCGTTGCGCAGCGCCTTGGGACAGTTCATCGGGCAGGACATGCCGGTCTCGGACAGAACGCACTGGCCGCACATGCGACAGTCGAACAGGAATTCCTTGATCGGTTTCTCGACCGCCGCCACCGGGCGCTCGAGCCGGTCATAGCCGATCCGCGCGCACAGGGGGTGCAGCCGGCGGATCACCCACTCGAATGCGTGATAGAGGCGGTTCAGCCCCTTGGCGTGGCGCACCGACCAGAGGCGGACCGCGTACATCCGGTCGCTCCCTCAGGCCGCGGCGCGACGGCGGGACGGCGCCGTCCAGCGACAGAATAATCCGGGTCTTGAGCCGTCAACGTCCGTCATGGTCTGCCCTCGAAGTCCCGCGTGCTGTCCTGTTTTTCGTCGAAACGCTAGGGTAGCGGCAAATCGGCGCCTGTTGCGACCCGGACGGATTCTGGTGGCCCTGCGACATGCGGGGCGAGCGGGCCTCAGACGACGGCGTCAGGTTCCGTCATAGGGCCTAACGTCCGGAAAGAACCGGCGCATCAGGTCGCCGCAATATCGCTCGGCCATGTCCCGAACGTAAGCGCTGTCCAGCTCGGCCAACACGCCGTGCTTGTTCTTCGTCACGTAGCTTTGCGCGCGCTCGAGAACCAAGTTGTCCGCGGGCACGCCGACAAAGGCTCCGATCGCCGCGGCCTGTGCCCCGATCTCAGGCGTTCTCACGATCATGAGACGGTCGTCGGGCACCGAGTCGAGCACATTTCGGTTGCGTTCATCCCAGGAGATCATGAAGGACGCGAGAGGGGGAAGACCGCGCGATTCGAGCGGTTCATCCTGAGGCGTGTGGTGAAGAACGCCGAGCCGCAAGCGTCTCCGGTACAGTGGGGCCCACGGCGTGGTCAAGGGACGAAAGTTGATGATCTGGTTGATGGCTGAATCGGCCCAGCTGTACACATCGCGGATGGTCAGGACGAATTTCGCCTCGGGGCTGATCCTTGCCAGGGGCTTGGCCAGGTCGCCGTTGATGCCGGACGAGTCCATTTCCAGCCAAAGTTGGCGGTCGCGTCGCAGCAGGAGCCGCTCGATCTCCTGATCCGAAATGGTGCCATCCCTGTAGGCGACGACAAGCCTTACCGTTCGCCGTATGTCGACTTCATGGGCCGTGCGATAGTTGCTGAAGATCGCGTTGATCGAGTGGGTGCCCGTCTTGCCTATGCCGCACCCGTAGGCGTGGAAGCGGCGGGGAAGAACGAAGGGCAGCAGGCGGAGGTCACCGAGCGCCGACCGGATCCGGCCTCTGACCCGTCGCCTCAGGCGCTGTGGAAGGCTTTTCGGCATATCGTCCTAGCGGTGTTGCTCCGGCAACTCGGCCACACAAGATGGACAGGTAGCCGGTCTGCTGATCGGTGCGGTTCTATCACGCGAAGCGGCTGAGTGCCGTGCAGACTGCGACCCTATGGTTAATGGCCAATTAACCAAGCTTGGCGCTAAATGGGCACAGATATAAAGTAAGGCACCCCCTCGCGGCCGGATCGTCGGCGCGAGCGGGAGGCAGCGTGTGGGAGCGCATCATGAACTACGAAGAGCGGTTTCGTCAGGCGGTCGAGCAGGTCAAGGGTGAGGGTCGGTACCGTGTGTTCGCGGATCTTGAGCGGCGCTGTGGTCGGTTTCCGGAGGCCTTGAGCTACGGTGGGGGCGAGGATCCGCGGGACGTGGTGATCTGGTGCTCGAACGACTATCTGGGCATGGGCCAGCACGCGGACGTGGTTGCGGCGATGACGGCGACGGCCGAGCGCATGGGGGCGGGGGCGGGCGGCACGCGC
>JAAUXY010092603.1_pt1 | contig 17280 bp, 9 predicted proteins | sample 7278121 | NCBI WGS metagenome assembly JAAUXY01 (sample SAMN14350117, study PRJNA611818) | marine sediment metagenome | isolation source: surface marine sediment (1.8m) | place: French Polynesia: Moorea | collected 2018-08 | reverse complement strand
GTAATCCAGCTGCTGCAGCACAAAATGGCTGGGGTCGTAGAGGATGTTGGCTCGCGGATGGTTGTCTACCGCATCGAGAAAGCGCTCGAAGGTCACCCCGTCGTGCAGGTCTTCGCCAGGGTGGATCTCGTAACAAACGTTCACACCCACTTCTTCATGGGCATCGAGAATCGGCCGCCAGCGGCGCGCAAGCTCGGCAAAACCCTCTTCCACCAGACCCGGTGAGCGCTGCGGCCAGGGATACATCATCGGCCAGAGGAGCGCCCCGGAGAAGGACACCTGCTCGGTCAGCCCGAGATTGGCGCTGGCCTTTGCCGCGAGCGTCACCTGCTCGATGGCCCACTCGGTGCGCGCTTTCGGATTGCCGCGCACCTCCGGTGCGGCAAAGCCGTCAAAGAGCTCGTTGTAGGCCGGGTGGACCGCCACCAGCTGACCTTCCAGATGCGTCGATAACTCGGTGATGACCACACCCTGCGCTTCGACCCGTCCTTTGAGGTCATCGCAGTAGTCTTTGCTGTCAGCCGCCTGGGCGACGTCAATGAACGCCGGATTGCCGATTGGCACCTGAATGCCGACAAAGCCGAGATCCGCCGCCCACTTTGCCATCGCCTCGATGTTGTTGAACGGATCCTCGTCGGCCATGAACTGAGCAAGAAAGATGGCCGGGCCCTGCAACGTACGCATGCGCTAACTCCTCAAAAATCCACCCAGACGCCGCCCCTGGCGGAGCTCGCAACGACTCGTTCGATGAAACGCATGCCGCGCACGCCATCCTCGACGTCTGGAAAATCCGCATCCGGCGCCCCTTCCAACGCCTGATAAAAACCCCGATAGACGTTCGCAAACGCCTCGAGATAACCCTCGGGGTGCCCCGACGGCGTGCGGGCCGCAGCCACGGCAGCCGCCGACAGACCCGGCCCACCCGTGCGCCTGATCTCAGGTGCGCGATCCGTCCAGCGCACGAGCAGGCTGTTGGCGTCAGACTGCTTCCACTCGAAGCCACCGTGTTCGCCATAAACCTGTAACGCTAGGTCGTTTTCTTTGCCGACTGCAATCTGACTGGCGCTGATGATGCCGCGCCCGCCTCCTGCGAAACGCAGGAGCACGTTGCCGTCATCATCGAGCGCGCGTCCCGGCACGAACGTGGTGAGATCCGCGCAGAGCTCGGCAATCTCGAGTCCGGTGACGTAGCTCACCAGGTTTTCGGCATGGGAGCCGATGTCGCCGAAGCAGCCGGCAGCACCTGCGCGCGCAGGGTCCGTGCGCCAGGCGGCTTGTTTATTGTCACCCGGATCGGCAGCCAACCAGCCCTGCAGGTATTCGCAGTTGATCCGCCGGATTGGACCCAGCGCGCCTGACGCGACCAGCGCCCGGGCTTCTCTGATCATCGGGTAGCCAGTGTAGTTATGGGTGACGGCGAACTGCAGGTCGCAAGCCGCGAGCGTTGCGGCCAGCTGCTCTGCTTCCGCGAGCGAGATCGCCAGCGGCTTGTCGCAGACGACATGAAAGCCCGCCGCGAGGGCCGCTTCAGCAACCGGCACGTGAACGTGGTTGGGCGTCGCGATAACGACAAACTGCATGCGCTCGTCCGCCGGACGCGCGGCTTCCGCGGTGAACATGGTGGCGTAGTCGGCATAGCAGCGATCGTCCGCCAGGCCGTATATTTCTCTCCCCGAGCGCAGCGAACGTTCTGCGTCTGAGGCGAACGAGCCGCAAACGAGACGAGCCGCACCGTCCATCTCCGCGGCCAGGCGATGCACCTGGCCGATGAACGCGCCTTCACCGCCGCCCACCATGCCGAAGCGCCACTTGGCGCGTTGCTCCGTCAAAGCCTCTCCCCAGTCACAAACGCATGTGTTGTGCGCTACGATAGCGTAAAGGGAGAGACGGGACACTAGATGCGCACACCACCCAGATCGATCCAGCTCACCGCAAACAACCTGAGAGCAGGCAATGTCTGAGATCAAATACGACTTCGGTACGGGCCGTTCGGACCCCAGCACCTTCCCGGCAGAGGCGCTGCAGGCCGCCGCGGTCAAAGTCATCGGCGAGCAGGCGGAGGAGCTCACCAAATATCCGGGTGGTCTCGGCCATGCGGGCCTGCGCCAGGCGATGGCGGTGCGCGAAGGTGAGCGTGAGGGGGTGGAGATCAATCCCGACCATCTCATCATCACCAACGGCTCGATGCAGGCGGTCACGCTGACGGCCGAAGCGCTGCAGGACAACAAAGGCGACACCGTCATCGTCGAGGAGTACAGCTACCCGGGCACGCTCGGCGCTTACCGGAGCCTCGGGCTCGACATGGTGGGTATCCGTCTCGACGAAGGCGGCATGCGCATCGATCACCTCGCCGAAGAGCTCGAGCGCCTGAGCGGCGAAGGACGCCTGCCGAAGTTCATCTATGCCATCAGCACCTACCAGAATCCGACCGGGTTCATCATGCCGAAATCCCGGCGGCTGGAGATGATCGAGCTTGCGGCCCGCTACGACGTGCCAATCGTCGAGGACAACTGCTACGCCGACGTGCACTACGAAGGCCCCATTGAGCCCGCGCTCTTTGCGCTCGACGACAATCCCAACCACATCTATCTGGGCTCGCTGTCGAAAATTCTGGCGCCAGGTTTCCGCCTGGGTTACGTCTATGCGCGCCCGCCGATGCTCGAGAAGATCCTGGCGCGGCGACACGACGCAGGCAGCAACTATCTCGCCGCCGCCATCGCCGCGGAATTCTACAAAGACGGCATCGGCGCCCACGCTGATGTGACCAACCCCGTGCTCAAGCACAAACGAGATCTCACCACGCAAGGCTTGCGCGAGACGCTCGACGACATCTGCGCCTGGTCGAATCCGGCCGGCGGCCTCTTCATCTGGCTGCGCATGCCCGACGACGTCGACCGCAAAAAGCTGTGGGAGCTGACCCAGGAAAACGGTTTCAACTATCTGCCGGGCACGGCGTTCCACTACGCCAACCGCAACAAACCCTATCTACGCCTGGCCTTCGGCCATCTGACGGAGGAGCAGATCGTGGAGGGGCTACCGGTGCTCGCGCGCTGCATGCGCGAAGCGCGGACCAGTAACGAGGCGCGCGCGTTCGAAGGCTTGTTCGACTAGTTGAGCGGCGTTTTGGTCGTGAGGAACTGCTGCAGACGCTCGAGCTGACCCAGCTGAACCTGATCAACCGGCTCAGCCAGCGGCGCCAGGCCGCCATCGACATATCCGCCTACAACGTAGCGATAGCTGAGCAGCGTGCCTTCAGCATGCGGCTTGAACGCAAACGTCATGGCGCCGGTCACGCCCATGGACTGCAGCGGCCCCAACCCGCCGCGCAGCGTGAGCGACTTACCTGGCTGCACATTCACGATCTCCATGTGCTGCACCGATCCGCCGTCCGCAAGCTTTTCACAGAAACAGCCGCCGGCCTGAGGATCCATGCTGAAACCGGCCGCGTCGCCACCGAACGAATGGCTGGCATCCCACCACATATGCACATCACGGGTCAGCGCCTCATACGCTCGCGCGGGGCTTGCCTCCAGCACCAGCTCATGCACGGACGTAAAGCCGTTTGTAGACTTGTCTTTGACTTCACCGTGCGCCAGCGGAACAAACACCGCCAGACATGGCAGCAGGGCTCCGTATCTCATGACTACCTCGCCTCAACAACCCGGGCGGTGATACCATCCGCTTCCCACAGCGGTCAAGCCAGACTATGCCCAGAGACCTCGGCCAACGCATTCTCGTCATGGGTAACAGCTGTGCGGGCAAAACCACCCTGGCGCAAAGACTGGCCGACGAACGCGACATTCCACACGTCAATCTGGATGCGCTCAACTGGCAGCCCGACTGGGTCGGGCTGAACGCCACCAATCCCGAGCTCCTGCGAGAGAAGTTCACGGACGCCACGTCAGGCGAGTCCTGGACTGTCTCCGGCTCTTACACCAACGACGCGCAGGCTACGTTCTGGCCGCGCCTGGACACCATCATCTGGCTGGACCTGCCGATGCCGGTGCTGCTGTACCGGGTGCTGCATCGCTCGTGGCGCCGCTGGCGTGACAAAGAGCTGCTGTGGGGTACCAACTACGAGACATTCTGGGGCCAGCTGGCAGTCTGGCGGGGTGAAGATTCACTGGTCTGGTGGATCGTCTCGCAGCACCACCGTAAACGCCGGGCCATGCTGGACTACATTGTGGATCCACAGTGGGGCCATATCCGCTTCATACGGTTCAGGACGGCCGCGCAAATGGAGCAAGCGTTGTTCCCGGCTGATTAAAACTCCCAGCGGACACCCACCGACGGCACCAGCGGCAGGAGCGTTTCTTCCTGCGGTGCGAGCAGGAAGCCGCCGTTGCTCTCGTCCTCTTCGATGTCGTACTCGATGCCGCCGACGTTGTGGCGATTCGGCAGATTGGTCACCTCCAGGAAAGCGGTTAGCGACTGATCATGCCACCGCCAGCGCCGGCTGATCTGCAGATCCACCGACAGATAATCCTTGAGACGAGCATCGTTGCGTCTGAGCTCGAGCACCTCGTCTTCCGCTGCTCTGCCCGGCAGGCTCGTGGTTCGCCAACCCTCGTGCCACAGAGCGGTGGCCGCCACCGTCCAGCGATCGTTCTGCCAACGCAGGCCAGCGGACACGGTGCCACCCTGATCCCAGGCGCGCGGTACCCAACGCCCGTCGAGGCGGTCTTCGACATCGGTTGTGGTCACCGACAGCCATGACATGAACGCATCGTTCGGTTCGTAGCGCAGCGTGAGCTCCATCCCTCTGGCTCGAGCTTTGTCGGGATTTATCTCAACGCGGTCCGACGCAAGCTCAGGCAGGAGCACCAGCGGATTGAACAGATTCTCGAAGCGGCGCTTGGGATCATGGAAATTCTTGGCAAAGGCTTCCAGCCGGATGCTGAAGCCGTTGTCACCAAAACGGCGGTGCCAGCCCAGAATGAAGTGGTCGGCGTACTGTTCCTGCTGATAGCTGGTTATCCCATCTCCCACCAGGAGCTCGTGTATGGCTTCAGGCTGATAGAAGCGACCAGCCGAGAAACGGACTTCGGAGGCATCGTCGATGTCCCACTTTACGCTCACCCGCGGGCTGATCTGCGAGTCGGATGCGCCGGTGTATTCCTGGAAATCCCAGCGTATCCCGCCTTCCAGCGTTACACCCTCGAACGGTTCCAGCCGCACGGTACCGTATGCCCCGCCGCTGGCGCCGCTCGGGCGCAGCCGATAGCGCCGCGTTTCGTTGAGTTCCGTGCCCAACAATTCCGCAAGCGCGCGCCGTTCGATGACGCCGTCGTAGTCGTATGATCCGCGCTGATAATTGACGCGCATGCCGAATTCCGAGTACACGCTTTTCGAGACATCGAAGCGGACGATCTGGGCCAGCGAATAAAGCTCAAAATCGCGCCGGTCATCCACCGTGGCGCGACCGTTATCCAGGTCTTCGTCGCTCAGAAAGCCGTTGCGATCATGCTGGATCGAGCCCACGGAGAGAATTGTCGAGGTGTCCAGCCGGGGCGACCAGGCGCGATGCACCTGCGCCCAGCCATACCAATTCCGGTAGCGGGACTCCGCAATTTCACCGTCCTCATCGAAGTCTCTGAGCTCAATGTCATCGGTGTAGCCGATGAGTCCGACGTCGAGCTCGGTCACGGGATCCAGCTCGTAGCGAAACTGGGTAAACCAGTCGCTGTAGGAGGGCTCACCGACCGTCGAGTTAATCTCCCTGGTGACGATGTCGAGATTCCCGCGACGGGCGGATACCACCCATTTGCCCCGCTGTTCCTGCACGTTGCCGTGCAGGACAATCCCTGCATTCAAGAGGCTCAGGCTCAGCTCACCCCAACGGCCACGGTGCTCCCGCGCCGGATTAATGTCCATGACGCCGCTCATACGATCGCCATAGCGGGTCGGGAACCCACCGGTGTAGACGTCGATCGTTTCGATCACACTGGGGTTGAAACTGGAAAAGACGCTCTGAAAGTCCCGCAGGTGGAACGGCTCCAACAATTCGACGTTGTTGAAAAGCACCAGCAGCTCATCCTGCAGCCCGCCGCGAATGTGCGGTTTGGCGGAAACGCCAATGGTGCTCATGCCCGGCAGGTGACTGGTGATCCGCAGCGGATCTTCACCGAGCCGCGGAATCGCATCAAAGAGCTCAATGTCCACCAGATGCATCCTGGTGCGATCGTTGCGTACCGCGTAACGGCTCGAAACCACCACAATTTCGTCCATGAGCCGTTCCTGCGCCAGCGGAATCTCGAGCAGCCGGTCAACCTCCGGGTCTCCCAGAAGGCTGGCGGAGCCGTATCCTTCCAGCGAGACCTCGAGGCGTTGCGGTTGCGCCACGGCAATCTGAAACTGGCCAAGGTTGTCGGTGATCAGCACCTGGTCCCCAATTTCCACCTTGACTCCGGAGAGCGGCTGACCGGTGGCCGCATCGAGCACACGCCCCCGCAGCATGTTGGCAGACGCGTCTGCTGCCATCGGCACGATCATCCAGACGCCGTTCTGATTCCGCGTCAGCGCCAGGCGCAGGGGCTCGAGGCCAGCCCGCAGTCTTTCGATCGGCGCTCCGGGTGGAGGCTCAACCGGGAACTTCAGGGAAGGCCGAACCAGGCCGGTGGAGTACAGGAAACTGAAGCCTGCCGTTTCGTAGTCTTCGAGCACTTCGGTGACGTAGCGATCGAGCATCGCGATCTCAGTTGCCAAAGCTGGCGGCACCAGCGCCAACAGCACCAGCGCCGCCATGATCCTGAACGACGCCATGCCAGGCGCCGCTATGCGCCGTGAAAATCGACCAGCCACGTGCGCGCGCCTGCGGCCATCAGCTTGAATCGAGTGGTGCGTAGCGCTTCATCCACGGTGGTCTCGTCACTCGTCCCGGCACCTTGCAGATATTCTACTCTGGCCATCTGCTCCACCGCGCGACTGGCAAACTGCAGCTGATGACCCGTATCGCGCGCCATCCAGCTGAGGTAGTCGTAAACGCTCGTCCCGTCCAGCCGCAGGGGAGCACGCCCTTCGCGCTGCCACTGCCAGCGCACGTCGGTGCTGGTCAGCGTTTCCCTGGCCGCAAGCGCGGCGCCGTCGAAGCGCGCCAGCTCGCCAATCCCGTCGCGGGCCTGCATCGAGACGAGCTGATCCGACGTCTGCACGTCGACCTGTCCGTCACGCAGCGCAACCCACGCCGAGCCAGCGGCGCCGACCCCAACCTCGAACCGGGTACCAATGTCACGCACCTCGAGCGCTGGCGTCATAACGGTCATCCGGGCAGCGCCGTCAGCGTCAACGTATACGCGACCCGCTTGGAGCTCGAGGGTGTCCGGGGCAAGCACAACAGACGAGGAAACGTCCAGCACCACCCGCGCACCGGTTCTGAACGTGATGCTGGCCATCCCATCATCCGGGGTCGTCAGCGTGCTCCCGGCCGCAAGCAAACGTCCTGGCGTCACAACCTCATCGCCATCCGCGCGGAGCGCACCGCGAACGAAAGTCACTTCCGCCAGCTCCGAAGTGACACTCACCGGTTGCTGGGACCAGAAACTCGCCGCCGCAACCGCCATCAGAACGGTTGCGGCTGCGGCCAGCCAGGTCATCTTCCGGGCCGGGCGCGACGTCTGCGCCGGTAATGCCTCCCAGGCGGCCAGCGTTTGCGCGTACACCCTGGCCTGCATGTCCTCGGGAGGATCGCGACGCTGACCGGCAGCTGCCAGCAGCCGTTCGATGTCCTGATCGTTTTCAGTCATCACTCAAACCTCTTGCGCCTGCAATTCGCTTTGCAGATCCCTGAAACAAGTTCTGAAGGCCTTGCGCGCCCGTGCGAGCATGGACTGCGCCGCCAGACGTCCGACGCCCAACCGGTCCGCTATCTCCTTCACGGACAAACCTTCGAGATATTTCCATTCCAACACTCTGCCGTAGTTATCCGGCAGGTAATCCAGGGTGAGCTGCACGAGATCCGCGATCGCAAGGCGCTGCGACAGATCTTCCTGCAGATCGACGCCCATGGATTCCAGCGCGGCACGCACCGCGGGATCGTCATCTATGCTCATCAGCTGAGTCTCGCGCTGACCGTGGCGTCTGTACCAGGTGGCAATCTCGTTGCGGCAGATCTGACACAGCCAGGTGAAAAGCTGTGCTTCGCCGCGATACGTATGCAGGCTGCGGACCGCCTTGACCATGACTTCCTGCACGATGTCTTCCACGGCATCAGACGCCTGCACCCGGGCAGCACAGAAGCGCGTCAGCCTGGAAAAGTAGCTCGCGAAGAACTCGTCGAACGCGGCGCGGTCCTTGTCGAGAACGCGCTTGACCAGCTTGAGATCGTCAGTGTGCTGCATCACGTCAGTTACACGTTGGGTCCCCGTTGGACGACACGGCGGACAAAAATCAATCGCTGTCGAATGCGAAATTTTTTCACCATCCGCTTCGATGGTTTCGTTGCGCATCTCCGGTCTTACGCATCGGATGACGGCATACATGCCAGTCCATACGACAATCAATCGGAGACACTGATGAGAAGCATACACCCATACCGGAAATTCCTGGGCGCAGCGCTGGTTGCCGCCTTACCGCTCACAGGTTTCGCCATGGAGAGCGATGATGACGAGGAAGAGATCCCTTTTGATGAGGCGTTCATCTTCTTCGAGCTCAACAACACTGACGGCGATCTGGGCATCCACGCCAAAATCGACGGTGACGAGTGGCGGAAGTTGATCATGGAGGACCCCAACGAGCGACGCATGATGAAAGTATTCGTCACGGGCCGGCTGCGCAGACAGGGCGTCACCGAATTCTTCTTCGAAAGCGCTGAGCCTACTTTCGACGAGCTCAATCCGCGGGTCTTTTTCAAACGCTTTCCCGAGGGCACCTACGAAGTTGAGGGTTTGACGCTGGACGGTGAGGAGATGGAGAGTGAGACCGAGGTCACCCACCTCATTCCGGCCCAGCCCGAACCCACCGTCAACGGCATGCCGTATGTCACCGACTGCGATGAGGGCGAGCTGCCCGTGTTCGGCGAAGACGAGGACGTGGTGCTCGCCTGGCCGCCTGTCACCCTTTCCCACCCGACCCTCGGCCGCACTAACGAGCCGATCAACGTCGTGAACTACGAAGTTGTCGTGGAGATCGATGAAACGCCCTTCAAGGTATCGGCCATCCTACCGCCGGACGTCACGGAGTTCGAAGTACCCGGGGAAATTCTGGGTTTGAGCGACGAGATCAAGTACGAAATCCTCGTGCGCGAAGAGAGCTACAACCAGACTGCGGTGGAGAGCTGTTTTGAAGTTGCCTCCGAAGAGGACGAGGACTAGGCGATGAGATCAGAAGCTTGCCTACCAGCCGGGCTTCTCACCATCGCGCTGCTGGCGGCCTGTGGCGGGCCGCCGGCAGCATCCGTCAAGCAACCGCCCGACGAACCGGAGCCTGCCGCGAGCAAAGCGCTATCCGAGCAAGCCACCCAGACTGCGCTGATTGAATCCGAACCTTCTGCGGACTCAATCTACACTGCCCTGCATGATCAGGACGCTGCGGTCCGCGATACCGCTCTCGAGCAGCTTGTGCTTCTCGAAACCGAAGACTCCGCCATCAGGCTGCAGCTTCTGATCACTGATCCCAGCAAAGATGTCAGAGAAGACACGGTGGACGCATTGGCGGAATCTGAAACACAACTCGCGCGTGAGTTGTTGCTGCAGGCAAGTTTTGACCCCCACCCTGCCGTGCGTGAAGCGGCTGAAGATGCGTTGAGCCGGCACTGAAACACCTCGAATAAGTAAAAAAAACGATCTACCTGACCCTTTTCGTTCCCTTTTCGCGCCTAGACAGATTAAGGGCACCAAGGCTTCGCAGCGCTGCGAATCGCCGGCATGCGCGCGACCGGAAAACGAAGGGGATCAACATGTTTCAATCCATCAAGTTTCTCACCCTGGCAGGTGCACTCGTCCTTAGTCTCGGCACGACTGAGGAAACGTATGCAACGTACAACAGTTCCCAGGGAGACGGCCATCAAGCCACTTACGGTGGCTGGCACGACGATGACGACGACTGCGATGACGATGGATCCGAGTACCGCTACGGTGGCGACGACGATGACGACGAATGCGGGCCGGCAAACCGTCCTCCAGTAGCCAACGCCGGACCCGACCAAACCGTCAGTCTCGGTGACACCGTCCATCTGGACGGTTCTCAGTCGAGCGATCCCGACGGCGATCCACTCCGCTACCGCTGGCGGCTCAACAGCCCGCGCGGCAGCGATACACGCATCCATGAGCGACGCACCGCAACACCCTGGTTCATCCCCGACCAGGTTGGCGTCTACCGGGTGCGGCTGACGGTCAGAGATGACAGCCGGGCCAGGGACCGTGATCGCGTGGTGATCACGGTCGTGGACGACGCACCAAACAATCCTCCCGAAGTCGACGCCGGCATGGACCAGAGCGTAGTCACCGGCACCTCGGTCCAGCTTGCCGGTACAGCCTCTGACAGCGACGGCGACGAACTGACGCTGATGTGGACGCTGTCTGCGCCTGTTGGATCCACAGCGGTCTTGAGCGATCCCAACATCACTGCTCCCACATTCGTGGCCGACGTCAACGGCACGTATAGCGCCACACTTTCCGCCAGCGACGGCATGGCAAGCGTTGCCGATACTGTGACCATCACAGCCGCGACGCCCAACACCGCTCCCGTTGCCAACGCCGGCCCCGATCAGGCAGTTTCGACCGGAGCAATCGTGCAACTCGACGCTGGCGGTTCGTCGGATTCCGATGGCGACGCGCTGACCTACGTGTGGGCACTGATCACCCCTTCAGGCTCGGCGGCCACGCTGTCGGATCCCGGTATCGCGGCACCCATCTTTACGGTGGACATCAGCGGCACCTATACAGCGACGCTCACGGTTTCAGACGGTCAGGAATCCGACACTGACGCAGTTGAAATCAATGCTGCAGCAGTCAACAACCCCCCGGTCGCCGATGCCGGAGCCGATACAACCGTTACGGTTGGCGACGTTACACAACTTGATGCCGGCAACTCCACCGATCCGGATGGTGACACGCTGACCTTTGTCTGGAGCCTGACGACACCGGCTGGATCGGGCTCGGTGCTCTCAGACGCGAGCCTCGCAGCGCCATCGTTTCAGCCCGACATCGCGGGTGATTATCTGGCGACAGTCACCGTATCGGATGGCGACGAGAGCGATTCTGACACCGTCACGGTCACGGCGCTTACCGCCAATACGGCACCGCTCGCCGATGCTGGGGCGAATCAGAACGTCACCGTCGGTGAAACCGTGGCGCTGGACGGCTCAGCCTCGTCTGATCCGGAAGGCGACGCACTGACCTATTCCTGGTCTCTGGCAGCACCATCTGGATCTACCGCCACGCTTTCCAGCCCCACAGTCGCCAATCCCACGTTTGCGGCAGACGTTGCGGGCACATATACCGCTACGCTCATCGTGAACGACGGCATCCTGGACTCGACACCGGCAAGTGTCGACATCACGGCAGAGAATCCCGCGGTAGGACCGGACCTCGATCCCGTCCCAGACCAACAGATTGAGGTGGGTGTGCAGCTGAATCTAGGTCTGACCGCAACCGACCCGGATGGTGAGGTCCTGACCTTCTCGCTCGATACAGCACCGAGCGGCATGACCGTCGATCCGGCAACCGGCACGCTGAGCTGGCAACCGGACATCTCCCAGCTCGGCGTGAATGACGTGGTGGCGCGGGTCACCGATGCCAGTGACCTCTTCGACACAGAGACGTTTGTCGTCACCGTCACGGCCGGCAACGCGGCTCCAGTTGCCAATGAAGACAACTACAACGTGCTGGCTGGCGAAGCCTTGACCATCGCCGCACCTGGCGTGCTCGACAATGACAGCGATGCGGATGGCGATCCGCTTTCCGCCGAGCTGCAAACAACAACCACCGAGGGTGCGCTGACCTTTAGTCCGGATGGCTCGTTCGATTACCAGACACCCGCACTACCGGAACAGACAGTCGAGCTGGAAGAGTTTTGTGCGACCGCGATTCCTGATTCTCGACTGCACAACAACGGCACGTTTGCCGTGGGCGACGTCGACGGTGACGGGACCACTGAGATCGTTGGATTGACGTATCTCAGCTCCAATCTATCTGCCGACCCATTCCTCCTCAATGCTGAAGATTGCAGCGCACAGAGCCTGCCGGCATGGGACGTGTTCGAGTACGGTGGTTTTTCTGCAGGCAGCCATCCGGGCTTGCTGGACATCGACGGTGACGGGGATCTGGAAATCATCGGCGTGCGCGTGCGCCTGCCGGTTCCCGAAGGGGGTTTCTTCGACGGTCAGCATCTCACCGCCGTTCACCACGATGGTTCGCCCGCCTGGCCGCGCAGAGGCGGCACGGAATCGAGCGCAATCCTGCCGGAGCTCAATGCCGGCTCGAGCATCGGTGCTTATCAATATGCCGGGCCAACCTTCGCCGACCTGGACGCCAACGGCACGGTCGAGATTGTCATGACCTGGCGTATTGGCGGCCCCGCCGCCGGATTCATCTACGGCGGTGTCACCGTTTACAACGCTGCGGATGGTTCGATTGCCTGGGAGTATCAGGGCATGCTGCAGCGCGGGTCAGCCTATTACCAGCCGCCGCTCATTGCCGACATCGACGTCGACGGCACAATGGAAGTGATCTTCCACCGCAACGTCCTGAATCACACCGGGCAGCTCGAGTTCGAGCTCCCTGCGGAGGAGCCGTTTGCGAACGTTTCCACTCATTTACACACCGCGGTCGCGAACTTTGACGACGACCCTTATGCAGAAATCGTCGCCTACGATTCCGAAAACAACTACCTCTACGAGCACGACGGCACGCTCGTATGGGAAATCGACGCCGAGAACACCAGCGAAAGCCAGATCGCTGTAGCGGACTTCGACGCCGATGGCGAAGTCGAATTTGCCTACCTCTTCAGCGACGGCAACTTCACCGCAACCGTGAACGGCTACATGGCGGTTTTCGATACCGACGGCAGCCTGCTGTGGAGTCACCAGGATCCATCCAATCCGCAGCTCCTCTCCACGCCGCGACTGTTCGGCCCGAACTACACCGCCTGGGATGCCAACGCCGACGGCGCCGCGGACATTGTGGTCCGCTATGACAACGGCATACCCGGGACGAGTCCAGATACCGGCATTTTCATCTTCGACGGGCGCAACGGCGAAACCCTTGCTTTCGTTGAGTTTGATGAGTACTTCGGCGACCAGGACTTCCCCACCATCGTCGACCTGGACGGCAACGGCCAGGCAGAGATTACGCACTCATTTACCGGTGGTCTGAGCGGTGAGACGATCGTCTGGCAGGGTACAGCCGCTAATCCGCTGCCCTGGGCGCCGCGATTCCGCAATCAGTGGATATTCAACCTGGCGATGGTCAACGATGACCTGAGCATACCCACCAACCCGGTACCGGCGTGGCTGAGGCCCGGCATGAACGGCTACAACTTCATCCCGGTGCCCCTACCGCAGACGCCGCTGGAGACGGACACGTTCACCTATACGGCATCGGACGGCGAGGCTGAATCCAACATTGCCACGGCGAATATCGACATTCTGCCCTACGGGCTGAATCCGCCGGTGTTCCTGTCCGCACCGGACACCCGGACGAGCCCGGGCGCTGATTACCGCTATCCGGCGCTTGCCACCGACCCGAACTTCGGCGAAACGTTGACCTACAGCCTCAGCTCCGGCCCCGCAGGTATGACCATCGATGCGGCTACCGGCCGCGTCGACTGGTCCGCCGGCGCCATTGGCGATTACAGCGTCACAATCTCGGTAAGCGACGGCATATTCGAGGCCAGCCAGTCTTTCACCATCGAGGTTCGCGATCCGGTTGCCGTTCCCGACGTGGTCGGCACACTGCGCGCCGAAGCGGTGACAACCCTCGAGGCTGCCAGCCTAGAAGAAGGATTGGTCAGCTTCGTCAATGACCCTGTTGCTGCCATCGATACCGTGCTATCCCAGAATCCACCTGCTGGCGCCATTTACGAGTACGGCGGTGAGGTGGATCTCGTCATTTCCCTGGGACCGGGACCGGATGACATCGACGACGACGGTGACGGCGTCACGGAGAATGAGGGTGACTGCAACGACGGCGACGCGGGTATTTATCCCGGCGCTGACGACAGCAGCGTCGACGGCGTCGACCAGAACTGCGATGGCATCGACGGCAGCGAACCGCTGGTCGAGATTGTCGTGGATCCTGCGAGCGCAACGCTGCTGACCGACGAAGGACTTGCCCTCAGTGCCACCGGCATCTTTGCCAATGGCACGGCTCAGGATCTGACCGCCAGCGTCGTCTGGTCGAATGGATCCAGCACCTTCAGCTCAGCAACGCCTGGCGTGTTCACGGTCACAGCCAGCCTCAATGGTGTCATCGGCGGCGCTGATCTTACGGTGGTGCAGGCGACTCCGGGAGACGCGGACGCACCCGCTGCGCTCATCAGCCTGCCAGCGGGCGGCGATACGGTCACCGCGCCTACGGATGTCATCGGTACGGCGTCGGATGCGAATCTGCTGCGATACCGTCTGGAGTATGCACCAGCAGGAACGGGTGACTTCATCCTCCTGACAGAGGACACCACCGAAGTGGTGAACGGACTGCTCGGCACCTTCGATCCATCCATGCTCCTCAACGGGCAATACACGCTGCGGCTGAACGTCTGGGATACCGGCGGCAATGTATCGTCCGCTGAAACGACGGTGGTCGTCGACGGCAATCTCAAGGTTGGCAACTTCACCATCAGCTATACCGATCTCGCCATTCCGATGTCCGGCATTCCGATTACGGTCACACGCACCTACGACAGCCGCAACAAGCGTACGGGTGAATTTGGAGTAGGGTGGCGCCTGGGCGTCAATTCCCTGACTCTGGATACGAACAGAGAGCTCGGTACCGGCTGGACCACGGTCCCGGCCGGTCTAACCACGCTGCAGCTCGTACCAACAGACAACCACACCGCTACGCTCTCGCTGCCGACAGGCCAGACGGAAGTTTTCGACATGGTGGTGACCCCGGACGTTTCCGGTCTCGGCGGCAGTTGGGGTGCGCTCGCGATTTCCTTTGCGCCCCGGGCAGGGACGCTGGGGGCCCTGGAAATCGTCGGCAACGCTTTCGTCACCGTGCTCGAAGACACGCAGGGTAATACCCTCCTGGTCGACGACACGACCTTCGCGGACTTCGATCCGCAGGTGTTCCAATACACGGCAGCGAACGGGACCGCGATTGTGATCGATCGTACCCTGGGCGTGCAGTCTGTGACCGAGCCAAGCGGCAACACGTTAACAATTCAGCCGGATGGAATCTTCCACTCCGCCGGCCGATCCGTGATTTTCGAGCGCGATGCTGAGAATCGGATAACCCGTCTCACCGACCCGAACGGCAGCGACCAGACCTACGCCTACGACACCAACGGTGACCTCGTCGCCCACACTGATGCAGACGGCTTCACGACCACGTTCACCTACAACCGGTCACATGGACTGTTGAGCGTTACCGATCCGCTGGGCCGGGTTGTGCAACGCAGTACTTACGACGACAACGGCAGGTTGATCAGCCTGACGGACGCAAACGGCCGCGTCGTCAACTTCGATCATGACGTGGACCTGCGACAGGAGATTGTCACGGACCCCGCCGGGAACACCACGGTGATGGAGTACGACGACCGCGGTAACGTGGTGCGTACGACGGATGCCCTCGGTGGTGTCACGACAAATGTGTACGACGCCAACGACAATCCCATCTCGAGCACCAATGCCGCGGGCGAAACGGCAACCCGGTCTTTTGATGCGCGCAACAATCTCCTGAGCGAAACGAACGCTGCAGGAGAAACAACGAGTTTTACCTACGACGCGATGGACAACGTGACGCAGGTTACCGATCCGCTCGGACGCCAGACCAACCTCGCCTATGACACAAGCGGCCGGCTGGTGACCCGCACCAACGCTCTGGGTGTGGTTGAAGAGAGTCGTGTCTATGACGGCGCAGGCAACCTCCAGTCAATGACGGATGCTCGCGGCAACACGACAACGTTCACCTACGATGGGTTCGGAAACGAGCTGTCGCAGACAGACCCACTCGGCAACACGAGCTCAACTGCGTACAACAACAACGGCGATATCGTCAGCGAAACCGACCGGCGCGGATTCACCATAACGACCACCAACGACGGCCGCGGCTACCACGGCAGCAAAACTGACGCACTTGGTAATACCAGCACGTTCTTTCACAACGCGGTTGGCGTTCTTGAAGGTGCAGCGGATGCTGAAGGTAACAGCACCAGCCAGACCATAGATGCAAACGGCAGGGATCTGTCATTTACCGATGGCCTGGGTAACACCGTTACCAGAACCTACGACGTCCAGGGCAATTTATCGAGCGTCACCAATGCACTGGGGGCAACCGTCAGCTACGAGTATGACGCCCTCGCCCGGCGCATACGGGTGGTCAATCCCGACGGCAGCGCGGAGAACACCGCTTATGACGCCGTCGGCCGTGTCATCAGTCAAACCGATGCAATGGGTAACACCGCAACATTTACCTGGGACGCTGCCGGCAGGAATACTTCCCGTACAGACGCGCTGGGCTACACAACGTCGTTTGTCTACGACGCGGCCGGCAATCTCGTGGAACAGATTGACGCGGCAGGCAACTCCTTTGCGTTCGAGTACGACGCGCTCAACCGTCTGACGCGGACCGTTTTCCCGGACGGCACCAGCACGTCTACGTCATACGACGCCGCTGGCAACAGGACCAGTGAAACGGATGCGGCCGGAAACGTCACCTCCTACGATTACGATGCCAACGGCAATCTGGTCGAAATCGTCGAGCCAGATGGCGCAGTCACGGCGTTCACGTACGACGAGGACAACAATCTCCTTTCGCAGACAGACGCGAACGGCAACGCCACCACGTTCACGTACAACGAGAACGGCCGTCGCCTGTCCAGAACCTATCCCGACGGATCTGCAGAACTCACGACATACGACAACGTCGGCAGAGTGGCCAGCGAAACGGATCCCAACGGCGTCGTCACGACATATGCCTACGACGCAAACGGCCAGGTACTGAGTAAATCCTTCAGCAGCGGCGGCGGCGAATCGTACAGTTATACCGCGACGGGACGACTGGCGAACGCCACGAACGCCAACGGCACAACCACTTACGAATACGACGCAGATGAGCGTCTGACACGGGTGAGCAATGCTGACGGCAGCTATACAGAGCACAGCTACGATCTCAACGTCAATCG
>JAAUXY010019937.1_pt1 | contig 17281 bp, 12 predicted proteins | sample 7278121 | NCBI WGS metagenome assembly JAAUXY01 (sample SAMN14350117, study PRJNA611818) | marine sediment metagenome | isolation source: surface marine sediment (1.8m) | place: French Polynesia: Moorea | collected 2018-08 | reverse complement strand
GCCGCCAGTGCTTCGGCATCGGGCACGGCTTCTTTGAAGGGCGCTGGCGCGCTTCGGCCGACCGCCGAATGCCGGAACACCTCCAAGGTGGAGACCGGACGACCCGGGTTTGCGAGCACCAGCCCGACAGCTGGCAGATCCGGCGCCGGCGTGATGACTTCGCCGATACCGCTGACAAATGCGGCCCGACCGCCGAGACAAACCGGTACGTCAGCGCCGAGCGACAGTGCCAGGCGGGCAAGGTCTTCCGGCGCCGGCCCAAGCTGCCAGAACGCCGACAAGAGCTGCAGGGCAGCCGCGGCATCCGCCGATCCCCCGCCGATGCCGGACGCAACCGGCAGGCGCTTGGTCAGCGTCAGCTTGGCCCGCGGGACGATCCCGCCAAGCTCGGCGAGCCGACGGGCAGCGCGCAGCACCAGGTTATCTTCTCCCGGGTCAAGCGCATCTGCGAACGGTCCGCGGACCCGCAGAGACAGGCTCTCCGCCGGCGCGACATGCAGCTCGTCATGCACCGCCGCGAACGCCACCAGGCTGTCCAGCAGATGGTAGCCATCAGCGCGACGACCGGTCACGTGGAGATAGAGGTTCAGTTTTGCCGGGGCGGCGCGCTGGCCGTCGCCGGAGGACGTCCGGATCGTCGGGATCAAAGCTCTTCTTGGTCGGTGCCGGCGGTCTCAGCCACGGGCTCGAGCCCGCCCTCGATCTTTGCCTGGATCTTGGGCACCAGTTCCTCATCCGGCTTGAGCGAAAGCGCGCGGTTCCATTGGACACGCGCCTCGTGCCTGCGGCCGACCTGCCAATAGGCGTCTCCCAGATGGTCGTTGATGACCGCATCGTGGGGCCTGAGCTCGACGGCCTTCTCCAGGTGGCGGACGGCGCCTTCGTAGTCGCCAAGGCGGTACAGCACCCAGCCGAGGCTGTCTACGATGTATCCATCGTTGGGACGCTGAGCGACCGCCTTCTCGATCATTTCCTGCGCTCTGGTCAACTGCTCGCCCCGCTCGACCCACGAGTAGCCAAGGTAATTCAGCACGTACGGCTGGTCCGGCTCCAGATCCAGGGCCTTGAGGAAGTCCTGTTCGGCCCGCCCCCAGTCCTTGGCCCGCTCGAGCGCGATGCCGCGGGCATAAAACAGGGTCCAGTGCCGGGTCTCGATGTCCCCGACCCGCTCGATTGCGCGATCATATGCCTTGACCGCCTCGGCAAAGCGCTCCTTCGAGCGCAGAATGTCGCCCATGTCGATCAGTGGGTTGGGATCGTCCTGGCGCTGCGCCGACAGTTCTTCCAACGTCGCGATCGACTTTTCGGTCTCGCCGAGGGCGTTAAAATTGCTGGCGATCCGGACCTGAGCCGGCCAATAGAACGGGCTGTCCTGCTTGATGCTCGCCAGCATCTCGTTGGCTTCCGCGTGGTGCTCCTGCCGCTCCAGGACCTCGGCCACAAGCATCCGACCGGCGGAGAAATCGGGCGCCATCATTAAGGCCAAGCGGCCGTAGATCAGTCCGAAACGGCTCGAGTTCTCGCGGAAGAACGCGCTCGCTACATCGAACAGTGCCTCCGCGTAACCCTGCCGCGCGCTCTCCGCGAGCGCCGGAATCTTGCCGCTTGCCTTGAATTGCCGGTCGATCGCTCGCAGCAACTGGGAACTGCTGTTCTCTTGCAGGTAGTGCTGCAAGACCTCCTGCGCGTCGCTCTTGCGCCCCTGGCGCAGATAGAACGAAGCCAGGCCCTGGACAAGCCGGGCCGGCGGCCGGCGGCGGTCGCCCAATGCTTCCCGATAGCTTGCTTCCGCGCCCGCCGCATCGCCTTGCAGGTCCTTGATCAGGGCGGTGTGCAAGGCATGAAATACTTTGAACCCTCGCCGCTCGGCGAGCGGCACCAACGCCTCCAGCGCTTCGTCGTGCTTGTCCTGTCCCACCAGCGTCCACGCGACCGCCATTGGCATGATGATCTCGTTGAGCTGAAATCGGGGCAGACCGGTCGCCCGGGTCTGAGCCGTCACATAGTCGCCCTTGTTGATGTCGTCGACCGCCAGCACGAGTTTGGCGAACAAGTACCGGCTGTCGTCGGCGACGATCTTTTCGGCAAGCTCCAGCGATGGCGCAAAGCGACCGTCGCTGACGACCGCCAGAAAAGCCCTCTTGCGAAGAGTCGGGTTGTCCGGATCCAGCTCCAAGGCGCGCAGATAGAAGTCCGCTGCCGCCTTCAGATCGCGCGCGCCTTCCGCGAAACGCCCGGCCAGATAGGCCGCCGCCAGCGACGTCTCCCCGGCATCCAGCGCCTCTTCAGGAGCGGGGGATTCCGAGGTGGCCCGGTATGACTGCTGCTCTTCCGCCTCGTCGCAGGAAGCCAGCAGCAGCCAGGCGGGAGCCAGAATCGCGATCAGCGCCGCCGAAGCGGGCCTGCAACAACGTGTGCCGCGCATGGGCCTCCTATTCCTCCTCACATGTTGGGGTAGTTGGGTCCGCCGCCGCCCTCCGGCGCGACCCAGGTGATGTTCTGCGTCGGATCCTTGATATCGCAGGTCTTGCAGTGCACGCAGTTCTGGGCGTTGATCTGCAGCCTTGGATTGCTGCCGTCGTCGTCCCGCAGGATCTCATAGACGCCGGCCGGACAATAGCGCTCCTCCGGCGCGTCATACAGAGCGAGGTTGTGATCGATCGCCACCGACGGATCGGCCAGCACCAGATGCACGGGCTGATTCTCCTCGTGATTGGTGTTGGAGATGTACACCGAGGAGAGTTTATCGAAGGTTAGCTTTCCATCCGGCTTCGGATAGTCGATCTTGCGGGCTTCGGCCGCCGGCTTGAGGCTCTCGTTGTCCGCATGGGCGTGCTTGAGCGTCCAGGGCGCCTTGCCGCGCAGCAGCATTTGATCGATGCCGGTGTACATGGTGCCGCCCCAAAGCCCCCACTTGAAGGACGGGCGGACGTTGCGGGCGGTCCGTAGCTCCTGCCAGACCCAGCTACCGCGGAACGCGTCCGTGTATTCGACGAGTTCGTCACGCCCGCGACCGGCTTTGAGCGCGCTTGCGGCCGCCTCCGCGGCCAGCATGGCGGATTTCATGGCCGTATGGGTCCCTTTGATCTTGGGCATGTTCAGGGTACCGGCCTCGCAACCGACCAGCACCCCGCCCGGGAAGGTGAGCTTTGGCAAACACTGAAAGCCGCCTTCGTTGAGCGCCCGCGCGCCATAGGCGATGCGCTTGCCGCCCTCGAACCAGTGGTGGATCTTCGGATGCGTCTTGAATCTCTGGAACTCTTCGAAGGGACTCATATGCGGGTTCGCGTAATCGAGCCCGACCACGAAGCCGACGGCAACCAGGTTGTTCTCCAAGTGGTACAGAAACGAGCCACCATAGGTCTGGGTGTCGAGCGGCCAGCCGGCGGTGTGCACGACCAGGCCCTGCTCGTGCCGACTGGGTTCCACCTCCCAGAGTTCCTTGAGGCCGATCCCATAGGTTTGCGGCTGCGCGCCGTCACGCAGGGCGAACTTGGCCATAAGCTGTTTGCCAAGATGGCCGCGACAGCCCTCGGCAAACATCGTGTACTTGGCATGCAGCTCCATGCCCGCCTGATAGGCCTCGGTCTTCTCCCCGTCCTGCCCGATGCCCATGTCGCCGGTCGCCACCCCCATCACCGCCCCGGCGTCGTCATACAGGATCTCGGCCGCGGCGAAGCCCGGGTAGATTTCGACGCCAAGCGCCTCTGCCTGCTCCGCGAGCCACCGACAGAGATTGCCGAGGCTGATGACGTAGTTGCCGTGGTTATTCATGGCCGGCGGCATGAACAGCCGCGGCAGCGCAATCCCACCGCTCTCGCTCAGGATCATCAACATCTCGCGGGTCACCGGGACATTGACCGGCGCGCCCTTGTCCTGCCAATCCGGGATCAGCTCGTTAAGCGCTCGCGGCTCGAGCACCGCACCTGACAGGATATGGGCGCCGACCTCCGAGCCCTTCTCAAGGATGCAAACGGCAATATCCGTGCCGGTCTCGGCGGCAAGCTGCTTCAGCCTGATCGCCGCCGAGAGCCCCGCCGGGCCAGCGCCGACCACGACGACATCATACTCCATAGACTCCCGAGACATTCCCGCTCCTCCGATACCCCGAACTCTTATAACATAGGCGCTCTGCCTGTTAAGGACATCACCGGCACCCGACTCGCGCATGGCCATGCTCACCGACCCGCGCAGAAGCTTGCGTTGGCTTGTCGAAACCGGCGCCGACGAAGCGGTTCAGCACGCTCCTGTCGACCGCTTTGACGCATCGGCGCGGCAGCGGCCAGCACAGCCCCCCGTCGTCGCAGGCCAAAGAAGCGGGAAGGGTCCGCCGCTGCGAGCCGCGGGCCTCAGGGCCAGCGATGCCGCCGCACGCAGCGCCCAACAGATGGCTGCGGCCACTCGAACTCTGGACCAGTTGCGCGAGGCGATCGCCGCCTTCGACGGCTGCGCACTCAAGGAAACCGCGACCAATCTGGTCTTCGCGGACGGCAATCCAACCGCACCCGTGATGTTTGTCGGAGAGGCGCCGGGCGCCGACGAAGATCGCGAAGGCCTGCCCTTCGTCGGGGTCAGCGGCCAGCTGCTCGACCGCATGCTCGCCTGGGTCGGGCTTGACCGCACGGGCTTCTACATCACCAACATCCTGCCCTGGCGCCCGCCCGGCAACCGGCAACCGACGAGCGGCGAAATCGCCGCCTGCAAACCGTTCATCGAACGGCATATCGAGCTCGCCGATCCCCGGCTCCTGGTCTTCGTGGGCGGAACCGCGGCTAAGACGCTGCTGAACACCAATCAGGGGATCATGCGGCTTCGGGGCGGCTGGCAGGAATACCGGACGCCGGGGATGGCGGAAAACGGCCAATCTCCCATCCCGGCGCTGGCTATGTTCCACCCGGCCTTTCTGTTGCGCAGCCCCGCGCAAAAGCGCCTGGCCTGGCGCGACATTTTGTCGCTAAGCGTAAAGCTGGAAGCCCTTGAGGACAGCATTTAGGGGGTCCCTCCCCCCCTCACCCACATTTTGTTGTGGTGTCAACGCTTTACCTTAACGTTAACGTAAAGTTACTTGCGTCGGGCTCAGGGCTCCTTAATTGTTCGTGAACCACGCCGCCAAGGACGCGCGGGCTCACCGCCCGGCGGCATTGTCCTTTGAGGGAGGGACATGTGACAAGTCAGACGGCCGGCGCGCCGCATGCGGCGCGAGCCACGTTTCTTATCCTGTCCGCGGTTGCGGTCGCCGGGTTGACCATGGCGGCGGCTTCGCCACAGCTCGCGCCAGGCGCGGCGCTGGGCCCGGCGGGGTCCGAAACACAGGATCTGCGCGCCTGGGCCGGCCTGAGACAGCCAGACGCCATACGCCCGGCCGCCCATGTCTTGTCGGCCGAGGACGTCGACCGCTATCGCCAGATCCTGACCACACAGGCGAAGGGCGACTACGCTGGAGCGGATGCCGAGATCGCGCGTCTGGCAGACCCCATTCTCGTCGGCCACGTTCTGGCGGCGCGGTATCTTCGGGACAAGAAGTACCGGGCGAGCTATGGCGAGCTCTCCGACTGGCTTGCGCGCCATGCCGACCATCCCGGCGCCGACAAGGTCTATCGGCTGGCCCTGGCTCGAAAGGGCAAAGCCAAGGCAGCGCCCAAACAGCCGGTTCAGGCGGATCTCGGTCCCTATCGCGCGGACCGGAAGGAACGCGTCGCGATGACGCGGGTGCCGGCTGCGGCCGAGGCCAGGCCGGCGCACCGGCTCAGCGCGCGAAAGCAAGAGCCGAAAGCCGGTCCGGCCGCCAAGTTCCTGTTCCGAGGCAAGGCAAAGAAGGCATTCACCCTGGCCTCCGCGGATGCCAAACGCGCCGCCGGTTCAAACGCCGCGGCGCACTGGACGGCGGGCCTGGCCGCTTGGCGGCTGGCCAAGTACGATGCCGCAACCAAGCACTTCGAAGCCGTTGCCGCGGCCAAGGGCGGCGACGACTGGAGCCGGGCTGCCGGCGCCTTCTGGGCCGCGCGCGCCTATCTGGCGAGCCGGCGGCCCGAGAGGGTGAACCCCCTGCTCGAACAAGCGGCCGCTTATCCGCGCACCTTCTATGGGCTGTTGGCCACACGGGCGCTCGGCCATGCGCCCGAGTTCAACTGGCGTGTCCCGGAGCTGGACAGCGCGACGCTCGAGCCTCTGACCTCGCTGTCTGCGGGACGGCGCGCCCTCGCGCTTGTCCAGGTCGGGGAGCTGGCGGCGGCGGAATCGGAGTTGCGCATCCTCGCAAAGAACGCAAATCGGACGCTCACGGGCGCGGTGCTCGCCGTTGCCAGCCGCGCCAGCATGCCCCAGCTGCTGTACCGCATGGGCAGCCGCCTGCGCGATCGGGACGGACGGCCGTTTGACAGCGCCCTCTATCCGATCCCCGCCTGGCAGCCGGACGGCGGCTACAAGGTCGATCGTGCGGTGATCTTCGCGATCATGCGCCAGGAGAGCAAATTCCAGCCCCAGGCGATCAGCCCGACCGGGGCGCGCGGCCTGATGCAGATCATGCCACCGACCGCGAGCTTCATCTCCGGCGATCGCTCGCTGGCGGCCGGCGGGGCCGGCCGGCTGTTCAGCCCGGACCTCAACGTCTCTTTGGGCCAGAAATACGTTCGGCACCTACTGGACCATGGACAGATCGGCGGCGATCTGTTCAGCATGACGGCCGCCTACAATGGCGGCATCGGCAACCTGATGCGGTGGCGCAAGCAGGCGTCCGACGATCCGCTCTTGTTCATCGAGAGCATTTCCTTTCGCGAGACGCGAGCCTATGTTGAGCGTGTGTTGACCAATGTCTGGATGTATCGGCTGCGCCTCGGGCAAGATACACCGTCGCTGGATGCGCTTGCGGCGGGCGAATGGCCCATTTACGAAGCCCTGGAATCCCCGCTGCAAACCGCCCAACTTGCCCAGTGATGCCCAAGGATGATGACGGCCGACCGGCCCCGCTGCCGGTCAATATTGCGATCATGACCGTGTCGGACAGCCGCACCGAGGCCACCGACAAATCCGGAGACACCCTGGCTGAACGCATTACCGGGGCAGGCCATCGGGTCGTTGCCCGCCGGATCGTGCCGGATGATCGGGACAAGATCATTGCCCAGTTGCAGGCCTGGATCGCGCAGCCGGACGTGGATGTGGTTCTCTCCACCGGCGGTACGGGCGTGACCGGCCGGGACGTCACCCCGGAGGCATTCCAGGCGGTCTATGAGAAGGAAATCCCCGGTTTCGGCGAGCTGTTCCGCATGCTCAGCTACCAACAAATCAAGACCTCGACGCTGCAATCGCGGGCGACCGCCGGTGTTTCCGGCGGCACCTACCTGTTCGCCTTGCCCGGCTCGCCCGGCGCCTGCCGGGACGCCTGGGACGAGATCCTTCAACATCAGCTCGACAGCCGGCACAAGCCCTGCAATCTGGTCGAATTGATGCCGCGGCTGAAGGAGCACCTGGAGCACTGATCGGTCCATTGGACCGGCGTTCCGGGACCGCGCACGGGGCCAAACTTGCCGGCAACGGCCTGCGCCGATTGGTATACTACTCAAGATAGTAAGTGTATTCTTGCCGGTATGTACCGGGGGCCCTCAAACCTAGCAAATCATTAAGGTTTCGCGTGTAGTACAGGTGAAAATGTGAGGCTCATCAATCGAATAGTGGCGATCCGTGGCCGCCAAGCCAAGATCCCTCCGCTTCCGGAAGCTTACCAAGGCCGCGCTGATCGACCAGATCATCGCGCTCGAGCGCCGTCTCGCCGCAGCCGAAAGCGGGGACGGCAAGACTGACGGGACGAGCGACGCTCCCCTTGCCGCGCAGCTCTTGGTGCAGGCCGTCGACGATGTCGAGGTCGGGATATGTGTGTTTGATCCCGAGGGACGCCTCGTCTTCTGCAATCGTCGATATAGGGACTTCTTTCCTAAGATCTCCGAAGATCTCGCGCTTGGCGCGCGCTTCGAAGACCTGTGGCGCGAAGCCCTGAGCCGGGGCCAGTTCCTTGGGTGCAGTGCCGATACGGCGGAACTCCTGAGCGAGCGTGCAGACGCCCGCGACGCCCAAAGGCACGTCGAATACAAGCTTGACGACGGGCGATGGGTCCTCACCAGGGATCATGCCCTCGATGGCGGTTTCGCGACCCTTTGCATCGACATCACCGAACGCAAGTACGCGGAAGACCAGCTTCGCGAGCGTGAAGCGGAAGCGGTGCGCAACCGCCGCCTTCTGGAACACGCGATCGAGAACATCAGCGAAGGACTCGCGGTCTACGACCACGAGGACCGACTGGCACTGTCCAACCGGAAGTACCGCGAGATCTACAAGGACAGCGCCGATCTGCTGGTTCCGGGAACCCGGTTCGAGGACATCATTCGGGAGGGCGTGGCGCGGGGTCAGTATGCCGAGGCGGTCGGCCGGGAAGAGGAATGGATCCAGCAACGGCTTTCCAGACACCGCAATCCCGGCGGCGGGATCGAGCAGGAACTGGGCACCGGCAGCTGGATCTACATCACCGAACGCAAGACCACCGACGGCTTTACCGTCGGCATCCGCGCGGACGTCACCGAGAAAAAGTCGGTGTTGGAGGAACTCGAGCGCACGAAGCAGGCGTTGGAGCAGCGCGTCATCGAACGGACCGCCGAGCTGGCCCTATCGGAGCAGCGCACGGCCGAAGCGCACGCCCGTCTCAAGGACGCCATCGAGGCGATGTCCGAGGGCTTCGTGATGTTCGATACGGAAGATCGCCTGGTGCTGTGCAACTCGAAGTTCCTCGAATGCTTCCGCCAAATCGCGCACAAGGTCGGACCCGGAATCACATTCCGAGAGTTGCTCGGGCTTTCGGTGAAACACGGTCTGGAGGATATCGGCGAGCAGGCGCTGGAAGACTGGATCGAGCATCGCCTCGCGGCACGCCGCAACCCAAAGGGCCCTTTCGAACTCTATCTCGCAGAAGGGCGCTGGCTCCGGGTCAACGAGCGACGGACGCGAGATGGCTGCACCATCACGACCTATGTGGACATCACGAGCGTCAAACAGAAGGAAACAGCGCTCCGCACGAGCGAACAGAAGTTCAGGGATTTCGCGGAGGCGTCGGCCGATTGGTTCTGGGAAACCGGGCCGGATCACCGGTTCACCTACATGTCGTCCAATGTCGAAGAGCTGACCGGGTTCTCGGCGCAATACTATATTGGCAAGAGCCGACGTCAGCTCATGGCCGACAATATCCAGGACGCCGAATCCTGGGCTGCGCATTTGAATGCGCTGCGCCGGCGCAAGCCGTTTCGAAGCTTTACCTACCGCTATGACCGGGAGGGCCTGCCGCCCATCTGGATCCGCACCAGCGGCGTGCCCGTGTTCGGAGAGAACGGCGAGTTCCTGGGCTATCGCGGCTCGGGATCCGATGTCACCGAAGAGAAGGAAAGAGAAGAGGCGCTGCGCAAGAGCGAGGAGCAGATCCGCCTGATCGCCGACAACCTGCCGGTGCTGATCACCTTTCTCGACAAGGACAAGCGCTACAACTTCGTCAACCACACCGGCGTGGAGTGGTACGGGCGTGAGCTCGACGAGATCGTGGGCCACTCCGTCGACGAAATACACACCTCTCCACCGCCCAAACTCGCGGACGCGATGCGGCGCGTGCTGTGCGGCGAGCACATCACCTTCGAAGAGAGGATCCGCTATCCCGATGGCAAGACCCGCGATGTTCGGGCGACCTACATCCCGCATTTCGATCGAGAGGCCGAGATCCAGGGGTTTTTCGGCCTCGTCCAGGATATCACGGAGCAAAGGTCCACCCAGCAAGCGCTGCGCGAAAGCCAGTTGCGCTACGCCAATATCGTCGAGACCTCGAGCGAAGGAATCATCGCCATCGACATGGACCAGCGCGTTGTCGTCTTCAACCACGGCGCCGAGCAAATCTTCGGCTGGACCGCGGAAGAGGCCATTGGCGAGAACATCGCCAAGCTGCTGCCGGAACGCATTCGCAGCCGGCACAAACAGGACATCGAGAACTTCGCTGAGTCCGGCAACACGTCGCGGATCATGGGCCGTAGCGAGGTGGTCGGGCTGCGCAAGGACGGAAGCGAGTTCCCCGCCGAGGCCATGATCTCCCGGATCGATCTCGGCGACGAAACGCTGCTTACCGTGATGCTCAACGATATCTCCGAACGCAAGGAGGCGGAGGACGCGCTCAGGGCAAGCGAGGAGCAGATGCGGCTGATCGCCGACAACCTGCCCGTCCTCATCGCCTATGTCGACGCCGATTCGCGCTATCGTTTCGTCAACAAGACGCTGGCCGATTGGTACGCGCGCAATGCCTCCGAGATCGTCGGCCATCACGCCAAAGACATTCTCGGCCAAGGGTATCTCCAACTCAAACCGAAATGGGACGCGGTGTTGGCTGGCGAGCGGATGACCTTCGAAACGCAGCTCACCTATCCCGACGGCAAGACGCGTGACATCGTCGCCACCTGCATCCCCCATGTCGATCAGGCTGGAGTCGTGCGCGGGTTCTTTGGGCTGGTCCAAGACATCACGCAGCAGAAACACATCCAGGAGGCCCTCAAAGCCAACGAACAGCAGTTGCGCCTGATCACCGATTCGGTGCCGGTGATGATCGCCTATCTGGACACCGACCACCGGTATCGCTTCGTCAATCGCGTCGCCGAGACCTGGTTTGCGCGATCGAAAGATGAAATCCTCGGGCAGCATGTCGAAGATGTCATGGCCGAAGCCATCATCGGCGCGGACCTGACCGCGCTGTTGGACGAGGCCTCCAAGGGCAAGGCGGTGACCTACGATGCAACCGTAGACTTCCCGGACGGCGTCACCCGGGAGGTTGCGGCGTCTTTCGTTCCGCATATCGGCGAGAGCGGGGAACTGCGTGGTTTCTTCGAGCTCGCGCAGGATGTCTCGACGCTCAAGGAGACGGAGAAGCGACTGGCCCAGGCGCAGAAGAGCGAGGCCGTGGGCCAGCTCACCGGCGGGATTGCCCACGATTTCAACAACATCCTGGGCATCATCCTCGGCAATCTGGACGTGCTGCAGGACCACGTGACGGAATCCTCACCGGGCCGCAAGCTGCTCACTGCCGCGATCAACGCCAGCACCCGCGCAGCCGACCAAGTCCAACGGCTGCTGGCATTCGCGCGGCAGCAACCGCTCAAACCAAGGCCGACGGATACCACCCGCCTGATGTCCGACCTCAGTCAGCTTCTCGGAAGGACGCTGGCGGCGTCGATCGACTTCAAGATCGTTCTGCCGAACGAACCCCTCTGCGCCATGGTCGACCCGGGACAGCTCGAAAACGCCATCATCAACCTCTCCGTGAACGCCCGCGATGCGATGCCCGATGGAGGTTCCTTGACCCTGGAGGCGGCAAGAGTTCACATCGACCAGCTGGCCAGCGCGCAGGAGGACATCTCCCCCGGAGACTATGTGCGAATCGCCGTAAGTGACACGGGCTGTGGCATGCCGGAGAGCGTCGCGGCGCGGGCTTTTGACCCCTTCTTCACGACCAAGGAGATCGGCAAGGGAAGCGGTCTGGGTCTCAGCATGGTCTATGGCTTCGTCAAGCAGTCCGGCGGCCACGTCAAGATCTACAGCGAGGAAGGAGCCGGCACCACAATCAAGCTGTATCTCCCGGCTACGGCGGCGGATAGCCCCGATACAGCCGACACGAACGCGGCTCAGAGACAGGATTCGGCGCACGGCGGCGAAACCGTGCTGGTGGTCGAGGACGACCCGGACTTGCGGCAGATCGCTGTGGTCCAGCTGGAAAGCCTGGGCTACGCCATTCTGCAGGCCGAGGACGGCCCCAGCGCGCTGCAGGTCATCGAACGGTCAGATGACATTGACTTGCTGTTCACCGACGTGATGCTCCCGGGCGGCATGAACGGCAGGCAACTGGCCGAGGCCGCGCTGAGCCAGCGGCCCGATCTCAAGGTGGTCTACACAACCGGCTACACCGAGGATGCCATCACGCGCCATGATCTGGTCGAGAGCGAGGCTCGCCTGCTGCAGAAGCCCTACACGAAGTCACAATTGAGCACGACCCTGAGGGGCGTTCTCGATGGAAGATCCACGGACTGTTAACCACATCGAACGATCATGCCTGTGGAGTCAGCCCTGGTCCTGCCCGCGGCCAATCCGCATGCCCGCTCCCACACGCGCTAAAGGATGACACAGATGCCGGATATCCTGGTCATAGACGACGATGACGAATACCGCGCCGTTACCTGCCAAATGCTTGAATCGGCAGGGTTTCATGTTCGCCAAGCCCCGGATGGCGACAGCGGCATCACGCTCTACAAGTCCGAACCTGCCGATCTTGTCATCACCGATATTCTGATGCCGGAAAAGGAGGGGCTGGAAACCATCATTGAGCTCCGGCGCGAGGATCCGACCGCCAAGATCATCGCCATTTCCGGCGGTTCGCTGGACCCGCACCTGGATCACTTGGACTACGCGCAGAAGCTGGGCGCGCAAGCGATCCTGCGCAAGCCGTTCCGCCGCCAGGACCTGGTCGCGCTGGTCCGGGCCGCCCTCGACCCCGCCTGACGGGGCGGCGAACGGTCCCTGGCCGGCGACGCGCCCGACCGCAACAGAAGTGATTCCATCTGACCAAAGAGTGCTCTAGGGTTCGAAAGGCTGCCGCCAACAACCGAGATCGAGAGCGCGCGACCTTGGTCCTCTTTTCCCGATCAAGCACGGCAAGGCGGGCCGCCCCCTGGGCGGTCATCTTGAGCCTTCTCTTCGCTCCAGCCGCGGCGCGCGACCGAGATCCGGCCGATCTGGATCCGTACCACCCCCAGCTGACCGGGGCCATGCCGCCGCTCGACGTACTGGTCGCCCAGTTCGAGCGCATCGCCTTCAGCAACGAATTCGGCGGCCAGCATCGGCGCGGACGCATCGTCAAATGGGCCACGCCGATTCGGGCGCGAATCACCGGCCTCAACGCGGACATCTATGAACGCCCGGTGGCAGAGATGCTGGCCCAGCTCCAGCGGCTGTCAAAGCTGCAGATCGATCTGCTCCAGTGGCACGATCCGACCGAGGCCAACTTCACGATCCATTTCGTCGCGCGGCCGTCGCCCGGGCAGGACCCTTGCGCGGCCTTCATCGACGATGACGAGCGGTTCCGCATCACCAGGGTGCGAATCCTCATCACCGGGCCGGTGCCCACGCTGCGTCAGCACTGCATCGCCGAGGAGTTGATCCAGGCCCTCGGACTGGCCGACGATTCGAAGCTCATCTTCCCCTCGATATTCCATGATGCCAGTCGTCAGCAAGGCCTGTTCCCCTGGGACGAGATCATGCTGCAGATGCTGTACAATCCTAGCCTCCATCCCGGCATCACCGTTGCCGAGGCCCGACCGATCGTACGGCGGGAACTCGCGCGCCTGGTTGCGGCCCTGCCCGTCACCACCCACTCGCCGCCGCCGGATCAGCCGACTGGCTCGCCGGAATCGCCTGCTCGGGTTGAACCCGCGCGCCGGCCGGCGCAGGGCCGGACGCCCGCCGCGCCGACCGGCCCCGAGTCAGACATTCCGGCGCCGCCGCGCGGCATTCGGCCGGACGGCTTGAAGCTGGACCCATCGGCGATCAGGTGATCGTGGCGGCGCGACGACGCCAACGCAGATAGCTGTCGACGTCGTCGACATCCTCAAGCTCATCGAGCAGGGTCACGCTGAACCGCTTGTCCAGATTGGCCCGCGTGTCGGCAAGCGCGGCCGGGCTGGACCAGCGTACGCCGGCGAACGGATCGAACCCGATCGGGCACCGGCGAAATCCGACCAGCCAGTAGCCCCCATCCGGCGACGGGCCGAACACCGCATCGCAACGCCCCAGCGTAGCGAAGGCCGCGGCGACCTGCGCGGCGCCTATGGCCGGGATGTCGCTGCCGATGATCACCGCCGGGCCGGGCGGCAGATGTCGCAGGATGCGCCCCATCCGTCGGCCCAGATCGCCCTGGCCCTGCGGCAGACGGGGCAAGTCGGCAGGCCAGGCGCAATCCTCGGAGAGCGACCGGTCCGGCGTGACCGCGAGCCAGGTTCGCCAGCGCGGATCGCGCCCGACGCGGCGCAGCAGCGAGGCCGTCGTCTCGCGATAGAAACGGTAGGCCGCGACGTCGCCGATACCCGCCGCCAGGCGTCGCTTCACCGCCCCGAGCCGCGGCAGCTTCACGAATACCACGAGTTGGCGGGCGCCGTTCATCCGTAGATCCGCACCAGCCAGCGGCTCGGCAGCCCGAGGAAATAGAGCCCCAAGCAGACGAGATTGCGCAAGGGCCGGACCAAATAGCCGTCGCGGCGATACCGCGCCGCCGACGTGGCGGCCGGCCAGTTCAGCAGCACCAGCCGCCGGCGACCGATGCGGCGGACCAGATCCACATCCTCCATGATCGGCAGGGCCCGGAAGCCGCCGAGCGCCTCGTAGAAGGAACGACTGATCAGCAGTCCTTGATCGCCGTAAGGCAGACCGAGCGCGCGGCAGCGCCAGGCGACCAGGGCCTCGACCCGACGGGCAGCGGGCTTCGGGTCGTTCAGCCGAAAGCGAAACGTCGCGGCCCGATGGCGATTTTGGTCGTCGGCAACGAAGGTCCGAACCGGGGCCGTCCAGCCGGGCGCCAAGACCGTATCCGCGTGGAGGAACAGCAGCCAGCGGCCGCGCGCATGCGCCGCGCCGGCGGCGAGTTGTCCGCCACGGCTCGTGGCCGTGGTGACCACTCTGGCTCCCGCCTGTCGCGCCACCGCCGCCGTGCCGTCGGACGAGCCGCCGTCGGCGACGACGATGTCTTCGAGCAGCCCCGTACGCCGCCCCTCCTCGAGCGCCCCGAGCGTGTTTGCCAAGTCGCTCGCCGCCTCAAGCGTCGGTATCACGGCGCACAGCGTCCCATGCATTCCGTTCGGCCTCCCATGGAGCGATCCTTGCCTCAGGATGGCTGCGATACCATACAGAGGGATCTTTTCCGATCAAACGTGCGGCGGAAGATCCGCCTGGCAGACCGATGGCGTCGAGAGCAACCACTGAATTGACTGCGCTGACCAAGGCCTTGGTCCGGCATCCGCCTTTTGCCGGCGTCGCAGAAACGGATCTCGTGCGCCTGCCAAACAAGGGGCTGGTGCACGATCATGTTCGCGTCACAGGCATCGCGCTCGAGGGTCGGGGCGTGCTGTTGCGCGTCCCGCGCGGCAGCCACTGGGGCCTGACGCCGGAGGCGAGCCTGGCCTATGAGGCCGCCTGCTTCATGCGCACCGCCCCGGCCGAACGCACGCCACGCCTTTTCGCGACGCTTGCGGTCGAACCGGACGTGCCGTTCGGCGCCATGGTGGTCGAAGAGATCCAAGGCCGGCCGCCCCGCCTGCCCGACCATATGGCCGCCATCGCCGAGAGCCTGGCGGTGGTCCACGCGCTCCCGGTGCCCACGCCGGAAGACCGAGCGCCTCTCTTCAGTCACATGGATCCGGTGGCCGAGACGCACGCCCGAATCCTGTCCCAGGCCCGCCATCTCGACGCCATTCCCCTGTCCGCCGAGGCGCGTGCGGCGATTGACGCGGAGCTCGCCTGGGCGGAGAACTTCGCGGCCGAATCCGCCAACGCCCCACACGCCATCGCGCTCGTGCTCACGGACACCCATCCGGGCAACTTCCTGGTGACCGAGGCCGGGCGGGCAATGTTCGTCGATCTGGAGAAGGTGCTGTACGGCTCGCCGGCCATCGATCTTGCCCATGCCAGCCTTTACACCTCGACCATGTGGGACGCCGACTGCGCGCGCAAGCTGAGCCGCGACGAGATCCGGGTGTTCTATCAGCTCTATCTCGACGCGGTCGGTCCGGCACGGTACGAAGCCTTGGGCCCCTGGCTCGCGCCGCTGCGCCGGCTCACCTGGCTGCGCACCCTGACCTTTTGCGCCAAGTGGTTTGCCGAGGCTCGCGGGCGGGGCGATTGGCCCCCGGCGCGGCTGCCGGCGCAACACCGGGACCACCTCGCAGACCGCATGGCGGACTATTTCGCGGCAGAGACCATTGCTGAGGTCCGCTCTGAATGGATCGGCGACACGCTGCTGATCCTGCCTTGATCATATTATGTTCTTGTTCTGTTTCCGTCGGGCGTTATAATCGGATCTCATGGATGAGGTGATTTCATCCCTGCCCCGCAAGGGCCGTGGCGCGGTGAGCAATCCCACCGGCCGGTTCGAGAGCGCGCAACGATATGCCACCGACGACGGCTGGGGCGCGGCGGACGCGCCGCTGCCGCGGCTGGCGACGAGCGTGTCGGTGGACGCGAGCCGCCGCATCATCACCCGCAACCAGTCGCCCGACATTCCATTCGACCAATCGATCAATCCTTATCGTGGCTGCGAGCACGGCTGCGTCTATTGCTATGCGCGGCCGACGCACGCCTGGCTGGGCCTCTCGCCCGGGCTCGATTTCGAGAGCCGCCTGTTCAGAAAGCCGGACGCCGCGCGGTTGCTGGAAGCGGAGCTGCGTGACCCGAAGTACCGCTGCAAGGTCATCGCCATCGGCACCAACACGGACCCCTACCAGCCGATCGAGCGCGGCGAGCGCATCACCCGGCAAATCCTCGAGGTGCTGTCCGCCTTCAACCATCCGGTTGGGATCGTCACGAAATCCGCCTTGGTGCTCAGGGACATCGACATCCTCGCCGACATGGCCAAGCGGAACCTGGCCAGCGTGTTCGTCTCGGTCACCACCTTCGACCGGGACCTGGCCCGGCGCATGGAGCCGCGGGCGGCCGCCCCGGGCCGCCGGCTGGAGGTGATCCGGGCGCTGTCCGAGGCGGGCATCCCGACCGGCGTCCTGGCCGCACCCATGATCCCGGCGCTCAACGACACTGAGTTGGAGACGATTCTGACGCGCGCCCATGAGGCCGGCGCGAGCTCGGCCGGCTACGTGCTGCTGCGGCTGCCCTACGAGATCAAACAGCTTTTTGCCGAATGGCTCGAGACCCATGTGCCCGACCGCGCGACCCGCGTGCTCAACCGGGTGCGCGAGACCCAGGGCGGAAAGCTCTACGAATCCTGCTTCGGCCAGCGCATGCGCGGCAGCGGCCAGTACGCGGAACTGATCGGCAAGCGCTACGATCTTGCCTGCCGTCGGCTCGGGCTCAACCGCAAGAAATGGGACCTGGACACGAGCCGCTTTTCCCCGCCGCCGGCCACAGAAGGACAGCTCGCCCTGTTCTAGAGCACTTTCCGACCGGCCGCCGGCGGCGCGCGGTGATGCCATGACGCGCGCCTGACACAGGATCGACTGGT
>JAAUXY010122012.1_pt1 | contig 17283 bp, 15 predicted proteins | sample 7278121 | NCBI WGS metagenome assembly JAAUXY01 (sample SAMN14350117, study PRJNA611818) | marine sediment metagenome | isolation source: surface marine sediment (1.8m) | place: French Polynesia: Moorea | collected 2018-08 | reverse complement strand
CAAGGGGACGCGCTAATGTTGGCGCAGACTGCGCAAAACGGATCAAGTCGCACGGGCAAGCCGGCCGACCGATCGCTATCGCCGCATGATGTGATCGAGATTCTCGGCAGCCATGAGCGCTTTCTGGAAGGCAAGCGCGGGGGCGTGCGTGCGGATCTCAGCCTGTCGTCGCTGGAAGGCTTCGACCTGCGCGGTGTCAATCTCTCCAACGCAAAGCTGGCCGGTGCCGGTCTGCGCTGCTGCCATCTGGAAAGCGCGACCCTGGCCGGGGCCGATCTGTTCGGGGCCGACCTTCGATCCGCCCACCTGGTGAACGTCAATTTCACCAGCGCGGACTTGAAGGGCGCCATGTTGCGCGGCGCGGATCTGACCGGCGCGAACCTGACCAAGGCGGATTTACGCGAGGGCACGCTCTACACCTCCGGTTCGACCGGCGAGATCGAGCAAAATTCGGCGGATAACACCGGGTTTGACGCGCACCGGGCCGTCCTGCGCCAGGCCGATCTGTCCGGAACCAAACTGTCCGAAAGCGCCATCACCCAGACCGACCTGCGCGGCGCGATCTTGCGCAACGTCGACTTCTCCGACGCGGATCTGTCCGGTTCCAACCTGGCGAACGCGGACCTGACGGGCTGCAATCTGTCCAACGCCAATCTGTCCGGCTGCAACCTGCGCGGCGCGGATTTGACCGGCGCGACGATCGAGAACTGCGATTTCACCGACGCCGACCTGAATGAGGCGCAGGTCGAGGGCCTGGATTTCTCCAGCGCGAACATCGAAGGCGCCAACCTCACCCGAAGCTTTTCCAGCCTTGCCCCGGATATCCAACAGCGTCTGTCGAACCACTATGCCTGGATGGAAAGCTTCGGCGCCGAGGGCGAGCGCGCCGTGTTGAACGGCGTCGATCTGTCCCACGTCGATCTCTCCAACGTCGACTTGTCCGCGGCCGATCTCAGCAACGCGACCTTGCTCGGCACACGGCTTTCCGGAAGCCTCCTGGTCATGGCCGACCTCAGCAATGCCGACTTGTCCAACGCCGTGCTGGACGGGGTGGACCTGTCCGGCGCGAACATGAAGTCCGCCGGGTTCCAGGGCGCCATGATGCGCAGCGCAAACTTGGGCCCGGCCGATATCCGTGACCGCGACGGATCCTCGACCGGCCGCACCTGGCCCGCGAACCTGCTCGAGGCCGACCTGAGCGACGCCGATTTGACCGAAGCGAGCCTGGTCCAGGCGAACTTGGGCGGCGCCAAGTTCGACGGCGCGAACCTGATGCGCGCCGATCTCAGCGAGGCCAATCTGAAAGACACGTCCCTGACCGGCGCCATCACCGATGACGCCAAGCTGCCCAACGGCTGAGCCGGGCGCCGTGTGGCGCCCGTCAACCCACCGCTTTCTCACCTGGATTTGACCCGGGCCCGGCTCCGGAGCGCGGCTCACTGCATGCCGGGCGTCGGCGCGGCGTTTTCCTCGTCCTCTTCGCTGGGGCCGTCGGTCGGCCCGGCCTGATGGTGCACGATTTTCCAAGACCCGTTTTCTTTGACGAACAGGTTGGTGGCGACCAGAAAGCCATCGTTCAGAACCTCGTAGCAGACCACCGTGGCCAAGCTTTCATAGACGATCACCCGAGGATGGGTGAACGTGATCTCAGGTGATTCCGCAGAGCTGAGGATCGCGCGCCAGCTGGACATCACCTGTTCGCGCCCGGACAGCGCGCTCCATCCCGGATGGATGCAGCACACGTTGCTGCGGTTGGACCAAACCGATTCCATCGCGTCCAAATCGCGGGTCGCAAAGGCGGTGTAGAACGCTTCATTGGCGAACAGAACCGCCGCGTGCTCCGTCATCGACCGTCTCCCCCAACGTCGAGCAGGTATCATGAACCGCTGACACCGATGGTCAAGCGCGGCTGGCTTGGACATGATGAGAGCAAACGATCGTCGGGAGCTGGCATGCCGGACAAAGTGATCGACGGATACAGCTACGCGGTGATCCCGGCCACCGGGTTCATTGCCGTGCGCCGACCGGACGGGGCGCTCAGGATGCTGCCCGGCGTCGGCGAAGAGCCAACGGCCGTGGAACGGGCCGTGCGGGCCTTCATCGAGAAGGACCGCGGGGGCGCCGACAGTGGCCGGGACTGAGCAGGATCTGCTGCGCGCGGCGCTGGGCGACACGGCGGAACCTGGGATCGTGTGCATGGTCGGCGCCGGCGGCAAGAAGACCGCCATCAACCGGCTGGCGGCCGCCTTCGCCGAGCGCTGGCCGACCGCCCGCATCGCGGTCACCGCGACCGTGTTCACCGCGCCCCCCGCCCGCACGCTGCTCGACGCACGGATGGTTGAGGCTGACCCGGAGCCGGCGGTCGCGCGCCTGAGGGAGGCGCGCCGCGTCGGCTACTACACGCCATCGCAAAAGCCTGGACGGCTGGGCGGCGTCGCTCCGGAGGTGATCGGCCGAATTCATCGTGATGGCGGATTCGCGGTCACCTTGGTCAAAGCCGACGGAGCGCGTATGCGCGCTCTGAAGGCGCCGCAGCCCGGCGAACCCGCGTTGCCCGAGGCGACCGATCTGGTCGTTCATCTGACCTCGGCGGCCGCGCTGGGCGCAGTTTTCGACGACCGCACCGTGCATCGCGGCGAGCGGTTCGCCGCGCTGACCGGCGCAGTTCCCGGCCAAGCGCTGACGCCAGAGCATTTGGCGCGGTTGCTCGCCCATCCTGACGGAGCGGCGTACGCCGCCGAGTCGCTGCGTTTGGTCCCGATCATCAACCAAGTGGACACCGAGGAGCGCCAAAAGGCGGCCCGGCGCGCCGCGGAGTTCGCCTTGGCCGCGACCGATCGGTTCGACCGCATTCTGCTCACCGCGCTGACTGCCGAAAAACCCTTGATCGACATGGTGCAGCGCAATCCTTGAACAGCTTTCCCCCTGAACCGCTTGGCGTTTTGGCTTGCCGCGCCGCCGAAAGGCTGCTTAGCTTTCCCCACTTGCCCGCCTGGACAGACGATAACAAGACCGGGCGGCGGGGGCGTCCAAGGGGTAGCAACAGTTCAATGCAGCTGCGGATGACGCGCCGGGCCGAGGCTCCGGCGTCAAAGGTTATGTGTGTACAATTGCCCGGGTGAGACTTGATGGCGTCACCGCAACCGGCAAACCGCACCGTGTGGAGGTAGACAGATGCTTTACCACATCTACAACCTGCAGCAGGCGGCGCTCACTCCTGTCCGGCTGATGAACGACGCGACCCAGCTGTTCTTCGGCAACCCGTTCTCGCCGATGGCGCACACCCGGTTCGGCCGCTCCGTGGTGGCCGGGACCGAAGTGCTCGACCATGTGATCCGACACCGCGAAAAGCCGGAATGGAAGTTCGGTCGGATCACCGTGGGCGGGCAGCCGGCGCGGGTGAAGTCGCGCACAGTACTGGCCACTCCCTTCTGCAATCTCGTGCATTTCAAGCGCACGGTGGAGCGCAACGACCCGAAAGTGTTGATCGTCGCGCCGATGTCCGGTCATCACGCCACCTTGCTGCGCGGCACGGTGGCTGGCCTGCTGCCGGAGCACGATGTGTACATCACCGACTGGGTTGACGCGCGCCAGATCCCGCAGTCCGCCGGCTCCTTCGGTCTGCACGACTATATCGCCCACGTGATGGATTTCCTGCGCCGCCTGGGACCGGATCTGCATGTGATCGCGGTCTGCCAGCCGGCACCGTGCGTGCTGAGCGCCGTAGCTTTGCTGGCCGCGGCCCAGGATCCGGCGCAACCGCGTTCGATGACGTTGATGGGCGGACCGATCGACACCCGCAAGCACCCCACCATCGTCAGCCGAATGGCCGAGAATCGGTCGATGAATTGGTTCAAGCGCCACGTCATCGCGACCGTGCCATACCAGTTCGACGGCTACGGCCGCCGCGTCTACCCGGGCTTCCTGCAGCTCAGCGCATTCATATCCATGAACCCCGGCCGTCATCTCGGTGCTCATCTGTCGATGTTCGATCACCTTGTCGTGGGGGACGGAGAGTCGGCGAGCGCCCACCGCAAGTTCTACGACGAGTACCTGTCGGTGATGGACACCTGTGCGGAGTTCTATCTGGAAACGATCGAGCATGTGTTCAAACACCACAGCCTGCCCACCGGCCAGCTGAGGTGGCGCGATGTCCCGGTCGACCCGACGGCGATCGAGAAGACCGCCGTGCTGACGGTCGAAGGCGAGCTCGATGACATCTCCGCGCCGGGACAGACTCAGGCCGCGCACGCGCTGTGCGTCAACGTGCCATCCTGGAAGAAGGCGCATCATTTGCAGAAGGGCGTGGGACACTACGGGATCTTCAACGGACGCCGGTTTCGCGAGCAGATCCTGCCCAAGATCGCCGCTTTCATCCGAACGCACGGCGGCTAGAGCCGGCGAGCCGATCGCGCCGGGACTTGTCAGCGCGCCCGGTTCCGTCCTACATGCGCCGGCCTCGACGACCTGATCGGAGCTGCCGCATTGAGTCAGCCTGCCGCGCAGCCGCTGCCATCGCCCGAGCTATCGGTTGTTTTGCCTTGCCACGATGAAGAAGCCAATATCGCGGCGCTGTTGGCCGAGATCGACGTTGCCCTGGCAGCGGGCCCGCCGTACGAGATCCTCTGTGTGGACGACGCATCCAGCGATCAGACGCCGGTCATCCTGCATGCCGAGCGGACCACGCGCGCGCCGCGCCTTCGCGTGCTGCGGCATCGCCAAAACTATGGGCAGAGCGCGGCCCTGTGGACCGGCATCAAGGCGGCGCGCGCGCCCTGGATCGTGACCATGGATGCCGATGGGCAAAACGATCCCGCCGATGTCCCCTCTCTGGTCCGCGCGCGCGATTCGGCAAACGACCCCAGCCTGGCCATGGTCGTCGGGGTGCGGACCCGCCGCCGGGACACCCTGTCCAAGCGCCTGGCCTCGCACTTGGCCAACCGCGTCCGGCGCACCACCTTACGCGACGCAACCACGGACACCGGTTGTGGGCTGAAGCTGATCCGCCGTTCGGTGGCCGCCGAGATGCCGTATTTCGATCATATGCACCGGTTTTTTCCGGCACTGGCGCGGCGCCAGGGTGGCAATGTAATAGAGGTCCCGGTAAACCACCGCCCGCGCGGGGGCGGCCGCTCGCACTACACCAATTGGCATCGCCTGCAGGTTGGAGTCTTCGACTTGATCGGCGTTGCCTGGCTGCAGCGCCGCCGTGCGCACCCCGTTATGCAGGCGGACGAACTGGAGGAAGAATGTTAACGACCGAAACGATCTGGCTCTCCATAGGCTTTCTGGGCCAGCTCCTATTCTCCGGCCGGTTCATCGCCCAGTGGCTTGTCAGCGAACGCGAGGGCCGCAGCGTGATCCCGCTGGCCTTCTGGTTGTTCAGCCTGGCTGGAGGTGCGACGCTGCTGTCCTATGCTATTTATCGCCTCGACCCGGTGTTCATCGTCGGCCAGGTTGGCGGCTTGTTCATCTATTCACGGAACCTCTACTTTATCTGGCGCGAGCACCGCGCTCGGCCTGCGGTTTCCACTTCCGACTGACCATGCCAACTGCGACCAATCTGCTCCGGCCACTGGATCAGGCTGCCCAGAGGATCTGCGCCCCTCTTCTGTCCTACGACCGTGTGCTGATTGGCGGCATCGCCCTCTACTATTTGGTGATTTGGATCATTCGCGCGTTCGTCTTCCCCGACGGCACGCGCGACGACATCGAGCAGTTGCTTTTCGCGCAGAGCTGGGAGCTCGGCTACCAGATGCGCAACCCGCCCCTGGCCACGTGGATCTACGCCCTGGTCGAGCAGGTGACCGGACCGAGCCTGGTTGTCGTTCTGGCCGTCAAGTTCGCCACCTTGATGCTGTTCTTTGTGCTGTTGCACCGGCTGGCCTGGCGCTTTCTGCCCACCCAGAACCTGGTTGCGATCGCCACGCTGACGCCACTGGCGCTGTTCGAGGTGAGCTACGTTTTCGCTTTCGACCTCAGTCACTCGGTCTTGTTGATCACGCTGTGCGCGGGTTTTGCGCTGGCCTACTTCCGGTTGGACGAGGCCGCTGGCTGGCGTGAGTATCTGCTGATCGGTGTCCTGGCCGGGGCCGGACTGCTGACCAAGCACAATTTCGGCCTGTTCCTGACCGGACTGCTCGCAGCCGGGCTGTGCGACTCGGTTTACCGCCCGCTGATCCTGAACCGTAGGATGGCAGCGGCGTTGGCTTTGGCCCTGGCGATGGCCACGCCGCACTATATCTGGCTCATCGATCACCTGGACATCCTGCGCGATTTCGCCGCCGATAAGTTCCGCTTCAACGGCCACCCCAGCACGGTTGCCCGCATCTGGATCAGCTTGTTCGAGGTCACCGAAAGCGGGGTTGCCTCGATATTGCCGGCAGCCGCGATGTTGCTGGTGTTCTTTTTCCAGGCCCTGCCGAAGGCGTTCGCGAGGACGCCGTCAGACATCGAGCAACCGGCCCAGCGGCGGCGCCTGAAGGTGCTCGGCCTGTCCGTGCTGATCATGTTCGTTCTGGTCTTCCTGCTGACCGCGATCAGTGGCGCCACGCAGATCCACAACCACTACTTCTACGTCTTCATCCTGACGCCGCTCGCGCTTCTGGCCTGGCTGGCACGCGGCCGGGTCACCCGCCAGGCGCAGCGCGCCTATGTTTGCGCGGTCCTGCTGCTGGCCTTGGTGAGCCCGGTGATCTTGCCGATCCGCCTGGTCATCCTGCCCGACCGTAAGCCCCACCCGCCTTACAACGTCGAAATTGCCCAGGCGGCCGACGCGCTGCGCGAAGCGGGCTTCGAGGGCGGCACCATATACGGCACTTGGAAGCCCTATGAGATCGCCGGCCGGCTGCGGCCGCATTTTCCCGGCAGCCGGTCTCTGACCTCCAAATACCCCTACTTCATACCAGCCCGGCGCGACGCCACCGGCGGCGGTGACTGCTTGATCTTCTGGGGGCAGAACATCCGCGACCAATCTCCCGAATACCTGGACAACCGCGTCCGGGAGCGCTTCGGCATCGAACCGGACTACCCGCTGGAACCGAATGGCTGGCTCAAGTTGGATCTGGCCTTCGGCAAGGGCCGCACCGTCCCTCTGCGCTACACGCTGATCAAGGGCGGCGTCGGCACCTGCCGGTAATCTTCCGGCCACTGTCGCAAAGACCCGCACCGTGCTCAGCGCCCCGAACGTCGACCGCCTGTTCGCCCGCTTTGCCGAGCGCTTCCCCGAGCGGAATCGCAGGCCTGGCAAGGTGGATGCCGATCCCTTCCGCAGCCTGGTCTCGGTCATGCTGAGCGCGCAGACGACGGACACGATGAGCGCCCGCGCATCGGCCAAACTGTTTGCCGTGGCCGACACCCCGAATGCCGTTTTGGCGCTGCAGCCGGCGCACCTGCGGGCCTTGATCCGGGACGCCGGGCTCTACAACAACAAGGCGCGTTCCATCCAAGCCATGTGCCGGGATCTGCAACTACGCTTTGCCGGTGAGGTCCCCTCCACGCGCCGCGAGCTGATGTCGCTCCCCGGCGTCGGGCGCAAGAGTGCCGACATCATGCTGCGGTTTGTCTTCGGCGAGCCGGCCGTGGCGGTCGACACGCATGTTCATCGCGTGTGCAATCGAACCGGACTGGCCCGTGGCAAGACCGAGGCGCAAACCGCCGTCAGCTTGGAGCCGCGGGTGCCAGACGGCTACCGCTTCGGAGCCCACATGTGGCTGCTGGAGCACGGCAAACGGATCTGCAAGGCGCGCAAGCCGGCATGCGGCCAGTGCTTGCTGGCCGATATGTGCGAGCGCAACGGCGTGGCCTGACCGGGCTTTCCCAGGCGCAGTTAGCGATTGACCGACGGCCGCCGATAGACGCCTTTCGGCTTGATGTCCTGTGCCCGCACGTAGCCCTTCAGCCCCTTGCGGGTGATGACCTCGAACCAATTCCCGCCGCCGGCTTCGCGCACCACCTTCACATTCTCTCCGACCACGAAGAACTCGCCGGTCCGGCTGGTTCCGGCATCCGGGCCGTTGTAGACCCAGGTGCGCGCCAGCGACTCCCATTGGATCTCCGACGCATTGCCCTGGTCCGCGGGTTCCCCGGTTGTCGCCGCGGCGGGCCGCGCGGCCGCCTGTGCTTCCGCGGAGTCGGGGTCCGCCAACAATTCCGCGAAGATGTAGACGGTCTGTCCCTGATGCTGCAGCCGATACCAGTCCCCGGCTTTGAGCTTGCCGGTAACTTTCGCGTTGCTTCCCTTGGTCAGACGGCCAACCACGTCACCCCTGGTGGACGGCTCGGAGCGCAGATTTGCGGTATCGATCGCAACCAGCTCGGCTTCGAAGGGTTCAATTTCCGATGCCGGATCCGCCGCAGGTTGCGGCTCGGGCGCGGTCGCTGCCGGCGCAGCCGCCACCTGGGCCGCTGCATCACCCGACGCCGCAGCCGGCGCCGCCGGAGCGGGAGCGGTCGGCTCCGCCGCCGGAGCAGGGGCAGCCGGTTCAGCCGCCGGAGCGGGGGCTGCTGGCTCTGCCGCAGCAGGGGCGGCCGGCTGAGGCGCCGGCTGCACAGCGGCGGTTTCAGCGACTGCCGGCTCCGCCGCTGGAGCGGGTTCGGGTTCCGCTGCTGGCTCCGGCTCCGCTGCAGGCTCCGGCTCCGCCTCAGCCAGCTCGGCTGCCGGTTCTACCTCCGCCGGGGCTTCCTCCGGTTGAGCAGAAGGCTCCTCCTGAGCTGCCTCCGCGAACGGCTGCGCGGCAGCCGTCACCGGTTGTTCGCCCAGCAGGAAAATGAACTCTCCGAAGCTGTCCTTGTCTTCGGGAAGGCGGCCGAACCGGGGTGTTTGGGTCGCCCGCGTATTGTTGACGATCCGATCCAGCAAGAAATTGGCCAGCTCACCCGACGTCAGGAATCCATCATCGTTCTTGTCCGCCGTTTCCGAGCCGCTCAGAGCACCAAGGAACCAACGCCGCACCCGGCCGTCATCGGCAACCGGCTGGCCCGAGGCCGCTGAACTGAAGAACTCTCGTGCCCGTTCGCGCAGCGTCCGGCGCGTGAACATGGAATCGCCAATTTCCGACCGCTCGAATTTCTCGCCCAAAGAGGCGTCAAACATGGCGAAGACGTGCTTGGATTCTGCTTTGCGCACGAAGCGGACGAAGTCGTCGAAACTGAGCGCATTGTCTGTAAATCCGCGATCGTCGGATTTGGGCGCATCGACTGGAACGAGGTAGTCCTTGCCGTTGACTGTCGTCGCATTTCCACCGAACCAGAAGAACAGTCGGCTCTGCGACGACACGCCTCGCCTGGAAAAGAACTCGTCTATTTCCTTGCGCATACGGTCACCGCGCAGGTCCTTCGCGAAATAAACCTCGAAGCCGCGCCGCTTGAGGTCTTCGGCGATCGCCACCGCGTCCTCGGCCGCGCGGCGCCGTGTTGGCCAGTTGTCGTAATTTCTGTTGCCGATCACCAGCGCGAAGCTGCCGCGCGGATAGATTTCTTCTGCGCGCTGCGCCTCGCTTTGCGACGGACTCAAAATCAGCGCAAGTCCGGCCAAAGTCCAAACGGCCCAGCCATAAAAGTTCGCCCGTCGCATCCGCGCCCTCACCCGGTAATTCTCTTGCAACAATTCTCTTGTGCCCCGGCGGATCGCCAACCTCGCCACGGAATTCGCGCCCTGGGCCTCCGGCGGCGTGCCCGCCCCACGGTTTGAGTATATCAACCGCTCTCGCGGCGTCCAACGCGGCGTTTCGATCTGGTGTCGCGAGTCGGTCGGGCTTTATGGGCCTATCCTTGTGCTATAGTCTTGCGACGCTCGGGATTTAGGAGAGGCTCGGCCCATGCCTATGGAGTATGTCCTAGACGGCCCACCGAGAAAATGGTGGTGGCCGGCCCCTTGGGTTTTCGTCGCCTTCGGAACTTTGCTGATCGCCGCCTCGACCACTTACAGCGGCGTAGTCTTGCGCAGCGTGGACGAGCGACTGGCCAGCGCCGAAGGTCAGGAGGCGCGCCTGGAAGAACAGATCAACGCGGCTTTTGACTTCAAGGACGGGTCGGGGCGGTTGCGCAACACGGCAATGCTTCTGCTGCAGCGCGTCGATAACATGACAGGCACGGCGTCCGACGCGCTTGACGCCTACATGCTGAACACGGCCCAGCAGATGCTGATCAAGGCGATCGAGCAGATCGAAAACGCGGCCGGCCGCTACGCAGCCGACGCACCGTTCAACGACATCTACAAGGAGCTCAACAGCCTGCGCGGGCGAGTCAGCGAGGGCGACCGCAATGCAATTGCCCGCAGCCTTGAGGTGTCCGACGTCAGCACATCGATCATCACCCGCAACTTGAACGATCTCGTCACTCAGCGCCGCGAGCTGCGCATCGAGCTGCGGACCTTGCATTCGCGCAAGGAATTCGCGCGCACCATCGCGCTCGGCTTGCAGATCCTTGGCGTGCTTCTGGTCATGTTCAAGGACGTGCCGGACCCGGGAACTTTGCTGCGCCTGCGTCGCCGGGTCGCTCGGCCCGAGGACACGGCACCGGAAGCCGAACCGAGGGGCACGGCCGACTAAGCGCCAGCCCCCTTCGAACACCACGCGCTTTGGCACATCTGCAAAGGCCTGCCTGAGCAGCCGCTGCGGCGTTAGGTCGCGGCTAGTCCGTCGCGCGGCGCGGGTCGTATGTCCCTTGATCCTGGCTGAATGCGCGGCGCCGGTAGACGCCTTTCGGCTTGATGTCCTGTGCGCGCACATAGCCGGTCTTGCCCGACCGTGTGACGACTTGGAACCACTGGCCGCCTCCCGCCTGCTGCACGACCTCGACCGGCTCGGCGTTGACGAAGAACTCGCCGGTGCGGCTGGTCAGTACATCTGGGCCGTTGTAGACCCACGTCCGATCCATCGACTCCCATTCGCTCACGCCCTGTATGCCGGCCAGAGACGTGTGCCGCCTAGGGTTCCTCGCGGGCAGTGGCACGCCTGCGATCGCCGACGGCGCGGATGCCCCAGACGCCGCCGCGGGCGCGGGCGCGGGCTGCACAGCCGGGCCGGTGGGCGTCGGCGACGGGCCCGGTGGCCCAGGTGGTCCCGGGGGCCCGCCGGAAGCAGCTGCCTGAGTGGTCTTGGCGGCGGGTTTCGGCTGGGCCATGGCGGCCTTTGCGTTCGCCGAACCCGCTTCGGCCACCAGCCCGGCGAAAATGAACGCTTCCTTGCCTTGATGGATGATCCGGAACCAGTTCGCACCGACCACCCGGCCGGTCACCAGCACCGTTTCTCCCGTGGCTAGAGTTCCAAGTCTCCGCGACTTGACCGTAGGCCCAGCCCGGACATTGCTCTTCCTGAGCGCGACCATCGCGAGGTTGACGGCCTCGATTTGAGGCGGCTTCGGTTTTGCCGCGGGCTTGGCAGCCACCTTTTGCGCCGGTGGGCTCGGCTCGGGCGAGGCCGGCTTGGCCGTCGCCGGCTGCCCCGCAGGGCGCTGCTTGGGTGGGGTCAGTTCGACGGCCGGGCGCTGAGCCGGCTGGCTCTGCTTGGACGGGGTCAGTTCGACGGTCGCCCGCTGCGTCGGCGGGCTCGGTTCGCTCGGTTCCTCCTCAGTGGGTTGTACGGCCGCAGTCGCTTCCGGCTCCTCAGGAACGCTGGCCGTCGACGCGGCAACAGGGGTTGCGGCCGGCGTCGTAAAGAACAGGAAATCGCCGAAGCTGTTCATGTCTTCGGCGAGCCGGCCATAGCGTGCGGTTTGCTGGCCGTCGCTGATCGCCGCGACCCGCTCGACAAGGAATGCGCTGAGCTCACTGCCCTTCAGAACGTCCTGTTCCGATGGATTGGCCACGCTTGGGTCCGCCAAGGCGTCGACGAAGCTGCGGCTCAACGAGACCGGATCGTCCGATGGCTGGCCGGGCTCCGCCGCAACAATGAAGATCCGGGCCGGATCGCTCAGCGTCCGCAAATTGAAAGTCGGCGGTCTGGGCTCCTGCTGCTGCTGATAGAAATCGTCCCCCAGCGCAACATCCAGGACCACCAGGATGTGCTTGCTCTTGGCCTTGCCGACCAGGCTGGCCACGTCGCGCATGGACATGACGGCCCCGGCATCATCCGCCGCCGCTCCCGCGGGCGCATCGACTGGCAGCAGAGCGCTGCCGCCGTCCCCGGTGACACCGCGGCCGGAGAACCAGAGCAACAGTCGCGCCTTCTCCTCTTCACCACGGCCGGCGAGGAATCGCGCGATCTCCTGGTCCATCCGCGCACGATCGAGGTTGCGCTGGAAGCTCACGGAAAAGCCGCGGTCTTCCAGCGCGTCCGCTACGGCGAGCGCATCTTGTGTGGCCGACGGCTGCCTGTCGCCCTGCGCGTAATTTCGATTGCCGATGACCAGCGCATAGCTGCCGCCGGGATAGACGCTGGCGGCGTCCTGCGCCTGGGCCTCGGACGGGTGAACGGCCGCGCCCACAATGACCGCCAAGCCAACCGCGGCCGCCAAGCTGAGGCCCGCAAACGGCTGTTTTCTAGTCATCCTGCCACCCCCGATCAGCCTCTGACCGTGCGTGAAGTGTAGCAGCGCCCCCGAACCTGGCCAACGCCATGCGCCAATCGGTCGCCTCTGGCGCATCCGCGCGCGAAAGCTCAGGCCCGCCCTTCGACCCCGCGCAGGAACGAGATCAGGTTTCCGGCCAGCGCATCGCACAGATAGCCGCCTTCCTGCACGAACACCGTCGGCAGTCCGAGCCCTGCGATCCGGGCTCCGATCCGCGCAAAACCGGGTGTGGTGACCTTCAGGCCGCGCAGCGGGTCGTCCTCATGCGCATCCAGACCCAGCGCCACCACCAGCGCGCCTGGCGCAAACGCCCTGATGGCCGCCAATCCGTCCTCCAGGGCCGTCAGATAGGCGTCGTCGCCGGTCTCGTGCGGCAGCGGGATGTTCAACGTTGCGCCGACCCCGGCGCCCTCGCCGCGTTCATGCGCGTAGCCCCAGAAGAATGGATAGTAGTCGACCGGATCACGGTGCAGCGAGACATGCAGAACGTCACCGCGGGCGTAGAAGATGCCCTGGGTTCCGTTGCCATGGTGCACGTCCACGTCCAGGATCGCGACCCGCCGGTGATCCTGCCGCAGATAGGCCGCGGCGATGGCGGTGTTGTTCAGGAAGCAGAACCCACCGGCCATGTCGGCGAACGCGTGGTGCCCTGGCGGACGGCACAGCGCGTACGCGAACCGCTCGCCGCTGGCGAGCAGGGCTGCCGCCTCGACCGCCGTATCGGCGGCTGCGCAAGCGGCCGGCCAGGTGCCGGCCCCGATCGGACAGGCCGTATCGGCCATGTGCCATCCGGCCCGGCCGATGATGCTGGCCGGATACGTCGCCGCATAGCGGCTCGGATGCACGTTGGGCACGATTTCAGGCGCCATGCCGGAAAAGCTGCTCCACTGGCGGTGCGCGTCCTCCAGGAACCGCAGGTAATCCGGCGTATGCACCGCGGCGCGCGGACCTGGGCCATGGTCGCGCGGCGCGGTGGGCCTGTGCTGGTCCTCCAGCACCGCCGCGATCAGCCGCTCGGCGCGTTCCGGCTGTTCCGGGCAGCGGGTCACCCCGCCCTTGTGAATGAAGAATTGCGGGTCATGCTGAGCATGATCCGGACTGAACACGACACGCACGCGATTTCCCCCATACCGCACCACCCAAGTGAAGGCCGATTGAAGATGGTGGCGCCGGATGCCACTTTATCTGCGTTCAGATTGCACCAGGAGGAAAATCGCCATGACCCCGCCGGACGCCTCGGGCCATACGACCGCGCGCACACCCATGACCGACGCCGAGTGGCGCCAGCGGGTCGACCTGGCCGCAAGCTATCGGCTGGTCGCCCATTTCGGCATGGACGACCGGATCTACACGCACATCTCGGCGCGTGTTCCGGACAGCGAAGACCAGTTTCTGCTGAACCCGTTCGGCTTGTGGTTCTCCGAGGTCACCGCCTCCAATCTGGTCAAGATCGACCTCGACGGGAACGTTCTGGACGACCCCGGCGGCTATGGCATCAACAAGGCCGGCTTCACCATCCATTCGGCCGTGCACGCGGTGCGCCATGACTTGGACTGCGTGCTGCACACCCACACCCGCGCCGGCGTGGCGGTGTCCTGCCTGGAGGAAGGCTTGCTCCCGTTGAACCAGCAAGCCCTGCAGTTCCATGGCCGGATCGCCTATCACGACTATGAGGGCATCGCGCTCGATCTGGACGAGCGTGATCGGCTGACCGCGGATCTTGGCGACAAGCAGGTGATGATCTTGCGCAATCACGGCCTGCTGACCGGCGGCCGTTCAGTCGCGGAGGCGTTCAAGCTGATGTACGGCCTGAACCGCGCCTGCGAGACCCAGATCGATATCCTGGCGTGCGGACGCGAGCTGGTCTGGCCGACCGACGATGTGCAGGACAAGACGGTCGGCCAGTTCGATGCGTTCTACGACGACAGGGAGACCGCCAAGATGTCCGGCGGCGATGATGCCCAGGACATGGAATGGCAGGCCTATCTGCGGCTGCTCGACCGGCTCGACCCGAGTTACAAGAGCTGAGCGCACCCGCCCGTCGATGAGCCTTGCCCTTGTCGGCAGTTCGCTGAACTGGGACTTCCTGCGCGACGCCTTGGCCGACGTCGCGCCGCAGGAAACCGTGGAGACGTGGCCGGACATCGCCGATCCGGCGGCGGTGGAGGCCGCCATCTGCTGGCGGCCCCCGCCCGGTGCGCTGGCCGCCATGCCCAAGCTTAAATTCGCCCAGTCGCTGGGCGCGGGCGCCGACAGCCTGCTGGCCGACCCGCACCTGCCGGACGGCCTGACCATCTGCCGGACCGTGGACGAGGACGTCGCGGATCTGATCGCTCAGTACGCGATCTGGGCCGTGATCCATGTGCAGCGCGACTTCGACCGCTATGTGCGCCAGCACGCGGCGGGCGACTGGCGCAAGTATCCGCAGCGCCGCGCGCATCACACATCGGTCGGCATCATGGGTCTCGGCACGTTGGGCGGCGGTCTGGCGCGCAAGCTCACCGCACTCGGCTATCCGGTCCGCGGTTGGGCCCGCTCCGCCAAGACCCTTACCGGGGTGCATGTCTTCGTCGGACCCGATCAGTTCGAGGCGTTCCTGTCGCAGACCCATGTGCTGATCAATTTGCTGCCTCTGACGCCGCAGACCGAAAACATCCTGAGCGCCCGCACCTTCTCCGCGCTGCCGCAAGGCGCCTATGTGGTCAACATCGGGCGCGGCGAGCATCTGGTTGAGGCTGACCTTCTGAAAGCGCTCGACCGCGGTCATTTGGCGGGAGCCGTGCTCGACGTGTTCCGCACCGAACCGTTGCCCGCCGACAATCCGCTTTGGCGCCGCCCCGACGTGCTCGTCACGCCGCACATTGCCAGCCTGTCGCAGCCGGCCAGCGTGGCCGAACGGATCCTGGAGAACCTCAGCCGCGTGCGCGCCGGCCAGCCGCCGCTCGATCTGGTTGATCGGTCCATCGGCTACTAGTGCACCTTCCGACCACACGGGGTCATTTGACCGGAGCAGGCTTGTCCACTGAGAAGGCGAGCGGTGCGCGGTGATGCTGGAGCATCACGAGCAGCGCTCAACGCGCTGCACGATCTGGCCTCTGTCCTCGCCGAGGGAGCCGCGCTACGGTCGGTTTGAACGACCAGCACAGCCGATCGGGGCAGCGCGTTGCCATCCGCCTTAGAGCAAACCGACGTCATCATTATCGGGGCCGGCATTGCCGGCGCCGCGGCCGCCTACTTCCTGGCCCCACATACGGGCGTCATTCTTCTGGAGAGAGAAGATGCGCCGGGCCGGCACAGCACTGGACGCTCGGCTGCCATCTATGCGCCGGCCTATGGGCCGCCGGCCATCCGAGCCCTGACGACCGCCAGCCGCGGTTTCTTTGACGACCCGCCGGAAGGCTTCTGCGATCACCCGCTGCTGAGCCCGCGCGGGATGATCACCATCGCATCGGAGGACGGCGCCGAAGCGTTGCGCAGCGAAACGCTGCGAGACGCCACACAGCTGCCGTCCGTTCAAGCGCTGGAGCCGGCCGAAGCGGTCCGGCGCGTACCGGTGCTGAGGCGGGACGCGGTGGCCGCGGCCTCGCTGGATCCGGATGCCGAGGACATTGACGTCAACGCGTTGCACCAGGGCTTTCTGCGCGGCGCCCGCGCCCGGGGGGCGCGTCTGATCTGCGACGCCGATCCGCTCGACCTGAAGCGCGGCGAGGCCGGATGGATCGCCGACACCCCGGCCGGCGCGTTCACCGCACCGATCGTGATCAATGCGGCCGGCGCATGGGCCGACGAGGTGGCGCGCATGGCCGGTGTCGAACCGAGCGGGCTGGTGCCGAAGCGGCGCACCGCGCTGACCTTCGCGCCGCCGGACGGCGTCGACCCGGCGTCCTGGCCGGCGGTCCTGTGCTGGGACCCGGCCTTCTACTTCAAGCCGGAGGCCGGGCTGATCCTGGTCTCTCCAGCCGATGAGACTCCGCTGCCGCCGTGCGACGTGCAGCCCGAGGAGATCGACGTCGCCATCGCGGTCGACCGGATGCAGCGTTTCGCCGATTTGCCGGTTCGGCACGTCGCGCACAAATGGGCCGGTCTGCGCAGTTTCGTCTCCGACGGGGTGCCGGTGATCGGCTTCGAGCCGGAGGCCGACGGCTTCTTCTGGCTGGCCGGGCAAGGCGGCTACGGGATTCAGACCGCACCGGCGGCCGGCCGGCTGGCGGCAAAGCTGATTCTCGGCGAGGCGAGCCCGCCGGATATCGATGCCGCGTTCGGCCTGTTCGAGACCGCGCCAATCGCCCTGCTGCCGGACCGGCTGCGCGGCTGACCGGGTGGGACCGGGATCGAGAATCCTTGTCGGGAGCGGCCAAAAGACTATCGTCGCGGATAACGTGACGAATTCGAGGTCTGGAGAGCTGAAATGACCACGCTGATCGCCGAAGCGGCCCTGCGTCAGATGACGGCCACCATCATCCAGGCTGGCGGCAGCGCGTCCGCCGAGGCCGAGATCGTGACCGACCATCTGGTGCGCGCCAACCTTACCGGCCATGACAGCCACGGCGTCGGCATGCTTCAGCACTACGGCGAGAACATCAAGAACGGCACCATGGTGCCGAACACGGCAGCCGAGCTTGTGAGCGACCAGGGTGCGATCCTGCAATACGACGGACATCGCGGGTACGGGCAGCGCATCGGTAAGGAGGCCATGGAAGCGGCCATCGCCCGCACGCGCGACACCGGGCTGACCCTGATGACCATCCGCAACAGCGCGCATCTCGGCCGGAT
>JAAUXY010191929.1_pt1 | contig 17292 bp, 13 predicted proteins | sample 7278121 | NCBI WGS metagenome assembly JAAUXY01 (sample SAMN14350117, study PRJNA611818) | marine sediment metagenome | isolation source: surface marine sediment (1.8m) | place: French Polynesia: Moorea | collected 2018-08 | reverse complement strand
CGCGCAGAGTACCGCAGCGGCGATGTTGACCGCGAGAATCCCGTACTGGGGATTGCACATGCCTGAGAATCGTCACGGCACGCATTTATTCGAAGTTGAGTGCGAGGTCGACGACATGATGCATTGGGGACTCATGGGCTACTACATCGGCGAAGTTGTGCAAGAAGATTCGCCGGTCGTCGCAGGTCTGTCCCACCAGCCAAGCCTCAGGAAAGTGAAGCATTTCGGCGCAGCCGCGGCGACGTCAGGCGGGGTCGAGATGTATCACCTGGTCGGCATGACGCCCGAGGCACCGACCGTCGAGGCCGCTCTCGACAGGAAACAGCCCGTCGAGACCTACGTGTTCGGACGCAAGGAAATGCAGACGGCCTACGATCACCTGAATTGTGCGACCGATCCGAACGTTGACTTCATCATGCTTGGCTGCCCGCACGCGTCAATTGAACAAGTTGGCATTGTCGCCAACCTGCTCGAAGGCAAACGCATCTCCGAGAACACGCAGTTGTGGATGTTCACGCCCAAAGCGCTCAAAGCCCATGCAGACCGGGTGGGCTACACGAAGACTATCGAAGGTGCGGGCGGCTACTTGATGTCGGACAGTTGCCCGGCCCTGAGCCGCGTGTATCCCGAGGGCGTGAAAGTCGCCGCAACAGACTCCTGCAAGCAGGCCCATTACCTGCCTGCGACCCTGGGATTCGATACCTGGTTCGGCACCGTGGAAGACTGTGTGCAGGCGGCGATCGATGGTCGTTGGTCCGGCCGACTGCAATGAATGACAGGATCACTCTGAAAGGCCGCTCAGTTGTCGAAGGAGTAGCAGAAGGCGAAGCTTTCGTGACGTCGCAGACGATTTCGGGATTCGGCGGCATCGACCCGATGACCGGCACAATCACGGAGCGCCGCCACGAAAAAGTCGGGCAGTCTTTTGCCGGGAAGGTCCTGGTGTTCCGCGGCGCCAAGGGCTCGTCAGGCTGGGCGAGCAACTTTCAGACGGCTCGCCTCGCAGGCGCCGGGCCTGTCGCCGTGATTTTCAACGAACTCACGACCAAGATGGCGCTCGGCGCCGTCGTCATGCGAGTGCCGGCCATGACGGATCTCGATCAGGATCCGCTCGAGGTCATACAAGACGGCGACTGGGTAAAGGTAGACGCGGACAACGGAACTGTCGAGATAACTCGGAAAGCAGGTGATTAGTCGCCTGCTCCGAGTCGTTTTGTTACTGACTGTCGGTCTTGCCGCGCCCGCCTTTGCAAGTACCGATAAACCCAACATCGTGCTCGTGCTCATGGACAACATGGGCTACGGGGAGCTGGGCAGCTATGGCGGAGGACTTCTGCGCGGCGCCGCGACTCCGCGCATCGACGCACTGGCGAGTGAAGGCCTGCGGCTTCTCAATTTCAACGTCGAATCGCAGTGCACACCGACCCGGGCATCCCTGATGACGGGACGCTACGCCGTGCGCACAGGTAATCGAACCGTGCCGCGCCATACGCCTGTATACGGTCTTGTCGACTGGGAGTACACGCTGGCCGAAATGCTGTCTGACGCCGGCTACGCAACCGGGATATTCGGTAAGTGGCATCTCGGTCAGACGCCGGGACGATACCCGACCGATCATGGTTTCGATCTCTGGTTCGGCATCGAACACTCATCCGATCCATCGCACTGGGCCGGAAAGGACGGCTACGATCCTGACTCACATCCGCGAGCGACGACACCGTACGTGTTGCGAAGCACACGGGGCGAGCTGCCACGCAAAGTTCGCGAATTTGATGTCGAGCAACGTGCACTGATCGACCGGCAGATCACTGATGAGGCCGTTGCCTTTGTGCGCAACAGCGCTAATTCCGGCAAACCTTTTTTCGCCTACGTTCCGTATACGTTGCTTCACTGGCCCGTTATTGCGCATCCTGATTTTGACGGATCGACCGGCAACGGGCGATGGGCTGATGCCCTGGCCGAAATCGATGCCAATATCGGCAATCTGCTCGATGCCCTGGACGAAGTAGGCGCCGCTGAAGACACTCTTTTCATATTCACGTCGGACGGCGGTCCCGATGCACTGGCTCCAAACGTCGGTAGCAGCGGCCCGTGGCGGGGTACCTACGTCACCAATCTTGAAGGCGGTATTCGCGTACCTTTCATAGCTCGCTGGCCGGGCAGGATCGCACGGCGGCGCGTCAGTAACGAACTCGTTCACGTAACGGATATCTACTCGACAATCGCCGCGATTCTGCTCTCGGAACTGCCGACAGACCGGGTAATAGATGGCGTAGACCAACTCGGGTTTTTCACAGGCGACACGGATCGTTCAGGTCGAGATCACATCATTGTCTACGTCAGCGGCAAAATATCTGCCGTCAAATGGCGCAACTGGAAAATGCACTTTGAGCACTATTCCAGTGGAGACATGTTCGGTCCCGTCATGACGCTGCCGATTCCGTATTTGTTCGATCTGCTAAAAGATCCCAAGGAGCAGCACAACGTGATGCTCGACAATACGTGGGTGCGCTGGCCGATCAACGAGCTCGTCAATGAACACCGGCGCTCACTAAAGCAATACCCGCCGATAGAACCGGGAACCGAGAATCCGTATTCCCCTCCCAAAAGCACCAACGCGCCATAAGCCTCGTCGTTTGCCGTCACAATTCGTCGGAACCAGCTGGCTGGGCACCCCGTGATCTTCGTCACGTAACTTGAAAAACGAGCACGAACTCGTGCAGCTGATTGATTCTCACCAGGCCAAACGTCAGAACTTTACTGTCGAGTACGTGAAATCATGCATTGCGCGCCGAAACGTCTCAGACGTGTCGGCGCGGAAAAACAGTAAGTTGCCGATCTCGAGAAGATCCTCCCCCTGGATTCGGGAGCGCATCTCCGCTGCTTGACGAAAATGCTGGCCCAATTCCTGGCTACGCTGAATGGGGCGATGGTACGGCCCAGGAAACGGATCTTTGACTGCGATCGACCTGAACAAAAGTCGTAGCTATTCTACAATTAAGCACTGATGTGAACTGGCTTATTGTGGCTGGTCTTTAGAACGACGCGGATGGGTGAATTGGCGCAGAAAGCAAAACCGAGCGGGAATCAAAGAATGTACGCCAAAGGCATCACGCGTCGGGAAGCGCTCATCGAGACCGCCGCAGAACTCCTCGAGTCACATTCTGTCGATGACATATCGCTGAAGCTGATTGCCGATACTGCGGGAATTGCAGTCGGCTCCGCTTACCACTTTTACCAGAATGCCAATGAGGTATTTGCCGCCCTGGCCCGACGATTTGGGACAGAATTCGCCGGCGTCGTGGCTGCCCCGTACAGCCCCGACGAGGCCAGCTCGTGGCAATCGATGTGGTGTGCAGCGATCGATCGGGGCGTCGCACTATATGAAAAGAAGCCAGCGTATGCACGATTGATCATTGGTGGGCAGGCGCCCTCTGAGATCAAGCTCAGCGATCGCGAAAACGACGAGCGGATAGGCGAGCTGTTCGTAGAAATCGTTCGACGCAAGTTCGAATTCCCGGACTTCCCAAAACGCAACAGGATCTTCTTTATTGCGGTCGAGATTGTCGATCTGATCCTGAGCTTGTCGATGATTCGCCTGGGGCACATTTCGAAAAACATGTCCGACGAGGCAAAGCGAGCATCGATAGCCTATCTTCGGACATACCTGCCGGAGACCTTGCCGGAACGCGAGTCTTCGGACGCGGACTAAAGCGCGTTCACTTGCCGTAAAAGTCGATCAGCTCGTCCTTTTGAGACTGGTTGTACACCTCGCGTCCGCCGACAAATGTCTGCACGACCTCGGTCAGGTGCACCTCGTGAATCGGGATTTCGAAAATATTGCGGTCGACAACGACGAAGTCGGCGACTTTGCCGCTCTCGATGCTGCCAGCCTCGTCCTCGCGTTGCTGCGAGTACGCACCACCAGCCGTGTACAGGTACACGGCTTCTTCGAGCGTGATGGCGTGCTCGATGTGCAGTGCGGGGCCGTTGGTTACGCCAGGTGCTCGCCGGGTCACCATCGTTTCCATCGCCGCCCAGGGATTTACCTGGGTGACTGTCCAGTCGGAGCCGACGGACAGGTGAGCACCGCTATCCATTAACTCACGTATTGGGTACAGCCAGCCAATTCGCTCGGCACCGATATCGGGCGTGATTACGTCTACTGCGGGCGTGTAGTACCAGAAGACAGGAGAGAACTCCGCAATGACATCCAGTTCCGCGAATCGCGGAATGTCGTCCGGATTCAAAATTGCTGTATGTGCGACAGCATGGCGAAGCGTGCTTCCGCGCTTGCGCAATTCCTCGACACCATCAAGGACCAGACGAGCCGCAGCGTCACCAGCCGCATGTGCCCTCACCGTCAGCCCCATTTCGTCGTAGGCGAACAGCCTTTCCGTAAACAGATCAGGATCGACGCGCCAGGGCCCGAAATTGTCTTCGGTCCCTTCATACGGCTCTGTCAGTACGGCCGTCCTGCCAGCAGCACCACCATCCAGCACGAATTTGACGCCGAGTAGCCTGACGTTTTCTGATGAGTATTCGTCCGGGTTGGCAATGGTTCTCCTGGCTTTTTCCTTCATCCACTCATTGACCCAGTCCGATGGGTCGGTGACAAAGGAAGAAATGCGTACGGTCAGGTCGTCGTTCTGGTCCAATAGGACGTAGGACTCCATGTACCACTCACGACTCCATACGTCGGTGATCGACGTAATACCGAAACTGTTGAGGTATCGAAATATTGGTACAAGGCGGTCATATGCGATCTGATAAGCGGGCGGCTGATCCCTCAGGTATTCCTCCCAGATGACGTGAGCCGCCGTTTCCCGAGCGAGTCCCGTGAGCTCGCCATTCTCGTCCCGCACGTAGTAGCCACCGGGCGGATCCGGCGTGTCCTTTGTAATGCCGAGCAGCTCAAGTGCCTTGGTATTGACTAATGCGGCGTGTCCACTGACTTCCCAGAAATACGCAGGGCGATCATCGACCAATGCGTCGACGATGGACTTGTGAGACGGCTTGTCGAACATTCGAATGCTGCCCCCGTCATCCCACATGTAGTCGATACTTCCACCGTATACCCACGGAGCATCCGGATTGGCCTGCAGATAAGTTGCGATGGCAGCCGCAAAGTCTTCGTAGGAGTCTGACTCGGCGTCGATGTTGACGTTGAAATAACTCTCCGCACCGAGGTCTGGATGAATGTGATCGTCAATCAATCCGGGCAATACCAGGCGCCCTTCCAGGTCCTCAATGCGAGTGTCACTGCCGCGGAGTCCGGCCAACGATTCGCTCGAACCGACTCCGACGAACTGACCGTCCCTGACAGCAAACGCACTCGCCCAGGGCTGGTCTTGATCAACAGTGTAAACGAGGCCGTTCTCGTAGATGATGTCGGCCGGGACTTCCGTCGGCGTCGACCCGGAGCATGCCCCGAGCGACATCGACAGCAACAGTAGAGTTAATCGCTCTTTGCACATCGCTGACTAGGCGCCTTCTACAATGTCGGTGGCAACTGCGACCGATGCTTCAATGACCATCGGAACGAGCTCTTCGGTTTCATCCGTCAGCTCGCGCGTGTGCATCCACCCGAGGTACGTAAACAAGCGCGCCATGACAAAAAATGGCAGGTACTCGAGATCCTCGTCACGAAGCTCGCGCTCGGATCGATACCCTTCGATGTAGGCGCCCAGCACTTCGTCGAAGTGCGGCTCGCCCAGGTGGACGAACAGAGACGTCGCCAGCTCGAACATGTACCAGCCGTACCCTGCATCGTCGAAATCGATCAACTGGAGGTTGTCACCGTCGATCATGACGTTCTCAGGAAGAAAATCGGCGTGAATCAGCCCGTAGTTCCGGTCTGTCTGGCCGAACTCGGTTAGCTGGGCGCGAACGATCTCCCGTGCCTTGACCATCAGTTCGCGCTGTTCAGCAGTCAGTCGTTCGTTCTCCCAGAATCGACCCCAGACGGGCTGCTCACCAACCAGTCCGTCGACATCCCAGTGATGCCGCGTGAATCCTGCGGGAGCTATCCATTCACCGGAAAAGCGATGCAGTCGACCCGCGAGCTTGCCGATCTTGCGATAGTTGGCCGCGATCTCATCGGCGCTCGCCTCGATGCCCTCTTCAATCGAACCCATCGCATCGCCGTTGATCCATGCAAGCAGATCAACCTGCCGCGGCTCAGGGACAGCGTCGATCGAGACCGTATCGAAGAGGTCGCCGGCCAGGGTTGGCTGGACCGCAGGGGTGCTAATGCCCCCCGCGTCCAGCGCCGCCATCCACTGCAATTCTGACCTGAGCTCCGCATCACTGTGATAGCCGGCGCGATGAATCCGTAAGGCGAACTTCTCGCCTCCTGGTTGCTCAACGCCGAATACCGCATTTTCGCGCATTTTGATGAGCGTGAGTACTGCCTCGTCGATGCCCCAGCGACGCAGTGCTTCGTCAGCCAGCTGTTCGTACGCCTTGCCCTGATCCGAAGACGATAGTGAGTAAAAATCGCTCATCGTATTGCCTAGAACCAGTTGTAGGTGAAATTGACGCCGTAGGTACGCACCTTGCCAGCCAGGCCAAAGATCATGTCGTTACCCCAGTTCTTGCTCGGCTGATAGAACTCGTCTCCGAGGTTCCTGCCCCAAAGTGACAGGCGCCATGTGTCGTCGGCGCTGATCAATGTGACACGACCGTTTACGACGAACCAGCTCTCGGCAACCATCTGGTCATAGAAAACAAGACCGCCGGCATCGCTGAGAATGGTCGAGTACTCGTCGCTGTAGTTGAAATCGGTAGCGAAGCGCAGGCCCATTCCGTTAGACAGATCGACGTCGTAAGAAATTACGCCGCTAAACTGCATGCCAGGTGTCTGCGGCAACTCGCGTCCCGCGAGGTCGGCGCCGTAGAAATCCGTGTATTCGGTGACTTCACTGTCCAGGAACATGGCCGCCAACTTGATGTCCAGTGCGTCGGTCGCTAGCCAGTTCCACTCGACCTCGAGGCCCTGGACTTCGGACTTCGGGACGTTGGTCAGTCTGACCAGCGGGCCGAACAGCGTGTCGACGCTATCCAGCGTCTGTTTGTCTTGGTAATCGTAAAAGAACGCCGCTGCGTTTAGCTGCATCGCACCGCCCGCCAGGGTGGCTTTTGTACCGAGTTCGTAAGCCGTCAGCGTTTCTTCCTTGTAGGCAGTCATGGCGCTCCAGTCATTGACCGGCGAGCCGTTGTAGCCGCCCGACTTGAAGCCCGAACTGATGCTCGCATAGACCAGTACATCGTCGGACGCGAACCAGTCGAGTCCGACCTTGCCCGAGAAATTATCGGTACTGATCTTTTCCCGGAACAGCGGGTTGTCGATTTCGCCCGTCAGCGGGTTGACTGCAGCCCCATCAATCGAGAGGCATTCGCCCGGATCGAACGGAATGAAGCCGGGTTTGCTCAGCAGGAAGACGTTGTTGTAGATCCAGGCGATGTCACCGCTGCCGTCATCGTAGGTACAACCCTCCCATTCGCGGTCTTCCTCGGTATAGCGCGCGCCCAGGGTCAGTCGGAAGCTGTCGCCCATTTCGAATTCTGCATGCCCGAAGATACCAAGAGCGTCTGTCTCCTGCTCATAGGCCGTTCGGAAACCGTTGAACCCGAGAGCACCGCCGCCGGCACCGGTGTTGGACACATCACCGATGAATTCGTCCTTGACTGTGTCGTTGGACAGGTAGAGACCGCCTATCCAGGTCACACTGTCACCACCGTCGTAGCTCAAACGAAATTCCTGGCTTGTAGCGTCGATCTCGCTGTCCATGTAGCTGTCCCACAACGCAAGCGGTGTGCCATCCCAGTCCTGGGTCTCGTTGCGCTCAAACGTCCGGTATCCGGTGATCGACGTCAGTCCGTAGGAATCGTTGATGTCCCAGTTGATCGTGAGACCGGCGCCTGAGTTCCTGGTGTCACGAACCGGACGCAAGCCCCAGTCGGCCTTCGATGCGTCCTGATTGGTCGGGCTATACTGCAGGACATCCGCAAACCCCGCGAATCCGGGATCAATGGGTAGCCCGGCGAGGAACGCAAGGACCGGGTACAGACCGGGATTATTCGTCGTCGCGATGCCCGGCTGCGTGTTGACCGGTACGGCCGCGGTGGTCAGGTCCAGAACAGCCGCCGCCTGACCGTCAGACTGATCGGTATTGCCATTGATGTTCAATGTGATATCGACTGTGTCGGACGGCGTCCATTGCAGCATCAGGCGCGCACCGAGTTCGTCGATTTCGCCGAGCTTGTCGCCCGGACGGGAGACGCTTTCCTGCCAGCCCTCACCCTGCTGGGTCGAGGTCACGGCAAAGCGGGCACCAAATTGGTCGCTTAATGCACCACTGACAAAAGCGTCGGTCCGGAAGTACTCGTAGTTGCCGATGTCGACCGTTACACCCGCTTCGAAATCCTCGGTGGGTTTTGTGCTGATGACATTGATAGCCCCGCCGGTGTTGTTCCGGCCATACAGATCGCCTTGCGGCCCTTTCAGTACCTCTATGCGCTCCACATCGAACATGACACCCTTCGTCATCGCCGGATACGGCAGAGCGACGTCGTCCAAATAGACACCAACGGTCGAGTTGCTGCCGATGCTGTAGTCGTCAAACCCGACGCCACGGATCGTGTAAATCGGTATTCCTGTCGGCTGCGTTTCGGTCAGGACGAATCCCGGTGTGACATTGGCCATGTCCGACGCATTCACGATACCCATCTCGACCATCTGGTCGCCGGTAATCGCCGAGATGCTAATACCGACATCGTTCAAATTCTGCGCGCGACGCTGCGCGGTTACTAAGACTTCCTCGATAACGGCTTCCTGCGCAATTGCAATATCCGCGGCAAGAAGAGACGCAATAAGTGCAGCCAAAAGGCCTGCTGGCCGGTGTTTCGTGAGTTTCATCGTTACCCCCCTGAAATTCGAACTTATTCGGGATTTTCGAAAGCATTACAGAATCTGTTCGATTTTTCAAGCCGTTATTGATCGATTCACTGCCTTTTTCTTGATTTAAACCGGTTTTTATTCTACATTTGGCTGCATCAGGTACCACGCGAGCCGGCCAATGCGCCTGTCGAAAAGGACAAACCAATGAGCGGTTCTACCGGGAAAGACACCAAGGGCTTCGAAAGACTGGGCCACGTCAATTTCAGTGGTCAGTACGATACGGACAAGGTGGACAATGCAGACCTGATTGAGCGCCGGAACAAGTACTTCGCTGGCAGTTTCTTGTTCTTCCACAACCCGGTGCATCTCGTGCGTGGCCAAGGCGTGTGGTTGTACGACAATCAGGGCCGCAAATACCTGGATGCCTACAACAACATACCGAATGTCGGCCACTGTCATCCTCGCGTCGTCGACGCCATTTGCGCGCAGGCCAGACTACTGAATACCCACACGCGCTACCTGCACGAGAACGTCATCAATCTCGCGGAGCGAATTGCGGGGACAACACCGGAAGGACTGGACGTTTCCCTGTTTGCGTGTAGTGGCACTGAAGCCTGCGAATTATCTTTGAGACTTGCCCGACATGTGACGGGCAACTCCGGCATCATCGTGATGGAGAACTCGTATCACGGTAATTCCAAACTGGTCGGCGAGATGTCGACGATCACCTACACGCCCGACGCCCGGCCTCCCTGGGTCGCAACCGTTGAGCCACCCAACACCTACCAGGGGCCGTTTCGCGAGGGAGATCGTGACCTCGCACGTAAGTACGCCGACCTGGTCGACGATGCGATCTCGCAGCTGCAAGCAAGCGGTCACGGCGTCGCTGCGTTCGTTTGCGACGCGATCTTCGATTCGCAGGGCACGCTTGAGGCACCAAAAGACTACTTCAAGCTTGTGTACGAAAAGGTGCGTGAAGCCGGCGGATTGTGTATTGCTGACGAGGTCCAGGCCGGGTTCGGTCGCACCGGCAAATACTGGGGATTCGAACACTACGATGTCGTGCCCGACATCTTGTTCGCTGGCAAGCCCATGGGCAACGGTCATCCGACATCTCTCGTCACAACGCGCCGCGACGTTGCCGACAAGTGGGCAGAGAACGATGCCTACTTCAACACATTCGGTGGTAACCCTGTCAGCGCCGCGGCGGCGGATACCATGATGGCGGTCATGGAGGACGAGAACCTCGTCGAGAATTGCGTCGCAGTCGGGAGTTACTTGCGTGAACGACTTGAGGTGCTTGCTGACAAGCACATGCTCATCGGAAATGTCCGGGGACGCGGCCTGTTCCAGGGCATCGAACTCGTCAAGGACCGCGAGAGCCGCGAACCGGCGCCAGAAGTAGCCGCAAACATTCCCGACCGTATGAAAGACAAGGGCGTCCTGATCGGGCTCACCGGACGATACGGAAACGTATTGAAATGCCGTTTCCCTCTCGTCGCGAGTCAAGAGAACGTGGAGACACTGATCTCGGCTCTTGATACGGTCATCGGCGAAGCAACGTTGACGGCAGCCAACGGCCAGAAGCGGTCATAGCCAAAGGCGGAAGGCGTCGCTCCGTGATGAGGTCGTGCCCTGTTCTCAACCTGATCGTTTTTCGGCGGCGGTCCATTCGTAAGCAACGATACCGAGAAATACCCCCACTGATCCCATCAAGCCGGTGAGCAGAGTTGTGGTGAAGACACCAGAAAATTCGATGACAAAGAAAAGGTGGAACAGTATCCAGCTATGCCCGAACACGCCAAACGCAAAGAACGCTGAGCGAACCATGACGTTTCTCAACGGCAGCGCGTGGCGCAGCATCACGAACATCTGCCCGGCCCAAGCGCCAAGCCCCAAAAGTAAGCCGTACTGCAGCGATGATCCGGGTCGCAGCAGCAAATGCGCTGTCTCGGCGAGCAGATCGGAAAGGAAGACGGTTCCGAGACTGTGGGCCGCTACGAACCCCAGTGCTACAAGGACAACGGCCAGCCAAGGCTTCGGAGTTTCACGCGGAGCCGGCTGGACATCCTGACCGACCATCAGTCCAACGAGGTATCCGCCGGCCGACAATCCAACAATGTCAATCAGGATATTCAGAGTCTCGGCGCGAAGTGTCGTTCCAAGGAAGGCCCAGCCGGTGAGAAACCCGAACGCCCAAATGATGCCGAGCGACATCCCAAACAGCAGTCCCTTCGTCCCGGCGTGAAGCGCCCAGCGGCGCTGCACAAACGCAAAGAACAACGTCATCATGCCGAACGCAATAACAAGGTACATAAAGGCGGCCAAATCTCGTACACCAGCAGTGACAATCCAGCTGCGCTCGAGGGAATTCACCAGACTGTCAGGAGGGAAGTAATCCCATGTGGGGTGGAACAGCCGCGCATAAACGACGATTATCACGATAATCGCGGCGACAAACATTCGTACATATCGTTTTTCGAGCACGTCGTCCATCTTCAGACCTGATTTCCGAACCTGTATCGGGCCAGAGTCTGCGGCCCCCACAGAAGCGTTACGACAATCGCAGCCGACAGTACAAGACCACAAGAAATAGCAGGTCCCAATGCCCCTGCTGTACTCATGTCCGGCAGAGTGATCATCAAGGCATTGCCGACAGCGTGAAAAAGCGTGGCTGCAAATACGCTCCTTCCCGAGTTGTTATATATCCAAGCTATTAACACCCGGGTGCCCACAAGCGTGGCAATCTGAGCGGTGAAGACGATCACGCCGGACATCATGAAGACGAAGAACGGCACGTGCCAAATCGCCCATACCACTCCCAATCCGAGTGCAGCCTGCAAGGCGCCGTAGCGTGCCTGCATCGGGTCAAATGCGTACCCCATCCAACCCGCTTCTTCTCCCGCCGCGAGAATGAAGAAAAAGGACAACACCAAGGGCAAGGCTGCCAACGGCGCCATGCCGGATGGCAGGTCCACGCCGGACAAGATGGACCCGCCCAGCGACAGCAGAGAGATGAGGAGTGGCAGGAGAATGATTGCCCCGTACCACCAATAGCCTTCGATTCGTTTGAAGTCGAAAACCCGCCATAGGAGTTGCTTCAATCCATCCTTTCCTCGCTTGCGAAACGTCAGCAACGAAGCCGATGCGACAGGTGTGACGGCAAATAGAGCAATGTAAATCGGAGCGATGCCCGGCTCGCCCAGGATTTCGAGATACGCAAGTGCGTTGAGGATGTAGAACGGTGCCGCCAGCACAAAGGTCGTCGCGAAGAACGCGGTAGGTGAGACTGTCGGGGATCGCGGCTGGCTTTCTTGGGGCACTGACTTACCGGATTCGGAGTTTACGGCGACCGGCTGCTCTGGGTCACTAGCGAAACTCTACCACCCAATGACAGCGTTGGGACCGAAAGCAGGCGTCTTCGGCAGGTATTTCGGCGCGCGAGAATTGCGCAAATCACCGACTGAAGTGCCCGGTGGCGACGCCAATCCCTGGGTCAAATGCAGGGAAAATAGCTGGTGACTTACTGGTGACTCAAGGCCACCCGCAAATGCCGGCGGCGTTCAAGCCCTTGGTAGATGGCGCGCGCGGAGAGATTGACTCGGATCGGCCTGGGAGTGGCTAGTTCAGCACACCTACAACCAGCCAAGGTCCCTTGCGGTCTGGAAGGCCTCGATGCGATTGCCTGCGCCCAGTTTGCTCATCGCTTCGGCAAGGTAGTTCCTCACGGTGCCGACCGACAGCGCCAGTTCGGCGGCTATCTGTTTGTTGGACATGCCCTCCTCCGCAAGACGGAGAACCTGGCGTTCGCGAGCGTTCAGCGGGTCGGGTGTGGTCCAGGCCAGTTCGGCAAGTTCAGGAGGGACGTAGCGTTCGCCTTTGTGGACCGTGCGAATGGCGCCCGCCAGCTCATCGCTGGCCGCGTCCTTGAGCACATAACCGGATACGCCAGCGTGTAACGCGCGCTGCAGGTAACCCGGCCTCGCGAACGTTGTGACAATCAGCACGCGGGTATCGAGCTTCTTTTCGCGAATAGCTGATGCGATATCGATACCCGACATACCCGGCATCTCGATATCGGTCATCAGCACATCGGGTTCGAGTTCCTCGGTCATCCGCATGCCGGCTTCGCCGTCTTCGGCTGCACCGATAACCTCAATGTCCTCCTCGAGGTCGAGCAATGTCGCGAGCGCGCCGCGCAGCATCGCCTGGTCCTCGGCGATCAGTACCCGGATCATGCTTCGCTCCCGGCCGGAAACTCATCGGCAAAAGGCAGCGAAACGCTGAGCTCGGTGCCGTTACGGCTTGTCAGTTGCATGTCACCGCCCAGTGCGGTGATGCGTTTACGCACGCCATCGAGCCCGGCTCCGCTGCCGTTGCTGCCGGCGCTACCGACACCGTTATCGCTGACGGTCAGTGTCAACTCGTCACTGCCGGGCTGGATATTAATCCGGGCGCTGTCGGCTTTTGAATGACGAACAATGTTGGTCACCGCTTCACGAATGGTAAGACCGAGCGCCTTGCCGAGCGGCGGACTCAGCGGCGGCACGTCGTCGTCCACGGTCAGCGAGATGCCGGCCGCATCCAGCGCCTGTCGAGCAAGCTCGATCTCGGCTTCAACAGTGGTGACCGTCATGTCGTAGACGGCAGTCCGGATTTCCTTGAGCGCGTCTCGTGCGGAACCGGCCACTTCGTCGACTTCCTGCTTCGCCTTCTCCGGATTCTTGTCCATTAGCTTGGACGCAAGATCCGACTTGACAGCAATCATGGTCAGCGTGTGGCCCAGCAGGTCGTGCAGGTCATGGGCGATGCGTTCGCGTTCAGCCAGTGTCGCCCGCTGACGTTCGAGAACACGGGATCGCTTGAGGTTCCGTTCGCGTTCAAGCGTGTCGGCGTGCGACATGCAGGCGAAGCCCGTAATAAGGCCGAACACCAACGCAAATACGGCATTGAGAAGATCCTGCGTCGAGGCGCCGGTCGCGAAGTTGAAGGCAATGTAGAAGACCGTCAGCCCGACGATGATTTTCGTTGCCGACTTCTTGGGGCGCTGGTAGCCGGCCTGCGCGCAGGCGTAGATATGAAACACGCCATGCAGACCTGAAAACGGTGACAGCGCGATCGCAATGAACTCGTAAGCGGCGATGTGCAGCGTGTACTTCGGCGAGTGTTTTTCATGTGCGCTGAGGAAGATCGGCACAAACACGGCCAACGCAATTGCGATTGCAACGTAGTCGACGGTACCGGCCGGGCGCCACAACCACTCGGGAAAATAGAACGCGATGTAGATCAGGTGGAAGTAGCGCCAGCGATCGGTTCCGGTTTCTTCGTCTGAGAGCGCCTCAGTCACTTGCTGCTGCCTCCAGCAGTACGACATTGTCGATCGTATACTGGTAACGGCCCTTTGCTATCGGGGTAACGAGCGCGAGACCGACAAAATGGTCTCGCTGGGTAGCGATCAGCCCATCCAGCGGCAGGGTTACGCGTTGCCAGTCGTTTGTCACGCTGAACTCCTCGGTTGGCGGTGCGCCAACGCTCTCGGTCGAGAATAGCATCAGGCGGTAGGTGGACGGTGTACCGCGAACGTCGAAACTGATGCTCTGGTACTTGCCGAGACTTGCAATATTCGCCGGATCGTCGCCGCCGAAAAACGCACCGGCCCAAGGGAAGGGAAAGCCGGCATTGATAGTCGCATCCACTTGAAGCGCGCCGGCCGTACCGTCAGCACCGCCATTCACATGACCGACACTGGCGGTTGACGCGCCGCCCATCATCTCATCGCTGGTCGGTTGCCATGTAAATCCTTCAGGCGCCGATACGGCCTCTTCAAAGCGTCCTAGCTCGGCGGGTAAACCGACGCCTGCCGACAAGATCGCGATAGCGTCACGATCCACGCGGTAACCGTTTCGATAGATCGAATGAATCCGGCGAGTCGCGTCGATGTCATCCAGCGAATCGCTGCTGACGAGCACCATGTCTGCCCGCGAACCCGGCAACAATTCACCTCGCCCGTCGAGGTTGAAGCTGTCGGCGACCCAGGCCGTCGCGCTCTGCAGTGCCTCGAGCGGCGTCATGCCGGATTCGACCAGCAACTCCAGCTCCTGGTGCAGCGTGGCGCCATGCGCGGTACCCGGGTTGGGTGCATCCGAGCCTGCCAGCATGCGCACCCCCGCGGCATGCAGCACACCCACATTGTGCATCGCGTTCTTCAGGACAAAGCCGGGGATCGGGCGGCCAGAACTGGCCGCAAGCCCCGACCTCTGTGACTGCGTCAAGTATTCGGCAAGGCGTGGATCATCAAGAACCGACTGCCCCGGATCCTTGCCGTCTATCATCGCGATCACCGCGAGCGTCGGGACAACAAACACATCGCGGTCGAGCATTTTCTGTACGAGTTCGTCGCTGATCTCCCGGTCCGCAAAGATATGCACGAAGCCGTCGATGCCGGCATCCACCAGGTCCTCGGCGTCGCTGTGTCGCGCGATGTGTGCGACGACCAGCAGGCCCTGAGCCTTGGCTTCATCGATAACGGCCGTCGTTGTTGCAAGATCCAGGCTCCTGAACATCGGGTTGCCCGACATGTAAACGAGCTTGATGAAGTCCGATCCTTCTGCCTTGCGGTCGGCAACCCACTGCACAGCATCGGAAGGCTTCGCGAGCGTGTCTACCGGCACACCGAACTGGGTGCCGTGGCCGCCTTCTGAGGTGGCCAGCATACCGGCACTGAACAGCGCGGCCTCATTACTCTCGGCAAAGCCAGCACGGTCATCACGGTCCTGGAACTCAAGCGGTGACGTAAACATGTCCACCATGGTCGTGACGCCAAAGCGCAGTGCATCGCGCCGTGCCGGGCCGTAGGTGTGCGTATGTGCATCGATCAGTCCCGGCAATGCGATGAGCCCGGTGCCGTCGACAACAGCCGCATCTGACGGGATTGCTGCGTCACTGGCGAGCACTCTGCCGTCACTCATGACGAGACGACCTGCCGGCAGGACAGAAGACCCGTCGAAGACCCGGACATTCTCGATCACGGTGGTTCGGCCCGCCGTTGCTTCAGCCACGTCCGGTCCAGGCAGAAGAAAAACAAGGGCTGCGACCAGGGCGGCGGATCCGAACAGGGCAACGAGGGCAGTCTTTGAATGCATCTCGTTTCTCCAGGTCAGGTGCGCTGCCGTTGCCACGCGAGGCCGGCGAGCCCACCCAGTGCGGCGGTCATGATACCGATCGTCGCGAGGTTGTCCCCGGTGCCAGTATCGGCCGCATAGCCCGTGAAGGACAGGGCGACCTCGGCCAGGTGGAATGACGGCAGGCCGTACGCCACGTTTTGCATCACGCTCGGGAACAGCGCGATCGGGAACCACAGGCCACCGAGCACCGCGAGCGACAGGAAGCACACGTTCGACATCGCAATGGCTGCGTTCGCGCCGAAACGGAAGCCCAGTGCGAGACCCAGCAGCGAAAACGGGAATACCGCGAGCAGATGTGTCATCAGCAGGCCTAGCCAGGCACCACGTTCCAGTGCGACATCGCCCAGTGTGGCGGCTGCGACGTAGATCGGCAGCAGCGCAAACACGGCAAATATAACCGTCGCAAGCAACTTGGCGCCGATGTAGGACCACGCCGGTGCGGGCGAGACACGCTTGATATCCAGCCAGCCGCGCTCCCGTTCATTGGCAACGCCGGCGCCAAAGCCAAAAATCGCTGGCCCCATCACGGCGAATACCCCGTAGGTGGCAAGCAGCGTCTCGGCGGCACCGCCGCGCGACAGCATGATGCCGAAAAGCAGGTAGAAGCAGACCGGCAGCGCCAGCGTCGGGATGACGAACTCCGGCGCCCGAATCGTCTTCCTGAGTTCAGCGCCGGTCTCGGCGAGGAGAATATCGATAATTGTGCTCATCACGCGGCCTCCCGTGTCGTGCATTCGGATAGGCTATCGATCGCCTCGCTCAAGCCCGGCTTCTCGACGGTCAGGTCGGACAGCCCCCGGTCGTGATCCAGCAGGTAACGCAGCGTCAGTGGTGCGTCCTCCGACAGGATCGCAAGACCCCTGCCTTTCTCCTGAACGGATCGCACGCCGGGGATCGAAATAACTTCCGGTTGTGACAGTGAGGTCTGGCAAGTGATCAGGGCACCGCCGACGCGGCCGCGAATATCGTACGTGGGTCCGTCGGCGACGATGCCGCCGTTCTGCATGACCACGATACGGTCAGCAAGTGCGTCAGCTTCTTCGAGGTAATGCGTCGTCAGCAGGATGGTCTTGCCGCGGTCAACCATCGCTCGAACGCTGTTCCAGACCGCACGTGAAGCCGCCTGGTCGAGCCCGGTTGTCGGCTCGTCGAGAAACAGGAGTTCCGGGTTACCCACCAGCGCGAGCGCAAACTGCACGCGTCGCT
>JAAUXY010114653.1_pt1 | contig 17298 bp, 13 predicted proteins | sample 7278121 | NCBI WGS metagenome assembly JAAUXY01 (sample SAMN14350117, study PRJNA611818) | marine sediment metagenome | isolation source: surface marine sediment (1.8m) | place: French Polynesia: Moorea | collected 2018-08 | reverse complement strand
TCTCAAGGATGTATTATAGTGTCTTATATTAATTTTTGACAAATTATTTTCTGATTTATCAGATCACTCTTTAATTGTATAGAGGCAATAACGTAAATATAGAGGAGGCTATTATGGAACTTAAGGATTATTTTGAAAATACCAAAGGGGTAGGCGTGCTGGCGACCGCTGACGGCGACGGCAAGGTTGACGCGGCGATTTATGCCAGACCCCATTTTATGGAAGACGGCACACTGGCTGTTATCATGCGTGATCGTCTCTCCCACCATAACCTTCAGTCCAATCCCCACGCCACTTTCCTATTCATGGAGGAAGGTCCCGGCTACAAGGGCAAACGGCTGTTTATGACCAAGATAAAAGAAGAACAAGATACCGAGCTCTTGTACTCTTTGCGTCGTCGCGAGTATCCAAACGACAAAGAAGAGGCCAAATTTTTAGTCTTCTTCAAGCTCGACAAAGAACTGCCGCTGATTGGGGCCGGCAAATAACCTTCTTCGATTCTACCTGACGAATTATCAAAGAGGCTGTTTATGCAAACATCAGCAGAGGTCCAAAACCGTCTGCAGAATCTTTTTAAGACCCAAAATCTGGCGGTTGTTGCCACACAGACCGGTGGTCAGCCGTATGCAAGCCTGGTGGCCTTTGTGGCCACCGATGATTTGCGGCATCTTTTCTTTGTCACCGCCAAAACAACGCGTAAATTTGCAAATCTAATATCAGATTCGCGCGTAGCGGTTCTGGTGAACAGCAGTGTTAATCGGGAGTCCGACTTTCATGATGCGATTTCCATAACCGTTACGGGTATCGCGGAGGAAATAGGAGATCCTGAGCGACAGGACATCCTTGACCTTTACCTGTTGAAACACCCGTATTTAGAGGATTTTGCCAGATCACCATCCTGTGCCCTCATTCGGGTGGCTGCTCAATCCTATTACATGGTTCAAAATTTTCAAAACGTAATGGAGTTTCATATTGATCGATGAGCTGGATTATAGCGGCTGAAAATATCGGTAAAGCGGACGGGCCACGCGTTGGCGGAAAAGGCTATGCTTTGGCATTGCTGGCCCGGGGCGGTTTTAAGGTTCCCAAAACGCTATGCGTCACCAGTGAAGTCTATCAAGAATATTTATCCCGAACCGGTTTGCGTGAGCGTATTCTACTTGAGCTCAATCGTAAATCATTCAACGACATGCGCTGGGAAGAAATTTGGGATTGCGCCACGCGCATTCGCAATATGTTTCTGCGCAAACCGATTCCAAATGACATATCCGGTCAACTAAGGCAAGCAATAGACGCTGCTTTTAAGAACAAAGCCGTCGTGGTGCGATCCTCGGCACCCGAAGAAGATGATGCTGCTTCCTCATTTGCCGGCCTGCATGAATCCTATGTCAATATTCAGGGTGCCGATGCGATTTTAGAACACATTGCCAAGGTCTGGGCGTCGTTGTGGTCAGATGCAGCATTGCTCTATCGCCAAGAAATCGGACTGGATGTCGCCAAAAGTGCCATGGCAGTGGTGATTCAAGAAATTATCGTTGGTGATAAATCGGGGGTGGCTTTTTCTAAAAATCCCAACGATACGTCCCAGGGGGTTATTGAATCCGTCTATGGTTTAAATCAGGGCCTTGTGGATGGCGCGGTTGAACCGGATCGTTGGATACTTGACCGTAAGAAGAAGGCGGTCATCACCCACACACCGGCCGAACGCAAGCATTGGATGATTGCCGGCGAATCCGGTGTGCGCCTCGATCCCCTGCCGGAGAAACTGGCCCATGTGCCACCCTTGAACACCCAAGAAGCCTGCCATGTTTTTGAGCTGGTCCTTGATGCTGAAAAGTATTTTAAATCGCCGCAAGATCTGGAATGGACCATTCGTCAAAAAAATCTGATCGTCCTGCAATCACGCCCGATCACGACTCTATCGGCACAAAAAGATGATGACAACCGTAGCTGGTATCTGAGCCTGCACCGCAGCTTCGAGAATTTAAAAAACCTGCGGCACAAAATTGAAAATGAGCTGATACCGGCCATGATCGCGGCAGCAGATAAAATGGCTCAACAGGCACTTGCCGAGCTGTCTGATGAGGAACTGGCGCAAGAAGTTAATCATCGCTGGGAGATCAATCAAAAATGGACCAACATCTACTGGGAAGAATTTATTCCCTATGCCCACGGTGTTCGCCTGTTTGGACAAATATACAATGATGCCATGCATCCGGAAGATCCATATGAATTTATCGACTTACTGACCCAAACCGAAATGGCCAGTTTGGAAAGAAATCAAATGTTAGCGGATCTGGCAAAACAGGTTCGCAGCAAACCTTCCCTGGCCAAAGCGCTACATGAGGGTCAAACAGAGGATCTAGATCCATTGTTTTTAGCGGCAATGGATCGATTTGTTGAAAAATTTGGCGACTTGACCTGCGCGGTCACCGGCGGCACCCAGTGTGATCAGGCGCCGGATGCGCTTTACAAGATTTTGCTCGAAATGGCCGCACATCTGCCGGCCGAAGCGGATCGGCAAGCGTTAAAAGACAAAAATGCGCTGCAGGAAAAATTCTTGAGCTCGTTTGAAGGTGAACAAAAGAAAACAGCTGTTGAGCTATTGGATCTTGCCCGCAGTAGTTATCAGCTACGCGATGATGACAATATCTACCTGGGCAGAATAGAAGCCCAACTGCTGGCGGCTGTGCGCGAGGCCAGACAACGAATTGATGCCCATCTTCAAGGAGGTTCAAACGAAAAAATAGCACCTGAACTGCTTAATGTGGTTAAAAGCTTGGATCACCGAGCGAAGTTTGAACCGCCCTATCAGCAAAAACCCGGGGATGGTTTTGTGATCCAAGCCCGGCAGCTGATCGGCCAGCCCGCCGGACCGGGTTTGGCCACAGGGCCCGCCCGGGTGATACAGCAAACCGTCGATCTGGCCGACTTCAAGTATGGTGAAATCTTAATCTGTGATGCAGTGGATCCAAACATGACCTTTGTGGTGCCGTTGGCAGCCGGTGTCGTGGAACGCCGCGGCGGTATGCTAATTCATGGTGCCATCATTGCGCGAGAATATGGTTTGCCGTGTGTAACCGGCATTACCGATGCCACCAAGCTCATCCAAAATGGAGACGAGGTGACAGTTGATGGGTACCTGGGGATCGTAACGATCGGCTCTGCAGAATTGTGATGCTCACTTTAGATCGTTTCGAAATGCGCCTGCTGTAGTCCATCCAGCAAAAGAAAAGAACTGATTTTAACGCAAATAATATCCGCTTCGGGATGCTGCATAAAGTTATCTAAGTGGGGATGGGTTTGCAAAAGCTTTGCGGCCACCTGTTTTCGTTTCACCGTATCTTCGATTTTACAGAAGACACCTTCCACCGTCAGCGCTCTGGCCTGGGAACGGGGTGATTTTTCGCGCGTATCGATTAGCAGGCTGACCGCTGGATTTTGCATCAAATTTTTGTACTTGGTGCTGTTTTTGTGCGTGACCATATAGATTTCTTCACAATTGTCATCGGTGACATAGGCCATCAGCGAACAATAAGGTTTTTGACCGGCAACAGTGGCCAGAACACATATATTTCTTTGTTTGGCAAGGGCTTTCATCTCGGTGAGCATAGACGGGTCCTCTTGTGGCTACATTTTTATATTGATCTTATTGGGTATCACATCTACTGTGCTATGAAAATGTAATTTTGTATAAATCATAAGTCCTTAATATACAAGATGAGGGAGACATAATATGAATGAACGCGTTCGGCTGGGTATCAGTTCCTGTCTACTGGGCAATGCAGTTCGCTGGAATAGCGGTCACAAAATGGACCGCTATTTGACGCGCACGCTGGGCCAATTTGTGGATTATGTTCCGGTATGCCCGGAAGTTGAAGCCGGTTTTGGGGTTCCCCGGGAATCCATGCGTCTTGTAGGCGATCCGGAAAACCCGCGTTTGATTACCTTTAAGACCAAAACGGATAACACCGATCAAATGCTGCGCTGGGCCCACAAGCGGGTAAGAGAGCTGGAAAAAGAAGATCTGCATGGTTTTATTTTCAAAAGTGACTCTCCGAGCAGCGGTATGATCCGGGTCAAGGTTTACACTGAGAAAGGAATGCCGGTCAAAAAAGGGGTGGGTATGTTTGCCAGGGAATTTATGGCCCATTTCCCACTCATCCCCGCTGAAGACGACGGGCGGCTGCATGATCCCAAAATCAGAGAAAATTTCATCGAGCGTATCTTTGCTTTGCAGCGTTGGCGGCAAACTATAAGCAATGGCAAAAATATGGGCAATCTGGTCGATTTTCACACCCGCAACAAGCTTTTAATTCTTTCGCACAGCCAGAAGCATTCGCGGCTGATGGGCAAGCTGGTGGCAGCCGGCAAACAGATGCCAATGGATGAGTTGTACACCCAATACGAAGCTTTGCTGATGGAGGCCCTGGCGCTCAAGACCACACCTAAAAAGAATCTGAATGTACTGCAGCATTTAATGGGATACTTTAAAAAACAATTATCTCGAGATGAAAAACAGGAGCTGCTTGAAGTGTTCGACCAGTATCGCCAGGAGTTTGTGCCGCTGGTGGTGCCCATTACGCTGATCAATCATTTTGTGCGCAAATACGATCAGCAGTATTTAAAATTACAAACATATTTGAATCCGCATCCGGTGGAGCTCAAGCTCCGAACCCACGTTTGAATTGGATTTAAACAATCATCTTTTGCCCGATAGCTGCGTTGCGATTCAATTCAAAATGCTCACGTACTATCGTGTACGCTCCGCTTTTGAATCGAATCGACGCCTTGCTCTCGAACAAAATCTGATATTTTAAATCCAATTCAATTTGTTTTCAAAATATAATTTGGATCCAATAACGATAAGCTTAGTGGAGTTCAAGCTCAATACCAACGTTTAATTAACTCGGGAGTGATGTAAAGCTGGAGCAAATTGAGATTGGAGTGATGGAGTAGTGGCGTACTGGCGTAATGGTTTGAATATGATACGCATTCAGCAGAGTCGCGATTTTCTATCAGCACTCCAACACTCCAGTACGCCATTACTCCTGCTTATCAACTGCGGTTAAAATGAATTCTATCTACAATGATCATTTGAGGACTGTGAAATGACTTCTCAACCTATTTTGGTGACTGGGGCGACAGGCTATGTCGGAGGAAGGCTGATTCCGGCCTTGCTCGATGCCGGCTATCGGGTCAGGGCCATGGGACGGTCACTGGATAAGCTCGCCTGCCGCCCCTGGGCGCAGCACGAACAGATTGAATTGGTTCAAGGTGATGTGCTGGAAGATGCTTCCCTGAAAAAAGCAGCTAAAGGCTGCCGGGCAGCCTATTACCTGGTGCACTCCATGATTGCCCAGAAGGAAAAATTTGCCGAAGCCGATCGAGCGGCCGCCCGCAACATGGTTGCTTCAGCCGCATCCGAGGGCCTGGAAAGAATTATTTACCTGGGCGGCCTGGCCGAGGCGCAAGATGGCGCTTTAAGCAAACATTTACAATCCCGCATCGAAGTGGCGGATATCCTTCAATCCGGACCGGTGCCCACCACTGATTTACGGGCCCCGATGATTTTAGGGTCCGGCAGCGCCTCATTTGAGATATTACGCTATCTGGTGGAGCATTTGCCGATGATGACCACACCGCGCTGGGTTTTCTCGCTCAATCAGCCGATTGCCATCCGCAATGTGGTTCACTATTTAGTGGAATGCCTGGCGCACAAAGAGACCACCGGAGAAGCTTTTGATATCGGCGGTCCGGATGTTTTGACCTATCGCAAATTGTTGGATATCTATGCGGAAGAAGCGCAGTTGCGCAAACGCTTGGTTATTCCGGTGCCGGTTTTAACACCGACTTTGAGTGCCTACTGGATTCACCTGATCAGCCCGGTTCCGGCATCGATTGCCCTGCCACTGACCGAAGGCTTGACCAGCGCAGCGGTGTGCAGCGAAAATCGCATTCAATCCATCATCCCGCAGAAGCTTCTGAGCTGCCGGGAAGCTATTCGATTGGCGCTGGATCGGGTTCAGCAACAGCAAATGGACAGTTGCTGGGCAGATGCCGGCGAGCTGATTGAACCCGAATGGGCCCATTGCGGAGATGCGGACTGGGCAGGGGGCACCATCCTCAAATGCGGCTATCGCGCCAAAATCGATGCCTCTCCTGAGGCGCTCTGGGATTTGATATCTAAAATCGGTGGCCATCAAGGCTATTATTTTGGCGACTCGCTCTGGCGGCTGCGTGGCTGGATCGATCGCTTAGTCGGCGGGCATGGCCTTGGCCGGGGAAGCACCAATCGGGCAGGTCGATATGTAGGCGAAGCAGTGGATTTCTGGCGGGTGCTTACAGTGGAGCCGCCCCTTCGACTGGTGTTGTTATCCGAAATGAAAGCGCCCGGCGATGCCATACTGGAATTCCAAATCAGTGCTATGGGTGAGGGGCGATCCGAGCTGGAGCTGATTTCACGCTTTATGCCCCGAGGATTGGGTGGCTTTATTTACTGGTATGCATTTTATCCATTTCATCAATGGGTTTTTGCAGGCATGCTGAAATCCATAGCCAAATTGACCGGCAAAGTCCTTTTGCAAGGACCAACAAGATTCACACCCAAGCTTCATGACAGCTGCACGTTACCGTCAAGAGAAATATGATCCTTACCTCCACCATCTGGCAGGTGGATGTCAGCGCTGCATTTTGGGTTAACTTGATAGCTTTCTCGGGTTTTATGAAACTTTATCGGCTTGAACGCCGCCAATTATTGCCTATATCCTTTGAGACGGCCTGGGCCTTCTTTTCCGATCCCCACAATCTTCAGCAGATCACTCCTGTCTGGCTTGATTTTAAGATAACCAATTCCATTTCCCCCAAAATGAAGGCCGGAATGATCATCAGCTACCGACTCAAAACCCTTTTTCAATTACCCACCACCTGGATCACTGAAATAACGCATGTTCACAAACCTTATTTTTTCGTCGATGAGATGCGATTGGGTCCGTATCGCTTCTGGCACCATCAACACCGCTTTATCGAAACCACCACAGGCATCGAGATGCAGGATACGGTTCATTATGCCCTCAAGTATGGTTGGCTTGGACAAATCCTGCACAATATGGTAATACGCACCAAGCTGAATGACATATTTGATTACCGGCAAACAGCTCTCGAAGCGATCTTTGGAAGCCACCGCTAACCCCCATGAAACCTTTCTGATACACCCATAAGGAGCGTTATATGAAATCGATTTTGCTCATTTTGACTGTCTGCATGTGTGTGCTGATCCATAGTCCTCTTTTGGCAGATGACATACCGCTCAGCGAAGCCAGCGCTGAGTGCATCGACTGCCACTCATCAATACATCCAGGCATCGTGAATGGCTGGCAACAAAGCCGCCATGCTATGATTACGCCCCAAAAAGCCATGGCAGTGGAAGGTGTTGGCCGCAAAGTTTCTAGTAAGACGGTCCCTGAAAATTTGCAAAATGTGGTAGTGGGGTGTGCCGAATGTCACACGCTCAGACCCAAAGCCCATGCGGATACATTTGAGCATAACGGCTATGATGTTCATGTGGTGGTCAGCCCGGATGACTGCCAGACCTGTCATGCGATTGAAAGAAAGCAATATGCCAAAAACATCATGTCACATGCTTACGGTAATCTGGTGAATAATAAGCTGCATCAAAAACATGAGCATGCCGTTGTGGCGTCAACACAATACAAGGACGGTAAAATAACGCGGTCACCTGCCAACGAGGCCACCCGGGCTGAAGCCTGCTACTACTGCCACGGTACCAAGCTTGAGTTGGCCGGTAATGAAATCCGCGATACAGAAGTGGCCGGTGAACTGGAATTTCCGATCATCAAAGGCTGGCCCAATCAGGGTGTGGGTCGCATCAATCTGGACGGCAGCATGGGCGCATGCTCGGCCTGCCATACGCGGCATACGTTTTCCATTGAAGTGGCACGCAAACCCTATACCTGTAAGGAGTGCCACGTGGGCCCTGATGTGCCGGCATACAAAGTCTACGCCGCCAGCAAACACGGCAACATCTTTTCCAGCAAACATGCCTCCTGGAATTTTAAGGCCGTGCCGTGGACCATCGGCAAAGATTTTACGGCCCCTACCTGTGCCACCTGTCATATCAGCCTGCTGGTCAACACAGATGAGGAAGTGGTTGTAGAAAGAACCCATCAGATGAACAATCGGCTGCCCTGGCGTATTTTGGGGTTGATTTACGCGCATCCGCATCCCATTGAACCCGATACTAGCATTATTCGCAACAAAGATGGACAGCCTTTGCCGACCGATCTAAACGGTGGCTTTGCATCCAAATATCTCATCGATGAAAAAGAGATGGCGGTTCGCAAGCAGGCCATGCAGGCGGCCTGTCTGAATTGCCATGACGCTTCCTGGGTGAACGGTCACTGGCAACGCTTTGAAAACACCATCAAAGAAACCAACGCCCAGACATTAACGGCTACCCGGATCATGCAGGACATCTGGAAAAACGGTATGGCCAACCGGCAGGACAATCCCTATGATGAAGCCATTGAAAAAAAGTGGAGCACCACCTGGCTGTTTTATTCCAATACCATCCGTTTTGCTTCATCTATGGCCGGTGGGGGAGATTACGGTGTATTTGCCGGCGGCCGCTATCAACTTTCACAAACGATTCTGGAGCTCAACGACTGGCTGAAGTTAAACCAGAAGCTTGATGCAGTTCAAAAAAAATAAGCCCACTCGGGGCGATCATCGGTGAACCCATGAGATCTAAAGACCTACAGGAGACGCGTATTCAGTTTTTAAACGATCGTGATCTGCGTCAGGGAAATTTTGTGCTCTATTGGATGCAGCAATCCCAGCGGGCCGAATACAACCAAGCCCTGGAATACGCGGTGCAACAGGCCAATGAGATCGGGCAGGGCGTATTGGTGGTTTTCGGGCTGATGGACGATTACCCGGAAGCCAATTTGCGCCATTACACCTTCATGCTCGAAGGGCTGCAGGAAACCCAGACAACCCTTACCAAGCGCGGTATCAAAATGGTGGTTCAAAAAGGCCATCCGGTTGATGTGGCCCTTGCCGCCGGCCGGAAAGCATCTCTGATCGTATGCGATCGCGGTTATCTCCGGCATCAAAGAAAGTGGCGCAAAAAGATCGCCAAAGACGCCGGTTGCCGGGTGGTTCTGATCGAAAGCGATGTGATTGTGCCGCTCGAGGTGGTGTCCAACAAGGCCGAATACGCGGCCCGCACCATACGCCCCAAAATCAATAAGCATCTCAGTAATTATCTGGTAGAATTCAAACCCACCCGCATAAAAAAATCATCGCTGCAGCTAAGGATCAAGGGCATCGATTTAAGTGACATCAACGCCGTTTTGAAGGACATGTCCATTGATCGCGATGTTTTACCTGTCAGCCACCTATTTAATGGCGGCACTTCACAGGCGCGCAAGATATTCGCTGAATTTTTGCGACATCGATTTCACGATTATGTTGAAAACCGCAACCAGCCCCAGACCGATGATGTTTCCCACATGAGCAAATATTTGCATTTCGGTCAGATATCTCCCTTATATCTGGCTTTACAGGTCCTCAAGACCGACGAGCGATTCAAGGACGCCCAAGAGGCATTTTTAGAGGAATTGATTGTACGCCGTGAGCTGGCCATGAATTTTGTGAATTACACGCCCGACTATGATGATTATCAGTGTCTGCCGAACTGGGCGCAAAAGACGTTGAGCGAGCACAAAATAGACAAACGCGAGCACACTTACACGCGCCGGCAGCTGGAAAATGCTCAAACCCACGATGATTATTGGAACGCGGCCATGCGCGAGATGACATCCACCGGTTTTATGCACAATTACATGCGCATGTACTGGGGCAAAAAGATTCTGGAATGGACACCAACGCCGGAAAGGGCGTTTAAAACAACTTTGGCCATCAATAACAAATATTTCCTGGACGGCCGCGACGCCAATTCATACACCGGTGTGGCCTGGGTGTTTGGGGTCCATGACCGGGCCTGGTTCGAGCGGCCCATTTTCGGCAAAATCCGCTATATGGCGGCTTCCGGGCTGGAGCGCAAATGTGATATTCAAGCCTATGTCAAAAAAGTGGATGCCCTGGAAACACAAAGTAGGAAATAACATGCCCGCTCCGCAACTTTTTTCAGCGTAACTGTCTAAAAACGGCCAACATAATCTTAGTTATTAATATGTCCAATTAATGGGAGACGACAGAAATGGCAACCGGTAAAGTATTAAGACTGATTCTCGGCGATCAGCTGGATGAAAATCACTCCTGGTTTCAAAAACCGGATAAGGCAGTTACCTATGTGTTAATGGAAATGCGGCAGGAAACCGATTATGTCAAACACCATGTCCAAAAAGTGGCGGCCTTTTTTGCGGCCATGCGTGCTTTTGCCGAAAATCTTCAGAAAAAAGGACATACGGTAATCTATCTGCGGCTGGATGATCTCAAAAATGAACAAACCAGCACCGGGAACATCAAACGGCTGCTCAAGCAAAAAGGGTATTCGCGGTTTGAATATCTGCTGCCTGACGAATACCGCTTAGATGTTGAGTTGCAGAAAATGATTAAAACCCTGCCGGTCTCCTCGGAGGCGGTTGATACCGAGCATTTTCTGACTCGGCGTCAGGATTTTAAGGATTTTTTTGTTGGCAAAAAGCGCTATCTGATGGAGTCCTTTTATCGCCAGATGCGCAAAAAGCATGACATCCTGATGGATGGTGACAAGCCCCTGGACGGTCGCTGGAACTTTGATGTGGAAAACCGGCAACGCTATGACGGCCGGGTTCCGATACCCAAACCCAAATTGTTTCGCAATGACGTTACTGAAATTCACAAAATGATTGAGAAAGCCGGGGTAAAAACGTTTGGCCATATCAAGCCAAAAAGTTTAATCTGGCCGATCAATCGATCCCAGTCTCTTGCGTTGTTAAAAGCCTTCTTAAAAGATGGGCTCAAAGAATTCGGAACCTATCAGGATTCCATGACCACTGAAAGCTGGTCGCTATTCCATGCCCGGATTTCATTTGCGCTCAATACCAAGATGCTGCACCCACTTGAAGTCATCAAAGCGGCCATCCGAACCTGGGAGAAGCAAAAGCGCGCCATCAAGATTCAGCAGATTGAAGGCTTTGTGCGTCAGATTTTAGGTTGGCGCGAATATATGCGCGGCATCTACTGGGCGCTGATGCCGAAATTGGGACGCATGAATTTTTTCAGCCATAAGGCCGACTTGCCCGATTTTTATTGGACCGCCGAGACCAAAATGAAATGTATGCAGGCCGCCATTGGCCAATCGCTGGAGCATGCCTATGCCCATCATATCCAGCGTCTGATGGTGACCGGAAATTTTGCCCTGCTGGCCGGCGTGCATCCCGATCAGGTCGAAGAGTGGTATCTGGGGGTATATATCGATGCCATTCAATGGGTTGAGATGCCCAATACCCGGGGGATGAGCCAGTGGGCGGATGGCGGCCTGGTTGCCACCAAACCCTATGTTTCATCAGCCAATTATATCAATAAAATGAGCGATTACTGCAGCCAATGTCATTACGACCGTCAAAAACCCCATGGTGAAAGGGCTTGCCCGTTTAACTGCCTGTTTTGGGATTTTTTTAACCGGCATCAACCAAAATTAAAGAACAATCCCCGCGTCGGCATGATGTACCGAACCTGGCATCGCAAAGACGCAAAAGAACAGAAGCGCGTGCTCAAACAAGCCGAAGCCTACAAAAAAGAATTAAATCGACTTTAAACTATTGCAGCCGCCTTGCATGGTTTTTTTGCCCTCAAGCTTTAAAGGAGTGATCCCCTACCAGATTTGTGAATTGAACTTCCTTAATTAATTATTATTGTTTCCCTACTGTGTGCTTTAGTCGACTGAAATTTCCGGTAAACCAAAAGGGAATATATGATGAAAAAAATATCTGACGATGTCTTGGCAACTATCGAATTTAGTTCGTCTTACCAGCACAACGGCATTCGGCATACCGACCGTTACTTGGCACAAAGAGTTAATTTATGGCGGGATATCCTGCCCCCTCAAATCCGCGAGGATTTAAGCGGCAAACAAACCGGCGATCAGGCCGTGATGGAGGCCGATCCTGGCACTTTAGTGGCAGCCAGAGACCAGCGCAATATTTATGAGTTTAATCAACGTCAGATCACCCCCCTTTCTCCAAAGATGGAGCCGATTCAACCCAGATTTGGCCGATTTTACCCTCTTGGGATTTTAAATAAGGTAGCGGGTGTTTACCCCAACAATATGAACCCTTTTCGTTGTATATCTGCCAATGGTGACGGCATCAAGGCAGATGCGAATCATCCCTTAGCGGACAAAGCCATACACTTCAATGCCAAAATAGAGGACGTACGAGAGAAATTTGAAGAACATGGCGGTACCAGTATTGACTGGGCGGAGACCGCTCTCAGCGGGCCGGGAATGCAGACCCGCGTGAACGGCAGCCCCACGAATTTTTTTGCTGACCATCCTTTCCGTCGACCCGATGAAAGTCCTGACGATCGGTTTTATGCGCAACCGCGCCTGGTGCAACACATTGACGATACGGCCATCGATATCATCCGCCGTTTATATGGCAGGTTGGTGCAACCTGAAAGTACCATTCTGGACTTAATGAGCAGCTGGGTGTCCCACTTGCCGGAAGACTTTGCTGTAAGGTCCCTCACCGGTCTGGGCATGAACGCAGAAGAACTTAAGGCCAACGATCGGTTGTCTGATTATGTGATTCACGATCTGAACGCAAATTCGAAAATGCCCTTTGACGACAACGCTTTTGACGCTGCAATCTGTACAGTCTCAGTAGAGTATTTATCCAATCCATTTGATATTTTTGAAGAAGTGCATCGTATTCTTAAGCCCGGGGGTGTGTTTGTCGTCACCTTCTCCAACCGTTGGTTCCCTCCCAAAGCCATTAACATCTGGCCGCAGCTGCATGAATTTGAACGCATGGGATTGGTTCTTGAATTCTTTTTAGATTCGGGTCAATATACCAACCTGAACACTTACTCCATGCGCGGGCTGCCGCGACCGGCCGATGATAAATACGTCTCGCAAATGCTGTTTTCCGATCCGGTTTACGCGGTATGGGGATATACCCGCTAAAAATTACAGTGAACGACGATTTTAGTACCGAGGAGATGGCAAATGTTGAAAGCTGGCGGTGAAGGCCATACCGGTGTTGAAAGAAATAAAAATAAGACCCGGTCGGTGGATGACGAGCGTTTCAAACGTCAAATCGAATTCATATTGGAGGCAGATAAGCTCAAAAAAGTAGCCCGCCGTACCACCTTACTGGATGTTTCGCGCCAGGAAAATTCGGCCGAGCACTCCTGGCACATTGCATTGCTGGTACTCATATTGTCCGAATATGCCGATGATGAGAATTTAAATCTTTTGCAAGTGATCAAACTGTTGCTGGTTCACGATCTGGTTGAGATCGATTCCGGCGACACCTACTGCTATGACGAAGCCGGCGGGCAGGATCAACAAATGCGTGAAACCAAAGCGGCGGATCGCATTTTCAACATCCTGCCGGCGGATCAGGCCGCAGCCTTACGGGCTTTGTGGGATGAATACGAGGCCAAAACGTCACCGGAGTCAAAATTTGCCAATGCCCTGGATCGCGTGCAGCCTTTTCTGCACAATTATTTTACACAGGGCCACACCTGGCAAAAGCACGGTATTCAAAAAAAACAGGTCATCGCGCGTATGCAGCCGGTCAATGATGGTTCGCGATTTTTATGGGAGTATGTTTCCTTTTTGATCGACGATGCCGTGCAGAAGGGATATCTGGCAAAATAACGGCCAATTGAGTTTTGACTCAATTGGTCGTTATTTGTTACTGGCTATTTGTTATTGGTTATTTGTTATTGATTGACGTATTGGCGCTTCCGTCAAAAATTTTCGTATTTATTGATTTATAGGATGAGATGATCATCATACACTAATAACGAATAACAAATAACGATTAACTGCTCAAAATACCATGGCTGTTGGAACAACTGAACCTGTTATCTACGCTAAAGGGTTAACTCGTGTGTACCACCTGGGTGACAGCGAGGTCATTGGCGTCAACCAAGTCGACCTCCACATTGCTGCCGGCGAGCTGGTCGTGCTTAAGGGCAACAGCGGTTCCGGCAAAAGCACATTGCTTTCTTTATTGGCAGGTTTGGATCGGCCCACCGGCGGGGATTTAATGGTCGACCAGCATGATTTGAACCTCATCTCCAATAGCCAATTGACACAATTTCGCCGACAGGTCGTCGGCATGGTTTTTCAATCCTTTAATCTGCTGCCAACGCTGAATGTTCTCGAAAATATCTGCCTGCCGGCGCTTCTGGCCGGTAAATCGGTCTCTGAAAGCCGACCCAAAGCCATGGAGTTGCTCAAATGGCTGGGGCTTGAAAACCGGCACCATCACCTTCCAGCCCAGCTTTCCGGCGGTGAGATGCAACGCACCGCTATTGCCAGAGCCCTGATTAATGATCCGTCTATTATCTTAGCTGATGAGCCCACCGGTAATCTTGACAGTCGTAATGGTCAAGTTGTCATAGAACTCTTGGCCGATTTGAACCGAAAATGGGAACGTACCGTTTTGATTGCAACCCACAGCACCCTCGCCGATGAAATGGCATCGGTCAGATTGGGTCTTAAAGATGGTATGCTTACGGATCTTGCATGAGAAATTTTTTATTCTTCTTTCGCCTCTTTCACTGGTTTAGTTTGCGACATATGCGCCAACATATGGGCCGGGCGGCAACGGTTCTTTTTGGAATTGCGCTGGGTGCGGCTGTGTTTACCAGCGTGCGACTGTCGGTGAACGCCTCGCTGGATTCTTTTTCCAAAAGCATGGATCTGATCGCCGGCCGAGCGGATTATGTGCTCACTAGACCAGGTGGATATGTCCCTGAGAACCTGATTGCCGAGCTCTTAAAACACCCGATGATTCGAGCTGCCTCTCCGGTGCTGTCGACGTATACGCAACTGTCGCAGAAAGACGCTGAGCCGTTTTTGTTGATTGGGTTTGATCCGATTTTGGATCGACATCTGCGCCAATGGCGGACTAGTGACACAAACAATCAGCAAGATGCTGTTTGGTTTGATCTGCTAAAAGAGCCCTACACGCTGCTCATCGGCCAGCCACTGGCCCGTCTGATTAAGCGCACAACGGGCAATATGATCTATTTAGAACATGCACACCAAAAAGCACCTTTCAAAATATTAGGGATGCTGGAATCCAGCGGGCTGTCTTTGGCTGAGGGCGGCCGCATCGCTTTAACCGACATTGCCACCTTCCAGGAATTTACCGGACTGTTTGGCAAAGTCGATCGAATCGATTTGCAGCTGGAGCCTTTTGCCGCCCCGGCAGATCTGGCGGATATACGACAGCTGATGCCGGATGGTATTGAGCTCAATCCGCCAACGGCCACGCGTGAAAGCGGGCAGAAGATGATCCGGGCTTATCAGCTCAACCTTTCGCTTTTAAGCTTTGTTTCATTGTTTGTGGGGATGTTTCTGGTCTATAGTTTGGTGGCGTTAAATGCCGCTTCCCGTCGACATGAATTGGCGATTCTTCGGGCGACCGGTGCCTCCGGTCACCACACTTTTTTTATTTTTATAGTCGAAGGGGCATTTTTGGGGATTGTGGGCTGGTTAGTGGCCATCCCCTTGGGCCATTTTTTAATTAAATATTTGCTGCACGGTGTCAGTCAAACCATCTCCACCCTTTTTGTGCGCGTGCAGGTGGATGCCCTCTCACTGAGTGTGACGGAAGTCGTTTTCAGTTTTGCGGTTACCGTTGGTATCTCCATCTTAGCGGCCTATCAGCCAGCACGGGAGGCCATGCAGGTGCCCCCCAAAGAAGCTTTAGAGATTTCGCAGCTGGGGATGCAGCCCCGAAGATCTCCTCGGCAATTAGCTATCGGCGGGCTGATCTGTATCATGCTGGTGTTGCCTTTATCCCGGTTGCCCGCCGTACTGGATATGCCACTGCCCGGATATTTAGCCATTTTTCTGCTCTTTGTCGGTTTTGCGCTCTTAGCGCCCTGGGCACTGCAGAAAATCAGCCGTAGCCTATCAGCATTATTGCTCAAACGGATCGGTGTGCCGGCCTACCTTGCCAGCCGCTATGTGCGCGACAGCGGAACCCGCACGGCGGTCTCGGTGGGCGCCCTGATTACGGCGGTGTCCTTATTCGCCGCTTTGGTGATCATGATTCACAGTTTTCGCCAGACGGTGGAATTCTGGACGTATGAGACCATCAGGGGAGATTTATTTTTGACCTCTAAAATGGGGGAAATAAATCGCTTTCGCTTTCCCATTCCACAGCAGGTTATCAATAATCTTCAGGCGTATACATCCGAAGCTGACATTTTACCCAACTTACGGCTATTTTTAAGCTATGATGGCTTCCCGTATGAATTTGAGCTCATGGACATGCAGGGCTTTATGCAATATGCCTCTTTTTTCTGGTTGCAAGGAGATCCGAAAATCATCCGTCCAAAGCTCAAGCGCGGCGAGGGTGTTATCGTTTCAGAGGTATTTTCAAATCGTACCGGGTTGACCGTGGGAGATGTTTTCAAAGCACAAATCGAAGAATCCCTTGTAGAGTTACTCATCCTCGGCGTTGTTCGTGATTATCGTACGCAGGGCGGTGTGGTTTTCTACTCCATGGCGCATTTTAACGCTCAGTATCATCCATCCTATTGGGGTGGTGTGCGCTTTTTTTTCAAAGACCGATCGCAGGATATAGATGCAGCGGTCACCAGGCTCCGTAACGACATTATTGATCGCATGGGAGACAAAGTCGATATGTACAGCGGTAAGGGACTGCGAGGTGCGGTTTTGCGAATTTTTGACGAAACCTTTGCGGTGACAACCGTATTACTGTTGATTGCCTTGGTGATCGCCGCTTTAGGAATTGCCACCACGCTTACGGTTCTGGTGCTGGAACGGTCCCGGCAACTGAACACCCTGTTTGCGGTTGGTGCCAGTTTTCAGCAGATTCGAACCATGATCTTTTGGGAAGCTGCTTTTTTGGTTGTCATCGGAGAGTTGGCCGGGATTATCTGCGGGTTTATTTTGTCCTATTTGCTGGTGTATGTCGTTAATCGTCAATCATTTGGCTGGACGTTTATATACAGCGTAAATTGGGATGCACTGTTGTTGTCAATCCCATTAATCATTTTAACAGCTTTGACTGCAGCTTTACCCGCAGTCAAGAGTGTTTTTCGCAAACCGCCGGCGAC
>JAAUXY010086814.1_pt1 | contig 17302 bp, 15 predicted proteins | sample 7278121 | NCBI WGS metagenome assembly JAAUXY01 (sample SAMN14350117, study PRJNA611818) | marine sediment metagenome | isolation source: surface marine sediment (1.8m) | place: French Polynesia: Moorea | collected 2018-08 | reverse complement strand
GAAGCGGTCGAAGTCTCGCTGGAAGCCGAGGTATCAGAGCCGATCAGGGAGCCGGAAACCACGCTCGAGCCCGTGGCGCTCGAACCCGAGACACTCGAGCCTGCGGCCATCGAGCCGGAGCCGGCCGTTGAGCCAGAAGCGGCCGTTGAGCCGGAAGTAGCCGTTGAGCCCGAAGCGTTCGTCGAGCCAGAAATGGCCGTGGAGCCGGAAGCGTTCGTCGAGCCAGAAATGGCCGTTGAGCCGGAAGCGGCCGTCGAGCTAGAAGTGGCCGTTGAGCCAGAAGTGGCCGTTGAGCCAGAGGCAACAGAGGGCGAATTCGAGGCAGCTGAGCCCGCGGTCGAGGCGGAGGAAACGGGAGCAGCGATTTCGCTGTCGGAGCCTGAGGAATCGGAAGACGCTGAAATGCCGATCGCTGGTGTCGTGGCCGCTAGCGTTGCCGCCGCTGGCGCTGCATTGGTTGGGTTCTCGGAAGAGTCGAGCCCTGAGGAAGAAGCCGCCACGGACGGTAACCAAGTCACGATGGGCAGTGACCTCGAGGCGATACCGACTGAGGTCTCGGCGTTCGACGAGCCGCCTCTGGGCGATCCGGCTGAGGCGCTCGTGGAGCCCTCGACAGATGAGTCGGCGCAGGCTGCTCTCGAGGGCGCGGAGCCACAATCTGTTGAAGAGACCGCGACGGCAACTCTCGGAGAGCTCTATCTGAAACAGGGGCACCGAGAAGAAGCCGAGAGAATTTTCCGTCAGGTCCTCGAGCAGGACCCCGAGAATCATATTGCGGCCGAGGGCTTGGCGCGGCTCAGTCCAAAGCGCAGTAAGCCGCTGACAGCTGCCGATCTGCTCGCGGTTCGCACCGCGGGCGGTAGGATTCCGGAAGGCCTGACGGCAAAGAAAGTTCTGGTTCTGGGCAACTACTCCAAACAACTGCGTGCGGCGGCTGAGCGCCTGGCTGACCACGGGTTCTAGTCATGTTTCAGGAACGACTTCAAAACGTTGCCGATCGGATTGACGGGACTCTGGCCTTGTCATTGATTGCCAAGGATGGCATCGCGGTTGAGACCCTGGCGCGGGAAGAATCACTCGATCTCGAGCTGCTGGCCGCGGAGCTCATGTCACAGGTCCGAGCCGTGGCCCAGAATCACCAGGAGCTGTCAGTCGGTCAAGTCAAGCATTTCTCTGTGACCACCGACCGGTATATCCTCATGATCGGGGCTTTGACGGAAGACTACTTCCTGCTGCTCGTGCTCAAGGCCGGAGCTAATTCCGGACGGGCACGGTTCGAACTGCGCCGCGCGGTGCTTCTGTTTGAAGAGGATCTGATCTGAGGCCTCTGGCCCTACGGGCTGCGAGACGCAATTTCAACGACCTGAACGAACAGTTTCGCGACCTTCCTCAAACAGGTCGCTAGACGGAAGGGTACGATCGTGCTGACGTTCGAGCAAATCAAAGATCTCATAGATCAAGTGGCGAGCCATCGGTTGGCCGGAATCGAGCTGGAGCGCTCCGGCTTTCGCTTGAAGATCGATGGCCAGAGAGCCTCTGGGGGGCAGGCTGCGCCCCAGGCACAGGAGCCGGTCGTTGCAAGTCCTGCTGAGCCCGTGCCGAGCGTCGTGACGCCGGTCGCTGCGCCGGAGGTACCTGCACCGGTCAGCGCGCCGGCCCCTGAACCGGCAAAGGTTCCGTCCAAGAATGTTCATGTCCTCAACTCCCCGATCGTCGGCACCTTCTATCGGGCACCGAACCCCGATTCGCCACCATTTGTCGAGGTCGGTGATCGTGTTCAGAGCGGTCAGGTGCTGTGCATCGTCGAGGCCATGAAGCTAATGAACGAGATCGAGTCGGACGTCGACGGCGAGGTGGTCGAGATATACATCGAGAACGCCCAGCCGGTCGAGTACGGAGAACCGCTGTTCGGCATCAAGGTCGGGTAGCGCCTGTGTTCAAGAAGATTCTGATCGCCAACCGCGGCGAAATCGCCCTGCGGATCATCCAGGCCTGCCGCGAGCTCGGTATCGAGACCGTCGCTGTCCACAGTACCGCCGACGTTGACAGTCTGCACGTCACCTATGCCGACGAGGACATCTGTATCGGGCCTCCGGCGTCTCATGAGAGCTATCTCAAGATCGGCAGCGTCATTGCTGCCGCTGAGATCACCGGGGCCGAAGCGATTCATCCGGGGTACGGGTTCCTGTCCGAGAACGCTCATTTTGCCGAGGTTCTGGCCGAGTGCAACATCGGTTGGATCGGCCCACGCCCCGAGACCATCCGGGCGATGGGCGACAAAGCCAATGCTCGCCGCATCGCGGTCGAGGCTGGCGTACCGGTTCTCCCGGGCAGCACTGATCCGCTGCCGAGCGCAGCTGATGCGAAACGTCTAGCGGATGAGATTGGCTATCCGGTCATCCTCAAGGCCTCGGCGGGCGGCGGCGGACGCGGTATGCGGATCGTCGAAGATGCCGAAGATGTCGAGCGACAGTTCACGACCGCGAGCGAGGAAGCGAGTCGGGCGTTTGGCGATGGGGCGATGTATCTCGAGAAGTATCTCGTCTCTCCCCGCCATGTCGAGTTTCAGATTTTCGGTGATCACGAAGGCACGGTGATTCATCTCGGTGAACGAGAGTGCACGATTCAACGCCGTCACCAGAAGCTGCTCGAAGAGTCGCCGTCGGTAGCGCTCGATCAGGCGCTCCGTGACCGGATGGGAGCCTCAGCCATCGCTCTGGCTAAGGCGGTGGGCTACGAGAACGCGGGCACGATCGAGTTTCTGCTCGATAGCGACGGTAGTTACTACTTCATGGAGATGAACACCCGGATCCAGGTCGAGCACCCTGTGACCGAAATGGTCCTTGGCATCGATCTGGTCAAAGAGCAGCTGAGAGTCGCCGCGGGCGAGAAGGTATCTTTCAAGAGCGGTCTTTTGCCCCGCGGCCACGTCATCGAGTGTCGGATCAACGCTGAGGATCCTGAGACCTTCATGCCGTCACCAGGGCGTATGGACACTTTGCATCTGCCCGGGGGGCCCGGTGTGCGAGTGGACACCCATGCCTACCAGGAATACGTCATCCCGCCGTTCTACGACTCGATGGTGGCCAAGTTGATCGTCCACGGACAGACTCGCCTCGAGGCGATCGAACGCACCCGACGAGCGCTGGACTTCTTCATCGTCGAAGGCATTCGAACGACCGTTCCGTTGCACAAGAAGATCCTGGCTGACGAACGGTTTCGGCAAGGTGACTTTTCGACTCGCTTCATGGAAGGCTTCTTCGAGCGCACCGCCGGCGCGGGCAGCTGACCCAGTGAAGCGGTTGGCAACGCCCCGTCTCTACGCTCTGGCTGACGGCACCGCCCTCGGGTTGGAGCGACTGCCGGAAGCTGTCGAGACGATGGCAGGCGCGGGAATCGAGTGGATCCAGATCCGCGCCAAGGAAGCTGCCGACGACCAGCTTTTTGATCTGGTGGAGAAGTGTCAGGCACGGGTCCAAGGGACGGATGTGTCCTTATGGATCAATGATCGGCCAGATATCGGGGCGTTGTTCCGGATCGCGGGTGTGCACCTCGGGCAAGACGATCTGCCGCCGTCCGCGGCTCGGCGGGTGCTGAGGGGCGGATCGAACGCCAGGAGGCCCCTCATTGGTCGATCGACTCATGACCCGGAGCAAGCCGAGGCGGCCTCGGCTGACGCCGACGTCGACGTGATAGCCTTTGGTCCGATCTTCCAGACTGCAAGCAAAGAACAGCCTGATCCGGTGGTGGGACTCGAGACGCTGGCCGAGGTTCGGCGGCGGGTGACCAAGCCCCTGATCGCGATCGGCGGTATCGACGCTGAGAATCTGGCCTCAGTACTGGCAGCGGGCGCGGATACCGTGGCGGTTCTGGGAGCTATCTGTCACGGCGACGTCGAGCGCAACTGTCAGCGGTTGCGTTCGATCGCAGAGGAGGCTTCATGAGCCGCATAGAAGAATTCGGAAGCCGGTGGGGCTTGATCATTGCCACCTTGGGTATGGCGGTCGGTACAGGCAACATCTGGCGCTTTCCTCGGATCGCGGCCTCCAACGGCGGCGGCAGTTTTCTTGTCGCCTGGGTGATCTTTCTCTTCCTTTGGTCGGTGCCGCTGATGATCGTCGAATTCTCGTTCGGCAAGCGAGCTCGCCGGGGAGCGATCGGCGCTTTCCTGACCATGGGCGGTCGAGGCTTTGCGTGGATGGGGGGCTTCGTCGCGCTCTGTGCTTGCGCCATCATGTTCTACTACTCTGTGGTCACAGGTTGGTGTTTCCGGTACTTTGCGGCCTCGCTGCAGGGTGGACTGACCGGTCCAGGGCAGGCGGAGGCCTTGTGGACGTCCTTCGCCGGAACTCCGAACGCGTTGCCGACCCATCTCCTGGCCCTCTGCCTGGGCGTCGCAGTGGTCTGGTTTGGCGTTCGCGGCATCGAACGTGTCGCCAAGGTGCTGATTCCGAGCCTGGCAATCATGGTGGTGATCCTTGCGATCCGAGCGGTCACGCTAGAGGGCGCGGAACGCGGTCTGGAGTTTCTATTTACTCCGGATTGGGCAGCCCTTTCGAGTCCCAGAATCTGGCTTGAGGCGCTGACTCAAAACGCCTGGGATACCGGGGCCGGCTGGGGTTTGATCCTGACCTACGCGATCTACATGCGGGTGCGCGAAGATGTCTCGCTAAACGCCTTTCTGATCGGCTTCGGCAATAACTCGATGTCTCTTCTGGCCGGCATCATGGTGTTGTGCACGGTCTTTGCGATCAATCCGGGTGCGCAAGAAGAGATCGTCGGCGCTGGCAACGAAGGGCTGACCTTCATTTGGATGCCCCAGCTCTTCGCCGCTATGCCGGGCGGCAGTGTCTTCATGGTGTTGTTCTTTGCGGCTCTTTCCTTTGCGGCGTTGACCAGTCTGATCGCGATGCTGGAACTCGCTACCCGGGTACTGATCGATATGGGCCTGGAACGTCGGCCGGCGCTCTGTTGGGTCGGTGCCGCGGGGCTGGTCTTCGGCATGCCGTCAGCGCTTTCGATGTCCGTGTTTCGAAACCAGGATTGGGTTTGGGGAGTCGGGTTGATGCTATCTGGCCTGTTTTTCGCCATCGCCGCATCGCGTTTTGGTCTGGAGCGCCTGCGGACAGAGGTCGTCAACGGTGAGGGCAGCGATCTCTACATCGGTCAGTGGTGGGTCAAAGTCGTCGGTATCCTGGTGCCGATCGAGGCGGTCACGTTGATGGTCTGGTGGCTCTACGAGGCCCGCGGTTGGGATGTCGAGGGTTGGCTCGATCCTCTGCAACCGTTCAGCGTCGGCACCGTCTTGCTGCAGTGGACGGTGGCATTGATCGCGCTCTGGGCGCTCAATGGGTGGCTTGCCAATCGAACCGCTCGGCAGACATAGGAGAGGGAAGAGATGACGGCGACAGCGATGACGATGATGATCTTGATTTGCGGTTTGGTCTGGGGTGGCTTCGCGACTCTCTTGGTGCGGGCATTCCGGCATGAGGGACGCAAGCGTGTCGGCCACCAGGACGACTGACGAAGACGGCGATCGCGTCTTGGACGCGACGGGTTGCGAAAGCAGGGCCAGCGTCTCCGACATACCGCGGAGACGGGTCTACCTGGTCGGCTTCATGGCTGCTGGCAAGAGTTCTGTGGGGTCGGCGCTGGCCTCGGAGCTCGGATTCAGCTTCAAAGATCTCGATCGGATGATCGAAGAATCTGCCGGTGCCCGGGTCCACGAGATCTTCGAGCAGCAGGGCGAAGAGTGGTTTCGCAACCTTGAGCACGAGTGCCTGTTACAGACCGAAGCCTTCAATTGCACTGTGATCGCCACCGGTGGCGGAACGATGACGTTCGAGCGCAACCGCGAGGTGATCCGCCGTTTGGGCGTCAGTGTCTGGATCGCGCCGTCTCTTGACGTGCTCTTTGAGCGACTCGATCGTGGTGGCCGGTCAAAACGTCCGTTGTATCGCGGGAGGGACCAGGCTCGTGCCCTCTACCATAGGCGCCAGGACGCTTATAGGATGGCGGACTTGAGGATCAAGCCCTCTTCCGCCGACACAGCCGACGGCGTTGCTGCTAGGATTGCAGCGTTACTCCGAGCGAGAAATTGCGTTATTTAGTCCTCTCCGACATGCATGGTAACTGGGACGCGTTTGCGGCCGTACTGCGCCGTGTGCGTCGCAAGCGGTTCGACGCGACCCTTGTGCTCGGTGATCTGGTGGGCTACTGTGCCGGGCCCAATCAGGTGGTCGAGGCAGTCAAGCATATCGAGGGCACGGTGTACGTCGTGCGCGGCAACCACGACAAAGTCGTTTGTCAGCTAGAAGACGGTTCCAACTTCAACCAGCCCGCTCTAGCTGCCGCCCGTTGGACGACCGAGCGGCTGACGCCAGCGAATCTGCGCTACGTCAAGGAGATGCCGCTCGGGCCGCTCCAAATCGACAACGGTCTTCACATCTGCCATGGCTCACCTCTCGACGAGGACACCTACGTTTTCTCGATCTACGATGCCTATGAGATCTTCACCAACTACGATGCCCAAGTCGTCTTCTTCGGACATACCCACATCCCGTCCTTATTTGTACAGCAGGAGAAGGGCATCGAAGTAGCGGTCGTACAGGGAGAGTCTTTCACCCTCAAGCTCGAGGAAGGCAATCGTTACCTGCTCAATCCGGGCTCGATCGGTCAGCCGCGGGATCGCGATCCTCGCGCGTCTTACCTCACCTATGACAGCGACACTCAGACCGTGCGTTGGCAACGCGTCGACTACGCGATTTCGAAAGCCCAGGAGCGGATCGTCAAATCAGGTCTGCCGAAGGTCCTGGCCGATCGCCTGGCGCTGGGAATTTGAGACCCCTCATGGGGACTGTGCTCCCATGAATTTGCAGAGAGCGCATATACGAGGCTATCGAGCCTTGGAAGACGTGGATCTCGAGCTCCGGCCGATCAATGTCTTCTTTGGCCAGAACGCTGCCGGAAAGAGCTCCTTCCTCGACGCGATCTGGTTCCTGCGCGACTGCGCCATCCGCGGCGTTGAGGACGCCTCCGGTGATCGAGACCATGGGATCGGTCTGTTGTGGGATGGGGAGGGTGGAGCGAACACGTTTTCCATCGAACTCGAGACAGCCAGTGCGCTCTACAAGACTCGGTTCGGGATGACAGCCGGGCGGATAGACCCCCATGCTGGTGAGATCCTGGTGGCAAGACCGAGCGAACGCACGCTGATTCAGCGTCTTTCGGGGCAGACCAAGGCTGACTTTTATCATCAAGAGCTAGCGCAGACAGTGACCGTAGAGCTTCGTGAACCTACGAAGATGGCTTTGACCCGCTACCTCGATCTAGAAGAAAAAACCGCCTTGGAGGCTCTCGAGCCTGATCGCTTGCTGCGTTTTCTGCATTTTCATGACTCCCGCAGCCTCGACTTTTGGGGCTTGCGGCGCCGAGGTTCCGAATCGAGCTTTCAGATCCGGCTTTGGGACCGAGGCACGAACATGTGGTCGGTGTTGAGGAATCTCCATGACCGCCGGGGCCTGGACGATCGTTTCGACTCGATCGTCGAGTACATGCGGGCTGCCTTTCCTAAGTTCAAGGATCTGTACCTCGAACAGACCGGTGCCAACGTAGTGATCGGCAACTTTACAGAGAATGGGCGTCGGCAACCGATCCAGGCCTCAGGTGTCTCGGATGGCTTTCTGCAACTCCTCGTTCTCTTGACGGCGCTTTTCTCTGAAGGCAAAGAGCGCCCAAATCTGATCATGCTGGACGAGCCCGAGACGTCTCTCCATCCGCATGCCATTGCAGTGCTCGCCCAAGCAATCGAGAAGGCGACGAGCGAAGAGTGGCAGCGGCAGGTGATGATGGCAACGCATTCACCGGTTCTGATGAGCCAGTTCGATCCCGAGAACGTGGTGATGGTAGAGCCAGGAGACAGGGGCGAGGCCGTCCTTCGTAGAGTGAGTGAAATCGAAGAGATCCATGACCTGCTTGAGGAATACGCATTGGGCTCCCTATATATGGCTGAGGAAGTCGGTGCCCAAGGTATTGCGGAAAAGGTGTCGTGAACTCGCAGGGCGGTCATTACGGCGGCCTGCCACCTCGCGAATGGTCAATGTGAACCGTTGACCCTCGAACAGGGGGTGGGGTAAATCGGTTCGATTTGCGGGACTACGCTGCTGACCGGAGATGAGGAGGAGCTGACTTGATCCATTTCAAGGTCGATCGTCTGCTGACCCGCATGCTGGAGGCGGGGAGCAGTGTCTCCGATCTGAATATCTCCGCTGGACGCCCGCTGCAGGTGGAGATCGACGGCCGCTTGCAACCGGTCGAGGTGCGTGGCTTGCCGATGCTCAAGCCCTACCACACCGAGGCCATCGCGATGGCGCTGATGGAAGGTCGGAAGAAGCATTTGGACGATCTGGCCAGGAACGGCTCCGTCGACCTTTCGTACTCGATCCCCGGCGTCACCCGTTTCCGGGTCAACATCTTCTTCCAGCGCGGAACCCTGGCCGCGGTGTTGCGGGTCATTCCCCGCAACGTTCCGGCACTCGAAGACCTGGGCTTGCCGGCCGAGTTGAGTAACGTCGCCAAGCTCAAGAATGGCATTGTGTTGGTTACCGGTCCGACCGGGTCTGGCAAGTCGACGACGCTGGCGGCGATCATCGCCGAGATCAACCGCAGTCAGGCGATCCATATCGTCACGATCGAGGATCCGATCGAGTATCTACATCCGAATCTGAAATCGACCGTCAATCAGCGCGAGGTCGGTGCCGACGCACCGAGTTTTGCCCTCGCCTTACGCGCTGCCCTGCGCCAGGCGCCGAAGGTGATTCTGGTCGGCGAGATGCGTGATCTTGAAACGATCGAGACTGCCTTCGAGGCCGCCGAGACCGGCCACCTGGTGCTGTCGACGTTGCATACCATCGACGCACCGAAAACGGTCGACCGAGTGATCGGCCTGTTTCCCCGCGACCAGCACCAGCAGGTGCGAGTGCGTTTCGCGCAGACCTTCAAATACGTGGTCTGCCAGCGTCTGATTCCGAAAGTGAGTGGTGGCAGGGTGGCGGCGGTCGAGATCATGAAGTCGACCTTTCGAACTCGCGACTATATTCTGAAGGGCGAGGGGGAAGGCCGATCCTTGACCGACGCGATCAAGGACGGTGATCAAGAAGGCATGCAAAACTTCGATCAGGTGCTGGAAAGGCTGGTGCGTCTGGAGGTGATCAGTCTGGAGAATGCCCTGGCTTATGCCAGCAATAGAGGCAATCTGGAGCTCGCTCTGGGTGACCTGAGGGAGGGCAAATAGTGCGCGTCACCTGCCAGCACTGTGGCAAGGTGCTGAACCTGGCGGACGACAAAGTGCCGCCGGGGAACTTTCAGCTGATTTGTCCCGCGTGCAATAAGAAGTTTGTGGTGAACCGCGCCGCCGTCTCCGAAGCGGCCGGGGAGGTAGCAGGGCAGCCCGCCTCGGGTGGGACAGCAGGGTCAGAACCTATCGAGATGCCGAGGCTGCGTCGCGCGGATCGAGAGCTCATGAGCCAAGTCATCCCCGAGGCCTTTGTCGTCAATCTCGGACAGCCGATCGCAAGGCTTGAGACGGAGCTCGAGCGCATTGGGATGGAGGAGGTCCGCCAATTTACGTCGCTGGATGACGCTCTCGACATCCTTTTGGATAGTGGGGCTGGAATCCTGGTCGTCCGGATGGACAAGGCTTCGGCTCCACCCTGCGAGCCTCTCGACCCCCTCAAACGTCTGAGTTACAGCGAACGTCGCCGGACGTTCGTGGTCCTGGTGGCAGACAACGTCAAGAGCCTGGATGGCCAGGTCGCGTTCTTCCTGCAGGTCAACTGCTTGATCAACGCCAGGGATGCGAACCAGTTTGGTGCCTTGGTGACTCGCGCTTTGCTCTTCCATCTGCGGCTGTACCGTAACTGGACGATCGAGGCCACCTCGTGACTTGAAGACCTGTGCGAGCCAGCTAGATGCCGTCCAGAAACGGCCATTTCCCCGCGTCGCCCGGACCCCTGCGGGCGGCGCTGCCCTGAACTCGCGCGGCTTCTATTGGTGTCTAAGGTGCTGATTCCAAGCGGTTTGCAGTTCCGACGAGGCCGCGCTCAAACACGGCTCAGCACCGTCCTCGGGGATCCGGGCGCCGCTCCCCGTCTGGGAACGTGCGTTCCTGGACGCGAGCTAACTCAGGCTTCGCAGGATCTCCAGGTAGTCATCCTCTGCCATCGGCTGGGGATTGGAGTCGTTGGACCCGTTGCGAATCGCCTGCTCAGCGACGGTAGGGTAGTCGCTCGTCGGGACGTCAAAAGAGCTGAAAGGTGGGGTGGCGAGTCGGTTGGTGAGGCCATCGATGCGATCGAGGAAACTGCCCGCGCGCCAGGGGGCGGGCACCCGCGGGTCGCCCGCGGGGTCGACCAGGGCCTCCAGCTCGGCAAGTCGTTTTTCGATGTGAGGGCGGTGATAGCGCAGCACGGGGCTGAGCAAGATGGCGTTGGCCAGGCCGTGGGGGACGTCGAACAGGCCGCCGATCGACTCAGACAGGCAATGCACACCGGCAACGTCGGCATTACCGAAGGCGAGACCGGCGATGGTCGAAGCCCGCATGACGGCTTCGCGGGCCTCGGCGTCATTCTGGACGTCGCTGACCGCGCGTTCAAGATATTCGAAGAGCAACACGATCGCCTTCTCGGCCAAAGCGTCGGAGACCGGGTTGGCGGCGGTGCAGGTGGTCGCCTCAATGGCGTGGGTTAGAGCGTCGAGACCGGTCCATGCGATCAGGTTGGACGGCAGGGTGGCGATCAGATCGGCGTCGACCAGGGCCTGGTCAGGGAACATGCTTTCGCCCTTGACGCTGATCTTGCGCCGTGTTGGCGGATGGCTGAGCACCGACACCCACGTGACCTCAGAGCCGGTCCCGCAGGTAGTCGGGAGTGCGATCATTGGCAGCGGTGGGTTCGAGTAGCGGTTGGGACCCTCGTAGTCCTCGGGCGAGCCCGGGTTGGTCGCCAGCATTGCCGCAGCCTTGGCCGCATCGAGCACGCTGCCGCCGCCCAGAGCAATGACTCCGCCGGCTTCCTGTGCACGCAGCTCCTCAGCGATACGGGTCGCGGTGGTGGTGCGCGGATTCGGCTCGACCTGATCGAAGGTCTCGGTTCGTATACCGGCCTCGCTCAAGCCTCGCTGCAACTCCTCAGGCCAGGGCGTCGCCTGAAGGCCAGGTTCGATCACTAATAAGACGCCCTCTAGCCGCAGGTCGATCACTACCTCCGGCAGCCGCGCGCGGCAGCCCGGTGCGATATGGACACGGGTGGGCATGCGGTAGCCGATCATGAGATTCTCCTGACAGTGCGCGCGACTTGAATCTTGATGCCAGCGATTCTACCCTTGCCCTTGACTGGTTGCCAGCGTCTCAGAAGTCGAGCTCGTGCTCGAATCCGTCCGTCTTCCGCAAGCTCCAGGCGTTCCTTCACCGTTTCAGGAGATCCCACCGATGAAACCCCTTGTCTCGTTGCCCCTCACTCTCGCCTTGATCCTGTCCAGTGTTTCGATTCAGGCCCAGGAGGTCGCCGAAGATGAAGCCGCTGATGAGGAAGCATCCATGGCCGCAAAACACCCGCTGACGGTCGAAGATCTATGGGCGATGAATCGCGTCGGCTCGCCGGCAGTGTCGCCCGACGGCAGGTGGGTGGCTTTCACCGTCACCGTCTTTTCGAAGGAGGACAACAAGGGCGAGAGCGACCTGTGGTTGGTGCCGTCAGACGGCAGCGCCGAACCGCGTCGATTGACCTGGCAGAAGGGCTCTGACGGCAGCCCGGCGTGGAGCCCGGACGGTAGCCAGCTGGCCTTCGTCTCCAAGCGCGATGATGACAATCCGGCGCAGCTCTACGTGTTACCGATGGCCGGCGGCGAAGCACGGCCTGTCACCGAGCTGCCGATGGCCCCTGCCGATCCAAGGTGGTTCCCGGACGGCCAGCGGATCGCCTTTGCGGCCAAGACCTTCCCGGACCTGAACGACGACTTCGAGAAGGTCAAAGAGCGTCTCGATGAGCGCAAGGAAGACGAGACCAAAGTCAAGATCTCCGACAGTCGCCTCCTGCGCTACTGGGACCACTATCGCACCGACGGGCGGGTGCATCACATCTTTGTCCTCGATCTCGAGAGTGGTGACGTCAAGGATCTGATGCCGGGTTACGATCAGCTCACCGGGTTTGGCAGTTTTGACTGGGATCTGTCGCCTGACGGCAGTGAGGTCGCCTTTGCGGCCAATACCACCGAACCGCCTTGGCAGAAGCTGAACTTCGACGTTCACCTGCTGCTGGTGGAAGATGGAACGATTCGGCGGATTACCGAAGACAATCCGGCGTGGGACGGCGCTCCCTACTACTCGCCGGATGGCCGTTATCTCTTGTTTGGCCGCACCGATCGTCCGGAGATCGCCCCCGACTTCACGCGCTTGGCCCGCTATGACCGAGCCAGCGGCGAGATCCGCGGTTTGACCGAGGACTGGGATCATCAGCCGGCGGACTGGCGCGTCACCGGAGATGGTAAGACAGTGGTATTCCATGCTCAGGACGGTGGACACCGTCATCTCTTCCGGATGTCGATCGACGGGGGGATGCCCGAGCTATTGGCGGAAGGCGGTGTCACCGCTTCAGTTCGTGTCGCAGGTGCCGATCGATTGGTGTATCTCAAAGAGTCATTCCACGCACCGGACGATCTCTACACCGTCGATCTCAACGGCGGTGACGTGCGGCAAGTCAGTCATTTCAATCACGATTTACTCTCCGGGATCGATTTCGGCACGACCGAGAATGTGGTCTATCAGGGTGCGGACGGCGGGGAGGTGCAGATGCATGTGTTGTTTCCGCCTGGATTCGATCCGTCCAAGAAGTGGCCGCTCCTGGTGCTGATTCATGGCGGTCCCCATGGCGCGTGGCTCGACTCCTTCCACTACCGCTGGAACGCCGCGTTGTTCGCCGCGCCGGGTTACGTGTTGGCGGCGGTCAATTTCCACGGCTCGACCGGTTTCGGCCAAGCCTTCGCCGAGTCCATTCTCGGTAATCATGCGGAGAAGCCGTTTGAGGATGTGATGAAGGCTACCGACACCATGCTCGAGCGAGGCTACATCGATTCAGAGCGCCTGGCCGCGGCAGGCGGCTCCTACGGTGGATATATGGTGTCGTGGATCCTGGGCCACACCGATCGATATGCCTGTCTGGTCAATCATGCCGGAGTCTACGACCTGATGGGACAGTTTGCCTCCGACTACACCTGGGGCCGCTCCAATAACTATGGCGCGAGCCCTTGGCAGGATCCGGAGCGCATCGATCGCTACTCTCCAAGTCGCTTCGCCAAAGATTTCAAGACCCCGACCCTGATCCTCCATGGCGCCAAGGACTATCGGGTACCGGTGACCCAGGGCATCAACCTTCATGGGGTATTGACCGCCAAAGGCGTCGAATCACGGATCGTCATCTTTCCAGAAGAGAACCACTGGATCCTGAAACCCCAAGCGGCTGAGATCTGGTGGGCCGAGGTCCACGGCTGGCTCGAAAAGCATATCGGCAAAGGACCGATGTGACGCCGTGAGCTCCAGCGGTTAAGCGTAGCTGTCCCAGAGTACATCCGGCACGCCGCGGTTCAAATTCTCGAAGCGTGCCATGACGAAGAGAGTGTCGGAGAGGCGGTTGAGATATTTGACCGTCCAGCTGCCGACTCCTTCCTGGCGTGCGAGGGCGACAGTCTCGCGCTCAGCTCGTCGGCAGACGGCGCGAGCAACGTGCAGGTGAGCCGCGGAGACGCACCCTCCCGGTAGGATGAAGTTTTCGAGCGGTTCGAGCTCGAGCGATAGATCGTCCATGAACCGTTCCAGGAAAACGACGTGGCGCTCTTCGATCTGTGGCACCTTGAAGCGTTCTTTATCCTCCTCGCGGATCGCTAGATCCGAACCGAGATGGAAGAGATCGTTCTGGATACGTTTTGATGGCTCGACCAGGCGCTCGACGAGACCCGTTGCCAAGGCTGCGCCGAGGTGGCTGGAAGTCTCGTCGACGGTGCCGTAGGCAGTCACCCGTAGGGTATCCTTCAGCACCCGCTGGCCGCCGATCAGGCCGGTAGAACCGTCGTCTCCGGTACGCGTGTAAACCTTGGTGATTTTGGGCATGATGGTTAGGCTCAGGATTAGTCATCTGACGGGGTCCCCGGGCGGCTCTGCTGCAAAGGCACGAATGTCGGCTCGGCCGCAGACCTCACCCGGCGGATTGTAGTAGACGCGGCTCTCGCCGGCCACTGTGTCGGTGACCGTGATCCAATACTCGAGATCGGTCAAGGCACCGTAGAACAGCCACAGATGCTGATTGAGGGCGCTTCCGTCGAGGGCCTTGACCACCAACTCGGTATTCTCGATGTTGAAGAACCAGAACATGCCCGTGCTGTCACTGTCGACAATAGCCCGCCCCGGCCCCTCGGTCATGCCGTCGTGAGGGTTGCGCCACCAGACCTCGACGCTTAGGCGGCCGTCGAGCAGACATAGGGTCTGAGCCCCGGGCTGACAGGATCCTGATTTCTCGCCTGGTGCTTCAGGCACCGGCCGGAGATCCAACTGCGCGACCATGTCGGAGTCCAGGATCCCCGTAGGCGCCATCTGGGAATGAGCCTGCGCCAAGGCGCCCGGCTCTTCGAAGAACGCGGTGGTATCGGCCACGCCGCAGATCTCGCCCGGTGGATTGTGGTAGCTCTCGACCGCGCCGGTCACCGTGTCGGTCACGGTGACGGTGTATTCGATGTCGGTCAAGGCACCGTAGAAGAGCCAGAAGTGTTGGTTGATGTACCGTCCGTCGAGCGCTTTGACGATCAACTCGACATTTTCAGGGCTGAAGAACCAGAACATGCCGGTCTCGTCGGTCGAAGGCACCACGGTGGCGTCGCCTTCGGCACCGCGATCGTGCTGATTGCGGTAGGTGACCGAGACCTTGAAGCGTCCGCCGAGCAGGCAGAGCTCATCGCCGGTCACCAGGCAGTCCAGGTCATCGGCGAATGTTTCGGCCGTCGCCACGTTCGAGGCCTCCGAGGCGCCGTAGCCGTTCACCGCCCTCAGGCGAAAGCTCTGGGTCGAGGCGGGAGGCAGGCCTTCGACGATCGCTCTAGTGGTGTTGGGTGGCAGCTCGAACGGAATTTCTGCCCAGACCGGTGGAATCAGAATCTCGATGACGAATCCGGTTTCGTCATCCGAATTGTCCTGCCAGGTGAGACGGATCGCGGTGCTCGACAACGGTGCGGCTCGCAGATTGCTGGGCGCGTCGGGCCGTCGATCCTCGCCGGTCATGAGTGTTGCGACATTACTGTAGGCCGAAGCGCCGCTGCCGTTTTGAGCTTGCAGCCGATAACTGTAGAGCGTCGACGGCATGGTGCCGGTGTCGATCAAGGAGGTCGCCTCGGCAGCGGCGTTGCTCACCAGCTCGAAGTCTCCGGATTGTCGACGCTCGATGCGAAACACGCTTTCGTTGTCGGAGTTGTCGGCCCACTCCAAGAGCACCGAGCCGTCCATCTCTTCGAGCGCGGTCAGCTGGGACGGCGCCATCGGCGGCGAGATATCGCCATGTCCATAGAGGTAGAACGCCCCTGCCAGGTCGTCAACATCGAGCGCTGCGCCGCGAGTGTCGGGATGAAAGAGACCGCGCATCAGGGCGCCGTCGTCCTCGGAGTGGGCCAGACCAAGGGTATGCCCGAGCTCGTGCGCGAACAGTTGCTCGGCGGCGTTTGTGGCATCGGGAGTCGAGTTGAAGAAGAGCTCCAGGCCGTCCTGGGTGACGATGTCGGCGCCGAGAATCGGATGGAACTCCTGACCCTGGTGGGTCCGCGTTTCGCAGTCGAACCATGGGCCGCCGAGCGCGAGCAGTCCCTCGCCGTTGAAGGTGCCGCTGATCTCGTCGTTGGGATCGTCGAACAACAAGACATTGAGGCCGTCGTTGACCGACAGGCCGCCGTCCGCCACGGTCAGTCCATCGTAGACATAGCGGATCGGAGTGTTGGGGTCGTCAGTCCAGGCCGCGAGAGACCTTGCGAACGCGCCGATGCCGCCGCCGGGCACGCCGCTCTGGCCACTGAAGTGGGTGCGCCACCCGACGTCGCCGGCTGTCTCGGGATCGTCCCAATCGAACCAGCGCACACTGTGGCCACCGTCTTCGCCGCAGCCGAAAGGCGGTGGATCGCCGGGAGAGATGATCGTTCGAAAGGAAGAGGTGCCGCCAGGCGGGTCTTCGGCATCGACCGCCGGCACTGACAGGAGATAGTCCGATCTGTGGGCCCTTCCTGCCGCACGCGCTTCGAGCCAGCGACGGAAACCGTCGGCGTCTCGGGTGTGACTTTCAGACGATGGTTCATGAGGGCTCTTCAGGGGAGAGTGCATGTGCAGAGCGCCCGAGAGATCGCGCCTGGCAATTCGCAGGTCACCTTCCGTCTCGAGGCGGAATGCACCGAGCATCAACTGATGCAGGCCGAAGGTGCCGTCGTTTCTAGGATCCAGGAAGAGCAGGACTTCGTCACCCACGGAGAATCGGGGCGCTCCACGCAGCAGTAGGCCAATGCCGTCCGAACGGACGCCTCCAGGGACACGCACAATGAGCGAGTCGTCGGTCAAAGTGCCCTTGATCAATCGCTCGACCTCGATCAGGTAATCAATCGCCGGTCGTTCCTGGGGGGCTGATTCGGCTACAGAGACACGCCCTTCGACGATCAACCGCGCCGAGTCCGCGAGCGTCGAATCCGACATCGGGAAGTAGGTCGAGGCGCTGGATCCCTGCGCCAGCATCAGTAGAGACCATGCCAGCAGAACCAGAATCGAGCGTTGTTGAGAGGCGGTTTTCATAATTCGTCCGAGGACGCGCGCGTCACGATCGAGTGGCGCGATGGCTCAACAGCATATCAGATCGAGCAGGAACAGGCGCGGGAGCCCGCAGCAGGGCCCTGGGGCAAATGACCAGCGCTCGCTGGCGGTGGCGAGAGATTTCAGCCCTCGGCCGATCGCTCACGATCGATCGAGGTGGAACCGGATATCTTTGGATTCTTGGCGCCGAAGAGCTGTCGAAAGGGATACAGCATATGAGCCCAGAACCCGCCCTCGATCTTAGCTCGGCTCAGGCCGAAGGCTTCCGGATCGGCGCGTTTGGGGAAATAGTAGGTACCGAAGATCAGATCGAAGAATGAAAAGATGTTGGCATAGTTCTTGTCGATCGCGGCCTCATCCGAGGAGTGATGCCAGCGATGAAAGAGCGGACAGACGAAGATGTAGTTGAGGGGGCCATACGAG
>JAAUXY010024417.1_pt1 | contig 17331 bp, 8 predicted proteins | sample 7278121 | NCBI WGS metagenome assembly JAAUXY01 (sample SAMN14350117, study PRJNA611818) | marine sediment metagenome | isolation source: surface marine sediment (1.8m) | place: French Polynesia: Moorea | collected 2018-08 | reverse complement strand
GCGTGCCCGAGCACCCTCTGCCGCCAATAGCCCCGGCGGCAGGCGTTTGGGATCGTTCGCGTCTTCGGCCAGCGCGATCAGGCAATAGAAGCCGGGGTCAGGCAGAGCGTCCTTCTTCCAGACCAGGGGATCGGGGACTGCCAGAGTGTCGCCCTGGGGTACGGTGACCTCTTCGCAGCAGCCGATCTCGACCCACTTGTCCGGTGTCACCAGGGTCGCCGCCGGGCTTCGGTAAATCGTCGCCGTCATCTTGGTGGCGAGTCGACCGCGGTTGCTCATCCGGACGTAGACCAGGTTGTCCACTCCAGGTGCGACTTTGTAGCCGAGCCCGGGGTCGTTTTCCTTGGGGCTGCCCTCTCCGAATTGGCCTTTCTCCTGGGTCACGAAGACGTCCGGTGACCGGCACGTCCGAGCCGCGGGCACGGCGCCGGTATCGCCGATGCCGTCACGCAGGTAGACGTCGGGTACGATGCCCAGGGTGTTCTCGACGATCGCCCGCAAGTTAGGCATCACGCCGATGTGGCCGCGGACGCCGCGCCCTTGCGGGGTGCCGGTGGCCGGATCGGCGAGCAGAGCCCGCATCTGGCCGGGCGACAGACGTCGCATTTTCTGCGCGCCGTCGGGCGTGGCCGCGGTCTGGTACATGTCCTGGAGGATCAGCGCCGCGCCGGCGATGATCGGTGCCGCCGCGCTGGTATTGCTGAAATCGGCGGTGTAGGTCTGGTCCCATCCGCCGGAATGCAGGTCGCCGTAGCCGCAGGTGACGACGTCCGTGCCCCAGGCGTAGCAGTCGACGCGTGAGCCGTAGTTCGAGGCGCGTTTGCGGTTATGCGGCAGGGCCGAGAGCGCCGCGCCGACCATGATCGCGCCGGATTCCCGGTAGCTGCCCTTGCGGCGGTTGAAGATCGCGCCGCGGTTGTCGCTATAGCGGTCGAGGTTGCGACCGCCGTTGCCGGCCGCCTCGACGACGATAATGCCGAGTGCCGACGCCAGACGGATGGCGTCGAAGTCGGCCGGATCGACTTCGGTCGGCAGGTAACCGCGCTGAGCCTCGATCAGCAGCACGTCGCCAGCCTTCAAGAACGGCTCGTGCTTGACTGTTGCAGTCTCGGGCAGGTAACCGATAGCGGCATAGATCGCTTCGGCGATGTGGCTGCCGGACGGCGGCACCGGTTCCGGCGGGCTGGCGTCGTCCGGCTCATCGTGGAAGTGCGAGGTCAGACCCAGCTTGGCGACGCCGGGCGCGATGCCGACCACGCCATAGCGATTGTCGCCAGCGGCGATCTCGCCCAGTACCGCGGTACCGTGGTGGCCTTCGTAGTCTTCTCTGCCGTGGCGATTGTTGCCGTGGATCAGCGCCGGCGATTTCCAGCCCAGCTCCGCGTGGTCCGGGATCCATCCCTGTTCCAGGTCGACCAGGGCGACGTCGCTTCCGTCGCCACCGTGTCGCCTCGCCCAGCGGGCGTCGATGCCGAACGGCGCCCTGTCCATGTAGGACTGAGACCCGACGAAGGGATCGCCCATGCCGTTGCCGGGATCGGTGACCGCCACTTCCGGATAAGCGAGGCTGACTTCGACCAGGCTGTTGAGTTGTTCGAGCATCTCGACCAGCTCGCCGGGCTTATGCGTGGCGTCGAGTCGCCAGTAGCTGGCCAGGCTGTGAAGCGGTGCCAGCGGACTGTCGGCCACCGTCTTCTCGAGCTCTACGATCTCTTTCGGCGAGACCTCCCGAGGTTCGGCCGAAAACTCGATCACCTCCTGCTCCGGGGGAACTTCGATGTCATCATCGAAGTAATCATCAGTCACGGTGGACTGCTCGGCGGTCTTGATCCGATCCGTCGGCGGAAGCCGCTCATCCTCAGATTCGGTAATCTCCCGTCGGCCCAACTCCTCGTCATAAGCTTCATAGGAGCCGCGCCGGGCGACCAGGCGCCGCGATCTGTCGTTCAGCTCGTACGTGTCGAGGACGCTCTTCAGCGTCTCGAGCTCGAGATTGAGAGCGAGCTCATCGAGGCTTTTTTCAGTCGCCAGGGCGAATTTAGGAGTGAGGCGGACAACGATCTTGCCGCTGAGCTGTGGCGTCGCGCTGCGGCGGATGTTGCCGGCGCGTCCGGATGGGTAATCGCCGCAAAGAACATCGTTCCAAAGGCGTTGCCGTCTACGGCCGCAAGTGGGATCAAGAGACAGGAAAGCGCGTTCCCCCTCAGTGTCAACCGGTGGTAGGAAGGTGTCCTCTCCTTCGGTGTCAACCGGTGGCAGGAATGTGTCCTCTCCTTCGGTATCGACCGGTGGCAGAAAGGTGTCTTCTCCCTCGGTGTCGACCGGTGGCAGGAATGTGTCCTCTCCTTCAGGATCCCAGCCCCTGGCGACAGAATAGATCCTTGGGTCGCATCGAAGCCAAATGGCCCGGCAACCCTTTCTATTCCTTCTTTTGTACCGACCCATCGCTCCTCCTTCCGCTGAAGAACTTCAGCATGAGCTCAGATGTCTGCAGTCTCCTCCAGACGCCTAAGGTCCGAAGCGCTGTGGATTGTTTAGTGTCGAACCCTTCGGTCACCGCCATTCGCCCTGAATCACAAAACCTGCCCAGTAGTAAGGGGCTGCGTTTCGGTCGTTTGCCAACATCGAGATTTGAGCCTCGCGGAGCGATGTCGCCGGCGGCAGCGAGCGCTCGAACGTCCCCTGGTAGAAGCGAGTCATGAGTTCGGCCGTGCTCTGGTCATTGACATTCCATAAGCTGACCATAACTCGCGCCGCTCCAGCGTACATAAAACCTCGGGTGAGGCTCAGTAAGCCCTCTCCCCGGACCACCTTGCCAAGAGCGGTGCCACAGGCCGAGAGTACCACCAAATCGGCACTCAACTCGAGGTTGTAGATTTCGTGAGCGCGAAGAAACCCGTCCCTGGCCCGGCCATTGCGATCGAACAAGGAGAGAACGATTCCCGACAGTTCCGGGTACTTGTTATTCAGGATCCCGTGAGTCGCGAAATGAACGATGTTGTAATCCGCTAAGGCACCTCTAAGGACGGAGTCCTTGCTGGCGTCGAAGTCCAGCGCCCTGAGGTACTCACCCTCTGTTGACAAAGCGAGGATGGCTCTGGCCTCCTGACCGGAGAAGCGTAAGCGCTTGAAGGAGGGAAGATCTGTATCAGCGGACTGAGCGCGGTCAAGGGCTATTTCTGGCCCAAGGGCAGGGGAAGATGGGCCTGGAGGACTGCCCAAAGCCGTTAACAGGCGTGGGTCGTCGATTGAGAAGACAGGATCGGCCATCACCGCTACCGAACGTGCCGCTGGTGGGCGACCCTTGAGCTGGCGCCGAAGGATTGCCAATGCAGAAGCGGAGGAGAGATGGATGATTTCGTGGCCGACCACTAGCGGCGGTAGCGAGCCGCATGGGTTCTCTTGGCCGTCAGGTCGGGCGAGTGCCGCAAATGGGATGAACTGCAGGGCTCCGTCAGCAACGATCAACAGACGCTTGCCGGCCAGGAGCAGATCCTCAGGCGGGAGTAGCATGCGGCCCAGCTTACACAAGATGTTGCGGGTAGCAGCCTGATGCTCTCTGCGGTGACTCTTGAGCAAAAGAGCGTACGCTTTGAGAGCGACGGATTCGATTTCGTCTCGCCGAGGTAGCTCGTAGCTGTCGAGCGAATGAGACGATAAGACCCACAGGAAACTACTTGCCGTTCCGAGACGGTACTCCAGTAGCAGGGTCTCGTCGTCAAGAATCTGGCTTTGGAGCTCAGCCAGGCTCAGAAGTTGGGTCAGCGCGGCATATCGAGAATGTTGCGCCCGGATCCTGCCCCTCACTTCTTCTAGCTGCTGCAGGGCCCGGTCGATGTCTTTTCCGAGTTTTTCCAGATTCGTTTTTTGAAGCCGAGAATCTCGCTGCAACCCATAACGTTTCCGTTCACTGTCATTAAGTTGTTGCTGGAGATCTCGCTCACGTTGCAGCAACTCGGGGTCGGCTTGACTTCGGATCTTGGCCCCGGATTCGACCAAAAGATCCAGAAGCGAGCGAGCCCGGGCGCGTTCACCGGCCATCAACGCCTGAGCATCGTAACCGGCAGTGGAATCCTGTCGATGTAATTTCATCAGCAGGCTGATATGAAAATCGAAGTGATCCTGTACGGTCGCGAAGAATGATGCCCGCGACTCCAAGCTCACTGTCCGTGGCCGTATCGATTCGAAGATATTGAGGGCGGCTTTGCTTTTCTTGAGGGCTGCCGAAAGATCTCCCTGCCGGTGCTCGGTGCGGGCGAGCCCTACGAGAGCCTTGGCCTCTCCGGTTGGTGCGTCTGCGCTTCTGAAGAGCTCAAGCGAGTTCTCGAAGGATTCCAGCGCTTCCTTTACGCGATCCCTTTCCAAAAAGAGCTCGCCCAGGTTGAATAGCACTCTCCCCTTGATTCTCGGCTGTCGCAGCTCGCTCGAGACAGTCAGCGCCTGCAAGAAGAAAGCCTGAGCCTGATCGGCGTCGCCACGGGCTTGATACACCAAGCCTATATTTGCCAGCGAAGTGACCTCGCCGGCTCGGTCCTTGAGCTTCTGGCGCAAGTCCAGAGCCTTACGATAGTAGTCCAGCGCAAGATCCAGTTCGCCGGATTGCCTGTAGAGTTCGCCCAATTGATTGATGGTCGTAGGCTCGAACCGCCGATCCTCAGCCTCCGCCCATGCTCTTTCCGCCTCCTGAAGCGCGTTTCGAGCACGTTCCTTCCGACCCAAGGAGAGGTAGAGCACACCGAGGTTGTGATGGACCAGCGCGCGAGGTCCTGGCCTTTCGAACAATTCCAGAGCTCGGGAGTAGGTATCCAGGGCCTGCTGTTTTTTATCCCGAACCTGATAGACCTGGGCCAGCGCTTGCAGTGTGGCAGCTTCGCCTCTTCGGTCTTTCGCCGCAACCCGCAAGGGCAGGGCAGCTTCAAAGCTCGAGGATGCCCTGTCCAGATCCGCCAACCGGTAAAAGCAAACTCCCAGGTTTTGAAGGGCGATCGCCTGCCATCGGGCGTCTCCGATTTGGCGGAATAATTCGGCTGCCTGTTGGTGATGAAGTGCGGCCGCCTCCCACTCTTTCAACTTCGCCTTGGCTTGGCCGAGCCGGAGGAGGCTTTCAGCTTGCCAAGACCGATCACCAACCCTCATCCATGCGGCCCGGGCCTCTTCGAAACCCTCCGCAGCCCGGCGGTATGAGCGCTCGCTATAGTGTGCCTTTGCCTGGGAAAAAACCGACATGGCCGCTGCTTTCGACCGATCCGACGCGCTGGCCAGTCGTAGGTCTTCGATCCAGATCTCGTATCGACCGATGGGTCGATTTCCCGAAGCTGCCAAGACTTGAACGGTGTAGCTACCAGCCATCTCCGCGACGGCGATCAGTGGCTCGGGGCCTGAGTCGTCGATCGGCCGATCTACTTGGATGAGCTGTCGCTCACCGGGATCGAAAAGGGTCGCTTTGATGTCGACTCCTTGTTGGTCAACAACAACGTAAAAGAAATGATGGGTCGCGACTTCAATGCTATATGTATGAGCCTCGCCAGGACCGAGCTCCGCCTTGATCTGGTCTCCCAAGATCAGTTCCCGTGGCGTTGATGATACCGATTTGTTTTCCTCGACCACCTGCGCCTGGTCGATGAGGCTGCTTTCTCCAGGGCCGTTCTTTTGCTGCACTGGGTCCGAGTTTCGCTCATGAGCCTCTGGCTCTCGAGAGCAAGCGGCGATGACAAGCAGGACTGCGCTCAACGCAATCAAACCGCCAGTCGACAGTAGGCAGTCGCTTGAAGCGTTCGACATTGCCGGTAGAGCTGCTTGGCCTAGGCTAGATTCGTGACGAGGTCCGCACAGAGAGCTACTCGTAGCGTAAAAGCAACGGAATCAACTGTAGCTGCTCACGACGCTCGCCATTGAGCCCGTCGAGTCGGACCTCGTAGTCGCCGCCCGGCATCAGCTCAAGCGGAACAGCGATTCTCAGGTTATCGTCCTCGCTGGGTTCGAGCCTCGATATCTGTAGAACCTGGGTCCCTGCGGCGTCCAGCACCTCCACCTCATATTCGTCGAAAGGCGGAGTTTGAGGCGGCGTCAGGAAAAATACGGCGAGGCGCTGGCTATCGCTGATCTGGACTTTCACCGCATCTGCCGTGCTCCTGGTAGTGGGATCATCAAGATACGCGGTCACTACGTTAGCCGTAGGCGCCCTGAGTCCTGCTATCGTCTGTTGCAGCTGACTGACGTGAACCGACAGACCGACGGTGGCGACGAAGAACGAAGCGGCGATTACCGAGGCCCAGCGCAGAGTACGCTGGCGCCCGCGTGCGTTCTCGAGATCCGCGATGCGCGTCTTCTGTTCGCGCCAGCCCGCGGCCTTAGCCAGATCGACAACGCCGTTGGTGTTCGGGGAGTCGGGCTGGAAGAGGGTCTCCAGATCGAGAAGCTTCGTGGTGCACGCCCGGCAGGCCACCAGGTGATCCTGGATGCGCGCTTCCGTCTCGGGCGCCAGGCTGCCGGCAAGGTAGTCCGCGAGCTCGTCAAGCTCCGGGTGCTCACCCGCGTGCTTTGCGGCGTCCTCGGCGAGCGCCGCGGCCAGCGCCTGGGTGTCGGTCATCGATTGATCGGTGCTCGAGATCATAGTTCCAGGTCCTCTAGCGATTCGACTTTCAGTTTCTCGCGCAACCTCTCCTTGGCCTGGAATAGGTGCGCCTTGACGGTGTTGATCTTGAGGTTCATCGCGGTCGCGATCTCCCGATAGCTCCGCTCCTGGTAGATCCGGAGAGTCAGACATTTGCGCATCTTCTCCGGTAGCTCTGCGATGGCCTCCCTCATCGCTTGTCGCCGTTCGTCGTCCAGCACGTTCGCGAGTTGATCGACAGACGGCGCCGGCGGTTCGTGAGCCGGGGTCATGTCGTCAAAGGAGGTCTCGACGCCTGAGCGCTTGACCGCTGATCCGGTGCGAAGCCGCTTCAGATACGTGGTGGTTGCGACTCGATACAACCATGTCTCGAAGCGGGCTTCGTGCCGGAAGTCCCTGACACCCCTGTAGATCCCAAGCATGGTTTCCTGGGTTAGATCAAGCGCATCTTCTTGAGAAAATCCCTTGCGCGAGAAGAATCGCTGGAGTGGGTGATAGTAGCTATCGAAGAGGAATCGGAAGCTCGTTTCCCAGTCCCTTCCCGCCTGCAGCCTCTGGACGGCTTGAACGATCGCCGAGCGACCCGAGTTCCCATCGGGACTGCCGTTGACTGCAGGTCCGTTAGTTTGCTCCATCACCCAATGGCACCTCTCGAGGAGGGTCAGATCGACTTCGCCCCGTGGGTAGCGCGGCCCTCACGCGTCAACGAAATCGTAATGCCGCGATTGTCTCACACGACATCACTACCAAGCGATTCCGTAATCTTCCCCGAAGTCGCTCGCTCCGCCCCACATGGTGCCGTGCTCGCGGTCGAAGTAGATGGCAGTGATCGGCCCTGAGGTCCGTTGGCGAGTCTCGACATCGTAGCCCATCCCTGAGAGCTTGTCGCGCACCCATCCGGGCACGTCGTCGCGCAGGCGCAAGCGCCCGGGCTCGGACTTGTGGGCGCCGAAAGAGCTCTGCATCTGGTAGCTGGTGATGTTGGCGGCCTCGACTGCTTGCTGGACGTTCATGCCGAACTCGACGACGTTCAAGAAGAATTGCAGCAGGTTTTGGTCCTGGCTATCACCGCCCTGGACGGCGAAGGAGAGGTAGGGCTCGCCGTCTTTGAGCGCCATGCCGGGGGTCAGGGTGGCGCGCGGGCGCTGGCCGGGATTGACCAGGTTGTAGGGGTTCATTCGCTCGTCGAGCACGAAGCTCTGCATACGCTGGGAGAGGCCGATGCCGGTCGAACCGGCGATGAAGGCGGGGATCCAGCCGCCGCTTGGGGTGACAGAGACGATCCAGCCCTCGGCGTCGGCGGCCTGAATCGAGGTGGTGCCGACGGCGAAAGCCTCGTCGTGGGATAGGTGCAGAGCCTGCTGAAAGCCTTCCTCACCTTCAGCCTCGGCCTCGGGGGGAATCGGCGTCCACTGCTCGAGCAACTCGGGAAAGGGGTGCTTGCCGCCCTGGAAGGGGTAGGGGTCGCCGGGGCGGGCCTCGGGGTTGTTGCGTTTCCAGTCGATCGATTCGAACCGCTTTCGCGCGTAATCCTTGGACAGCAGCCCGCGGATCGGCTCCTCGGGCGGCGTGTAGGGGTCGCCGTAGTAGAAGTCACGGTCGGCGAAAGCCAGGTTCATCGCCTGGTAGAGGGCGTGAATGTAGGCCGCCGAGTTGTAGCCCATGGCTTGCAGATCGACGTGCTCGAGAATGTTGAGCGCTTGCAGCATGACCGGACCCTGCACCCAATGGGTGAGCTTATAGACGGTGACGCCTTTGTAGTCGGTGGTCACCGGCTCTTCGATATAGACCTGCCACCGATCGAGATCTTCCATGGTGATCAGGCCGCCATGCTCGCGGGTGCTGCGCACCAGCTCTTCGGCGATGTCGCCGCGGTAGAAGCGATCGTAGGCGGCGTAGATAGCTTCCTTGCGGCTCTTACCGTCGGCCAGTGCCTGTTTCTCTGCCTCGATCAGTTTCAGCAGGGTGGCGTGAAGATCGGTCTGACGGAAGATCTCGCCGGGGTGGGGAGCCGGCCGTTCACTGTCGCCGGCTTCGTCGCTCAGGTGAGGCAGGAAGATCCGTTTCGAATCCGGCCACTGGGCCAGGATCTCGCGGCGTCGCTCCATGTTGTCGGCCTGGGACTGCTCGATCGGGTAACCCGCGGCCATCTTCACCGCCGGCTCCAGCACCTCGGCGAGACTGAGCTTTCCGTACTCGGCAAGCATCACCATCAGTCCCCCCGGGGTGCCGGGGGTCACCGCTGCCAGCGGGCCGAACTCCGGCGGGTACTGCATGCCCTGGTCGCGAAAGAACTCCACCGTCGCCCCGGTGGGGGCAACCCCCAGGGCGTTGATGCCTTTCACCTCGCCGGTGTGCGGGTTGTAGATCAGCGCCTGGGTCTCGCCGCCCCAGCCCAGGGTGTCCCACATCGTGCAGGTGGCGGCGAGCATGGCGCAGGTCGCGTCCACGGCGTTACCGCCGCGGGCAAAAGTCATGGCGCCGGCGGTCGCCGCCAGCGGTTTGCCGGTGATCGCCACCCAGTGCTTGCCGTGAAGCACCGGCTTGACGGTGCGCTGCGCCACGGCCGGAGCGGAGGCGATCAGCGCGGCGAGGGCCAGCGTCGTCAGTTTCAGGGTCTTCGCCACAGGCATCCTCCAGGCTGCTTTGCGTTTTGGGGCGGAAGCCGTCATAGTATCCAATAGGGAAAATATACAGGAGCCGGAGTTTCTCCCGGCTGAAACGCGTGCAGGCGTCTTAAGAATCTGGGACCGACTCGTGGCACGCGACTTGCGAGGGTGATGATTGTCTGCTGAAAAAGAGTGGTGTGCGTGATGGATGTCAGGGGCTGGGGAGGAGTGTACGCATGTAATCAAGAAGCTAGGAGACCTGACGATGGGGTATCGGATCGAAGAGATCGAGGGGATTGGGCTTGCATATAGTGAGAAACTGGCGGCGGTAGGCATCAGAGACACCGACGCTTTTCTGGCGCACTGCGCCGGTCGCAAAGGACGCAAGGAGATCGCCGCCAAGGCTCATATCTCCGAGAAGCATCTGCTGAAATGGGCCAACCTGGCCGATCTCATGCGGATTTCAGGCATTGGCCCGCAGTTCAGCGAGTTACTCGAGGCGGCCGGCGTCGACACTGTCAAAGAACTGCGCAACCGCAACGCCGAGAATCTGGCCACCGAGATGAAGCAGGTCCAGCAAGAGAAGAGGCTGACCCGAACCGCCCCGGGGATCAGCACGGTCAGCCGCTGGGTCGCCCAGGCCAAGCAGCTGAACCCGGTGATCAGTCACTGATCGAGCCTCCTTCTAGAAACGAGCACCTGGCCGCGTCGCCCGGACCCCTGCGGGCGGCGCTGCGCTAAACTCGCGCGGTCTCTCATGACATCTAAGCTGCTGATTCCAAGCGCCTTGCCGTTCCGAACGGGACCGCGCTCAAACACGCCTCCGCGTCGTCCTCGGGGATCCGGGCGCCGCTCCACGGCTACGAGAGTACTTTTCTGCATGGGACGCTAGCGAGCCTCGGGAACTCTGATCCGAACCGGCATTTCCGCGACGCTCTGGTGCTCAGCGGCTGCTTTTTCGTGGCGATAGCTTTCGGTGTGCTGTGAATACCAGGTGGCGCCGGGAGACGCGGTGACGCCGTGGGCGAGGATGCTCAGCGCGACGGTCACCAGCACGACCATGAAGATCTCCTCGCGGTGGTGCAGGACCGATCCTTCGACCACCAAGAGGCCAAAGAGGATCGACGCAATGCCACGGGGTCCGAACCAGCCGAGGAACAGCACGGTCTCTTTGCGTAGGCCGGCCCCGATCAGGCTGAGCGCTACCGGCAGCAGGCGGATGACGGTCAAGCTCAAGGCGCCGTAGACCACCGCCTGCCAGCTCAGGTGATCGCCGACCGTCGGCAGCATGATCGCGCCGAAGATCAGAAACACCAGGAGGGTCAGCAGCTGGCCCTCGGCTTCGGCGAACTCATAGAGGCAGTCGCAGATGCCCTTGCTGGCAGTGTTGCCGAGGGTCAGGCCGGCGCAAAAGGCGGCGATGAAACCGTTGCCGCCGATCACTTCGGCACCGGCAAAGGATAAGAGCGCCAACCCCAGAGACGAGAGGTGCTGGAAGGTGTGGCTCATCCAGCCGCTCTGGGTACCCAGGGTCACCAGTCGGGCGCCGATCCAGCCGACGGCGATGCCGACCAGCGGCCCGAGAGTGACCTGCAGCGCGGCGAACTTCAGCCAGTATTCGCTGCCGCCTTCGCCGGGAACTGCCGAGGCGCAGGTCGACATGAAGACGAGCACCAGCGGCAGCGCGATGCCGTCATTGAGGCCGCTCTCGACGTTGAGCGCCTGGCGGATGCGCACCGGCACTTTGGAGCTCGAAACCACCGCTTGTCCGAGCGCCGCGTCGGTCGGCGCCAGCACGGCGGCGAGCAGAGCGGCTTCCCAGAGGGTGAGCTCGGGAAACAAGCCGGCGGCGACCGCCGTGCCCAGCAGGATGGTCAGCGGCATGCCGAACACCAACAGGCGTACCGGTAGGTCGTGCTCGCGGCGTAACAGCTTGAGATTGATCCGCGTCGCGTCGGTAAATAGCACCAGGACCAGGGTGAGCTCGGCCAGGGTATGGATCAGGTGGTCGTCGATGTGAAGATCGAGCCACCCCAAACCGGAACCACCCGCCAAGAGGCCGACGCCAGCGAAGAAGATCGGCGCGGTGAGGATGCTGTTCTGGACCCGCCCGGAGATCAGCCCGAATCCGAGGATGATCATCGCGACGACGATAAAGGCGACACTTTCCATGCGGAGCTCCTTTGGCGATTGCGCCCCAGACGATTGCGCCCCAGAGTCTGAGCTGACGTCAGCTCGCTGCGATGGCTTGTTGCGACGACCTATTCTTTGCCCGGGACTCAGGCAGGTTACCGCATCCACCGGTTCGACACCGACATCATGCTGTCGATGAGCCCCGTCTCCTGGTCCAGCTTCTGACCGCCGTCCGCGTCCCGTTGGCGATCGCTTTCGCGATCCTCTTGCCGGCATCAGGCGAAGATCCGTCGCCGCTCGTGCGCGGAGCGGATCCAGGGAGACAATAGAAATTGCAAAGTAGAAAAGGCTGGACTCTTTCCCAGTTCCCCTGCTAATCTTCTCTCAAAGACGTCCATGGCAATAGCCGTATAAGCGTACTGCTACACCCAGAAGGAGAGAAGATGCGTTTCTCGAGACTCGTCATCAGCCTGTTCATGCCTCTCGTTTCCTTCGCCGGCGTGCTGTCTGCACAAGGTTCTTTCGTCAACTACGAAGACCCGCAGGTCAAGCCCGTCACCATCGCCACGATCGAATCCGGGGAGCGGCGGCTGCGCGTTGCCCTGATCTGCAACACCCCAGACAACTCCGTCGAGATCTACTCGGCCGTGAGCCCGTTCCAGTTCCTGGCCCGTGTCGGAGTCGGCCAGTCTCCCGTGACCGTCCGCTGGAACGAGTTGAACGGACGTTTCTATACCGCCAACTACTTGGGCGACTCGGTCACCGCCGTTCGCCTCGAGCTCGGCGCCACCCCGGGTACGGTGCGTCCAATCATCGAACGCACGACATTTGTCGGTGATCAACCGACCGACATCGTCTTCGTGCAAAACAACACCCAGGCCATCGTGGGTCTCGATGGTCGCAGCGGCGTCGCCGTTTTGAATCTCGCCGACTTGTCGACCATTTCTCCATTGACGCTACTCGAGGTTGTCGACGCGGCCGGGACCGGGATCAACCTCCTCGCCAAGATGCCGCGCACCCTGGCCGCCCTTTCCGACGACCGCTTCTACGCGCTCAATCACCTGGGGGGCGACATCGACAGTCCGCCGGTCTTCGACATGGGGATGTACGTTTTTGATCCTAACAATCCACCGCCCGGCACCAGCGGCAACTTCTACGCGGTGGGCGACATCGGCAGCATCAACTTCAACTTCGCCATCAACGGGCGCGGGACACGCATGTTCGTCGCGTCACAGATCGCTCGCAACGAAGCCGTTGGCGTCGACGCGGTCGCCGCTCAGCAAACAGGCTTCGTCCAGACCTGGTTGAAGGTCATCGATCTCGTGCCCGGCGCATCGGGCGGCCCGCCGAGCGTGGTGGCCGAACAGATTGCCGGTCCCGGTCTGAAGCCGTTGTGGCAGAGCATCAACCTGAACCGGGACTACACCCAGGCGACCCTGACCGAGCTGACCGACGATCCGGTCGCGCAGGTGACCGACGTCGCTCTGGTCGAAAACGACGCCGGCGTCCAGCTCGTGGTGCTGGCCGCCATGGGTTCCGACAAACTGGTGATCCTGCGTCCCGACGCCACCCAGCCGAGCGGCTACAGCGCCCGGCATGTGCCGCTGCCGATCGTCAATCCGGCCGGCAACTACGGCGCCGTCGGCCCGCGCGGCCTGACCGTCGACCCCGCCGGTGTCGATCCCGCGACGTCGCTTCGTCCTGGGCTGGTCTGGGTGGTCAACCGCCTCGACAACTCGTTCGCCATCGTCAACCCGTGGAACGGGGCTATCGTCGCGCAAAACTCGCTGCAAAACGACCCGACGCCGGACGAAATCCGCATCGGTCGACCGTTCTTGTATAGCGCTTTCCTCACCTCGGGCAGCGGCATGGTCTCTTGCTCGAGCTGTCATGCTGATGCACGCACGGACGCGCTGGTCTGGAATCTCGGCAACCAGGATCCTCCCGGGCCGCCCATTCTCGCGCACTTTCACGACGGCAACGGCGAGACCCTCGCGACCATGCCCGACTTCCCGAACGAGAAGGGGCTGATGGTGACGCAGACGCTGCAAGGTCTGCTCAACCACCACATCGAGCCCTACTCCGCGCGCCTGATGGCTACCAACGCGCCGTACCACTGGCGCGGTGACAAGTTCGATTTTCCCGACTTCAACGAAGCCTTCGTGCGGCTGCAGGGCATGCCCGACGAACCCACGATTCCAGGCTTGAGCGGCCTGGACGCGGCGGAGATGGAGTCCTACCACCGCTTTATCAACACCATCCATCACCCGCCGAACCCCGAGCAACTCAAGAACCGCACGCTCACTGGTGACCTCGGCGACCCCGACGATCCCGACGACGGCAGCGGCGGTATGCTCGGCATGAAGTTGTTCAGCATCATTCCGACCGTCGGGCCGCGCAGCTGCAACAACTGCCACATGCCCGGAGAGGGCAGCAGCAACACGGCGACCCTGACGGAGTTCATCAACGGTGGCTTCGGCAGCCCCACTCAGGTGCATCCGATCGAGACCGCGGCCACGCGCAATCTCTTCTCGCGAGAGATGTTTCTGCCGAACGGTTTCGATGTGACCGACGTCTCCGACCCCACGGTCACTCCCTGGCAAGCCAACGGGCCGTACGGCCTATTGCACGCCGGGATCTTCACCTTCGGGGTCAACATTTCGTTGACGATCAACGATTTCATCCATCGGGCCTTCAATTTCAGCCCGAGCTCGACCACGGACAAGGCGCGCAAGCTCGCGGTCACGGAGTTCGTACGCCACTACGACACCGGCACCGCGCCGATGATCGGTGTGGCCTGGACCGTCGATCCGGCGCAACCAGGGGCCAACGCCAGTCTGTTCAACCTGCTCGAAGCGGAAGCCGGTGAGGCCAATGCCGGCATTGCCGTCTACACCCGCAACGGCGGTGTTGAGCGCGGTTACTGGTTCGACCCGCGCGACTCGCGTTACTACGAGGAGGGCGGCACCACCTCGCTCGACCGCGCCGGTCTCCTGGCCCTGGCAAACCCGGTCGGATCCGGCAACGTGGTGATCGCGCAGGCCACTCCGACCGGCAGCGAACGTCGGGTGGCAAGTCTATCGGGCACCGCCGCGGTGCTGACCGGGGCCGCTCCGGCCGCCGACTCGATCCAGCTGCGTCCGATGGTCCCGAACACGTTCTTCAACGGCCTGGCCAGCCTGAGCGGCAATTGGGATCCCAGCCATCCGACGCTACCGTTCACCTGGAACCCGGCCATCGGCCCCGAGCCGGTGAGCATGAGGAGCATTCGCGAGCTGCAGACGTCGCTAACCGGCTTGTTCGGCATGCCGGCCAGCCCGCTACGTCACGAGCCGCCGCGTCGACTGCGCGTCATCGGTGAGAACATCAGGCCCGGGGCGCGTCTCGGCATCGGCATGGCCCTGCAGACCGCGGGAAGCTTTCCGATTCAACAGGTCTGGTTCGATCTCGCGCCGACGAGCTACACGGTGGGAGACATGGCCGTCTGGGAGACCGCGGAAGAGCTGGAGCCGATTCACACCATGGCTTGGCTCCATGGCGGCTACTGGTCGCCGGGCGTGGCCCAGGTCATGCTGGCCGACTACACCGGCGTACCGCTCTTGACCCCGGGTACGTGGAACCAATACCTGGTCGCGATCGAGAACGAAGACAGCACGCTCGGGATCGCGACGAATTGGCAACCGATGACGCTTCAGGACAACAGGTAGGCAAGCGCCCGTCGAAGAATCAGCCGCGGGTCTCAAAGGTAGGGTGCGCACAGCGCGCCGGTGCGCGATGTGCACCCTACGTCGCGACCCGTGGACTGCAGGTCTAAAGGAGTCCCAACTCCAACGGGGTTGAATAAGCGTTCAGTGCCGGACCCACAGGCTCTCGAGCCCACGGAAGTGGTAGCTATTCTTGAACCTCGGGGTCTCGCCGAGCTCGAGATGGGGCAACCTGGACCACAGGATCGGCAACGCCGTCTGCAACTCCAATCGGGCCAGGGGCGCGCCGAGACAGTAATGGAGACCTGCACCGAACGAGACGTGGGGATTCGGGCCGCGGGTGAGATCGAGCTCATGCGGGCGGTCGAAAACTCGAGGGTCCCGGTTGGCCGCCCCGAGGAGCAGCGAGATCTCCGTGCCCTGTTTGAGCTCGAGGTCACCGACCGTCAGATCCTCCAGCACCCAACGGTTGAACAGGTGCAGGGGCGTATCGAACCTGAGCAGTTCCTCGACGGCTGAGACCGTGAGCTCGGGGTCGGCCCGCCACTGAGCCAGCTGCTCCGGGTTCTGCAGTAAGGCCAGCGTGCCGTTACCGATGACGTTGACCGTCGCCTCGTGGCCGGCATTGAGCAGCAGGATGCAGGTCGAGATCAGCTCGTCTTCGGTCAATCGATCGCCGTCTTCTTCGGCCTGGATCAGCTGGGTCAGCAGATCGTCCCGAGGCTTGTTGCGACGACGCTCGACATAGTCGCGCAGGAAAGCCACAAACTCGTCCGCCGCTCGACGCGCCCGTTCGATCTGCTCTTCGCTCGGGGCGAGCTCGTAGACCGCGACCATCGCGTGCGACCAGGCGAGCAGTTGCTCGCTCATCTCGACCGGCACGCCCAGGAGCTCGGCAATCACGGTGACCGGGATCGGCGTGGCGAAGGCCGGCAGAAGATCCGTTCGCCCCAGATCTTCCATCCGGTCGATCAAGCCATGGCAAAGCGCCTCGATGCGCGGCTTCAATCCCTCGATCTGTCGGGCGATGAAAGCGCCCTGCACCAGTCGCCGCAGGCGGGTATGGGACGGCGGCTCCATCTCCAACATGCTGTAGCGGTCGACGGCCAGCACCGGCTCGCTGACTGCGACACCCTCGAGCTGCGCCATGCTGCGACCGAACCGGCGATCCCGCAGGATCGCCGAGACATCCCGCTGGCGCAGAAAGCACCAGCGCTCGAAGTCTTGCCAGTAGACGACCGGGGCCTCGTCCAGCAGCCGCCGGTAGGTCGGATAAGGGTCCTGATAAAACGCCGGATCGCGAGGATTCAAGCTGAGCCGGCGATCCGAGGTGTCCAGTTTCATCAGGTCCTCCCTGCGGGATCAGAGCTCCATCACCGCCGCGACGTCATCGTCCAAGTCGTCGCCTTCGCGGGAGCCTGTCCACCAGCTGACCACGAAGAGTACGGTGAACGACGCCGCCATCGACACCGCGGCCGGCAGTACCCCGGGAGCGAACGGGGGCTTGGGCAACGCCGGGAAATAGTTTTGCTTGGCCAGGAACTCGAGCACCAGGTTGAGGCCCATACCGGTGGCGATCGACGCCGACGCCGCGATCGGCGTCACCCGTCGCCAGTTGAGGCCGACCGCTACCGCCGGCGCCAGGGCGGCGGCGAAAGTGCCGAAGGCGAAAGTGCCGAGCAGCGCGATCAGGTCGCCGTAGAGATAAGCGAAGACGGCGGCGGCGACCGCCACGCCGACCACCGCGATGCGACCCCAGAAGAGCTCGCGCTCGACCGGCCGGCCGAAGGCCCGCGGCAGGTCGCGCACGAGAGCCGCCGAGGCGATATTCACAAATGAGTCGGCGGTTGACATGATCGCCGCCAGGATACCCGCGAAGACAATGCCGGCGAGGATCTCGGGGGCGAAGCCGAGCAGGAAGAGCGGCGCCGCCTCGTCGGGATTGGCCAGCGGCTCGAGCCGTCCGGACGCCACCAGGGCCGGCACCGCCAGGCCGATGCCGAGCCAGATCAACACCACCAGGGTCTGGGTGACGCCGAGGATCAGCGGCAGCCACTTGAGCTTGCGCGGATCGTCGAGCATGTAGAACTTATGCAGGGTCTGAGGCTGGCCGAGATTGCCGACCGCGAAGACGAAGAAGAAGCCGACCGCGGTCATCACCGGGATATTGCCCAGGGGATCGAGAAAGTCAGGGCCGAAGGCCTCGGAGTCGGCGATCTGATGAGCGATGGCGGCCATCCCGCCGCCGGAGTCGAGGGCGTAGTAGAAGACG